>ENA-UEOJ01001744-UEOJ01001744.1-human-gut-metagenome-genome-assembly--contig:-NODE-1744-length-14367-cov-3.148146_pt1 | contig 14367 bp, 10 predicted proteins | sample MGYA00242885_ERZ507886 | MGnify/ENA primary metagenome ERZ507886 (study PRJEB26167, sample SAMN06115505) | human gut metagenome | host: Homo sapiens | place: China:Anhui | collected 2015-08-07... | reverse complement strand
GCGTGCCGTCATACAGCGCGCCGTTTGCGACAGAGCGCTTGGCCTGATACATCGAGACGATCATCGTACCGGCGGGGTAGGTAACGCCGCCGTAGGTGAAGGGCTTTTCGGTCACGTTGACCTTGACGTCGTTTCTCGTGAGCCACTCCATCATGTCGGCCGCGGCCTGAAGGTTGGTCTGGTTCTTGCCGTCGAGCGGGATGATGTAGCACTCGGGGTAGAAGTTGCCGTTCTGGCCCGCGCCCTTGTACTCGGGGCGGAAGAAATCCATCTCCGCGCCCTCCACGTCGTACTGGTCGCACAGCCACTGGCCGACCAGCTCGAAGGCATCGGAGTTAAAGTTCTTCACGCCGCGCTGGAAGATGGTAACCTGGGATTCGAGATAGGAAAGCTTCTCCGCGGCAACATAGGCGGCGTTGCCGAGGATACCGTACTGCGCCGCCTGAGCGGTATCGTCGTTGTAGGCGGGCAGCTCAACGGTATAGGCAACGGTGCCCTGCAGCATGGCGAACTGGGGGGTGTAGCTCGTGGACATATCGTCCCACGGGTCTTCCCAGTAGGTCTCGGTGCCGTTGCCGGTGTAGCTCAGGTAATCGCGCTGGGGGATGACATAGCTGTTGTAGCCGTCGTTATTGGCGACCGCCGCGATGCCCAGCGCCTCGCCGCCGGTGATGAGGTGCTCGGCGAGCAGGTCGTACTCAAAGTTCGGCTCGTGCGGGGGATCGCAGGGCTCGCACTGGAAGGCCTGCACGCGGCCGTGGAACTCGGCAAGCGACATGGGGTTGAACGTGCCGATGAGCTGCTGCATATTGGCCGTCTCGCTCGTGGTCTGGAAGGAGTTGTCGCGGTTGAGGTCATAGCCATTGGTGGAATGTCTCGTCAGGTAAGTACGTCCGTCGACATTCTCCTCGGGGACGAGGATGAAGAACACGTCGGACAAAAGCTCGTCCTTGACGTTCACGCTCTTATTTTCGACGGTGTAATACTTTTCAAGGTCGACCTTGCCGGACTTGCCGTTGTTATCGGCCGTCAGATAGCCCAAATAGCTGGCCTTATCCTTGACGAGGTCGGGGATGGCGACGCTGCCCTCCGCTCCGACAGGGCCCATCTCGGCCTTGAGCTCTTTTTCGCCCGCGGCGGTGAAGCCCGTGAGCGTCTTGTAGTCGATGGTCTTTTCGCTCGTGATCATCTTGGCGAAGTCGAGCACGCCATCGGTGGCGGCGACCTCGTTGGAGTGGATGTTGGAATACATCACGGGCACGCGGATATCGTCGAGCGCGCCGGACTTGATCTGGGCGAGCACGGCATCGGGATCGGTCTCGGCCTTCTCGGTCAGGGCGAGCCACTTGCTCACGCTCGCCTTGGAGTCGGCCACGATGAGATAGGGCATATCACGGCCCGCGGTGGACTGGCCCATGGAGAATTCTTCCACGTAGAGACCGTTTTTCGTGCCGTTTGCCACGATCGTATCGAGCTCCTTGTAGATCTCCCACATGGTGTTGAAGTTTTCATACGGCGCAACTTTGACGCTCACGGAGCCGAGATCCTTGCCGCTGTTTTTGGCGACGAGATCAAAGTAGCCGCACAGGTCGATGTAGTAGCCGCCGTTCACATGGGGCACGCTGTAGTCGACGCTGGTCACGCCGGTTCTGCGGTTGGTGGAATAGAAGTAGTTGTTCACATGGAAGGAGACGTCGAGCACGGCCTTGCCGTTTTTCTCGTTCGCCGTCAGCTTGATGTCCGTGAACTGGTGCTCGTCGCCCTCGGTCATCCAGTCATTCAGAGGGCCGCCCGCGTAAGCGTAGGGGAACAGCTCCTCGTTGACGTAGGGGCGGGAATCGTCGCGCTCGAGCGAGAGCGAAACGGTACCGGTGCTGACGGCCGCGGCGAGCGCATCCTTCGTCATGCCGGACACGGGGATGGAGAGGGACACGTCCTTGCCGTCCTCATCGGTGACAAGGGTGATGGTCGCGTCGACCGAGAACTTGGTCCCCAGCAGCGCATTGTCCTTGGGGTTCATGTCCTGGTAGCTGACGGCAAACGCGGACGTGACCGCGAGCGAGAGCGTCATTACCAGGGCCATCAGCAGCGCGAGCGCTTTGCTGACAGAGTTTGGATAATGTTTCATGGTTTTCGTCCTCCAGAGTGGTCTTATGCCGCCACACACAGCGGCGGAAAGTTGATGCGTTTAGTGTAACTCAATAAAAATACATAATCAAGAGAATATTCATACCTAATTACGCCAAATTTCAGCGTTGAATCTGTATTTTTGTTCATCATTTTTCACAAAGCAGTGCGTCAAGCCCCCGTCTTTCAGATCCTTTTGTGAATGCATCCGTAAATTTATACAGAATCGCACTGCATAGGATATTCTTCTTCGCCGCGATTGCAAATGACGGCGGGGCGCATTATAATAAGAGGCAATCATCATTCAAACGCAGGAGGAACCGAATATGCGGCTGCAAAGCGCGATTTTCACACTGGAGGATACGCTCTTCACGCCGGATGGCGCGGCGCGCGAGGGACTCGACAAGGCGCTTTCACTTTTTAAGATGGAGGGCGTGTGGCTCGGCGCGGTGACGGCGCTCAGCGCGGAGGACGCGCAAAAAGCGCTCGAAAAAGCGGGGCTTCACTCTTATTTCCGCTTCGTGCTGACAGAATCCGTCGCGCTCTGCAAGGCGGACAGCGGCACGATGTTTGAGCGCGCGATGAAGCGCCTGCACTCGCAAAAGGACGATACGATCGTCTTTTCCGGCTCGCTTGCGGCGATCCAAAACGCGAAGGACGCGGGTTTTCGCACCGTGGCGGTGCAGGGAAGTGCGGGCGCGGCGGACTGGTCGACGATGCAGCAACTCGCCACGCAGAGCCTTGCGCAGTACAGCGAATTGCTGGCAGATTCTGTGTGAATTTTGGGAAAACGACAGGATTCGACGTTTTTTTAGTTTTAGTTGCAGTCTTTCTCAACTGTGATATCGTAAGAATATAACTATCAGAACGGAAGGTTCGCGCCATGTTTGATTTCTACTCGGCTATCATCTTCCTTTCGGTCTTTATTATGATTATCATGGACATGCTCGTGAGCGGCAATGATCTGATGGAGCATGACAAAAAACAGATAGTTTACACGATCTTCGTTACTGGTGATCGCATGCATGGTATCGGAATGGTTCGGCGTCTGGATGGACGGGGCCGACCCGTCGCTGCAGACGCTGCACATCCTTGTTAAGACCATCGAGCTGTCCACAGCGCCGATCATCACTGTGCTTTGCAGCGACCTGATGACGCCGCTCAAGCATAAAAAGCTCATTTATACCCTCATCGGCGTCCACGCGGGGCTCGAGGTGCTGTCGGCTTTCTTCGGCTTCATCTTTTCGGTCGACGCACAAAACGTTTATCATCACGAAACGTTTTACTGGGTCTACGTACTGGCCTATGCCAGCGGCGTTCTGCTGTTCATTGGTCAGCTGCTGAGCGAGAGTTCGCACCATTATGGCCTGTATCGGGCGCTTGTTATCGTCCTGCCGGTCTTTTTCTTCTGTGGGCTGTTTCTCCAGTACGGTGCCGGAGTGCGCATCATGTGGGCGTGCTCAGCGGTCGATGTTCTGATGATTTACATCCTGTATTCCGAGCTCACGCAGAAAATCGACGCGCTGACCCATCTTCTGAACCGCCGCAGCTATGAGAGCCGTCTTGCCTCGTTGCGCGGGCACGCAGTCATCTACTATTTCGACGTGGACGAGTTCAAGTCCGTCAACGACACCTTTGGCCATGGCGTGGGCGACGCGGTGCTTGCCGAGGTCGGCAGCACGATCTACGCCGTGTTCTCCAAGGTCGGCTACTGCTACCGCATCGGCGGCGACGAATTCTGCGTCATCGCGCAAATCTCCGACACGGCGGCGGAAAAGTATCTTTCGGAATTCCTGCGCGAGCTGACGGCACGGCAAGTGAAAAACGAGCACCTGCCGCACGTGTCGGTCGGCTATGCGTGCTTCAATCCGGTGCTCGGCAGCGTAGAGGATGCGATCAAACGCGCCGACCGGACGATGTACCACTACAAGCGCAAGCGCAAAAGCGAAGCGCTCACAAATGATGATACCGTAAAAAGCTGACGATCTTTTGACCGTCAGCTTTTTGTATCTGCTTTTATTTCGCCTCAATCTCCGCGTCTTCCTGCGGCTGGAGCTTGCTGCCAAAATACGCGAGCACTGCGCCGAGGATGGCGCACGCGATGCCCCAGACCATCTCCGCTGTCGAGGCAAAACCCGTCGGAATGATGATGAGCGTGGAGGCAAGCACGATGCCGATGACGGCGTGATAAGCGATGGAGTAGTGCGTGTCGAAAAGCCTGCTCACGATACGGGCAAACAGCGCCATCACGCCGACCATGCCAAGCCCCCATGGGACGAGCACGGTGAAATCAAGCTGGGCAATGCCGTCGATCAGCGGCGTGAGAAGGCCGACCGCCATCAGGATGGACGACGACGTCATCCCCGGGATGATGAAGCTGAAGCCCCACAGCACGCCGCAGAAGAGAAAGCCCCAGAAGTTTGCGGGCATCTCGGAAAACGAGCTAAACTTGACGGCCATCAGCGCGCCGAACAGGGCGAGGAAGCTGACGATCAGCGAGATGTACGAACCGTTGCCGCGCCCCTGCGTGCCCGCCTCGTGCCAGAGGTCGGGCAGCGTGCCGAGGATGAGCCCGATGAAGAGGCACGTGGCGACGGTTTCCGACTGGTGAAACAGCGCAAGGATCACGCTGCCGCCGCCCAAAAAGCCGATCGCCCAGCCGATGCCGACGGCGAGCAGCATCCGCCAGTAGCGTTGAAGCGCGCGCCTGGGGTGCGTGAGCAGCTCCATCGCGGGGCGGTAGATGCCGAATACGACTGCGAGCACGCCGCCGGAGATGCCCGGCAAAATCGCGCCCGCGCCGATGATGATACCCTGCACAATGCGCATGATACCGTTTTTGATGCGGGAATTTTTCATATTGCTGCCTTTTTATGTGCTGCGCCCGCCGCAAAGCGGCGGAACGCGACGCGATTCAATAGCCCTTTCTGCGGTCGACGAGGTGATGCATCGGGCGGCCCGCGGCGTATTTATCCAGATTTTCGCAGAAGAGCTGCACGTTGCGCTCGCAGGTGTAGCCGAGCGTCATGTTGCCCGCGACGTGCGGCGTGAGCAGGAGGTTCTTGGCCTTGCGCAGCGGATGATCCGCAGGCAGCGGTTCGGGCACGACGACATCGAGCGCCGCACCGGCGAGGTGCCCGGAATCCAGCGCTTTGATCAGCGCGTCCTGATCGATGGCCGTGCCGCGGCCAACGTTGATGACGTAAGCGCCTTTCGGGAGCAGCGCCATGCGGTCTGCGTTCAGGATGTTCACCGTGTCGCTCACCGAGGGGAGAGACATGAAGAGAAGGTCAGTCTCGGGCAGGAGCTGATCGAGCTCCGTGACGGGATGAACGGCGTCAAAGTCCGCGTTCGCGCGGCCGCTGCGGCTGACGCCGGTCAGGCTCGCGGGATGGAATGCGCGCACGCGGCGGGCAAATTCCGTGCCGATGTCGCCCGTGCCGAGGCACGTGACGCGCGCGCCGTGGAGCGAGTGAATGCCGCCCGGGAGCACGCGCCAGCCGCCCTCGCGGATGATCTCGGTGTATTCCATCTGGCGGCGCAGCAGCATCAGCGAGACCATGACAGAATGCTCGGCGATCGTCGTGCCGTAAGCGCCCGAGGCGTTCGTCAGCAGGCAGTCGGGATTCTGATACAGGTCGTCGCGGCAGAAGCGGTCCACGCCCGCCCAGCAGCTCGCGTACCACTTGAGATTGCGTGCGCCCGCGATAACGCGCTGGGACGGATGGCCGTAGAGGATCGTGCAGTCGTCCACATTTCCCTCCGCCGCCTTGGACGAGGGGAAGAAGACGATGTCGTAGCCGCAGCGCGCGGCGGTGTCGCGCAACGTCTTTTCGTATGCCGGAGTCAGGAAGTCGATGATGACGCCGATTTTTTCATTCATGGCTCAATTCCTCCAAAATCATTTCTGCGACGCGCAGGCCGTCGGCCGCGGCACTCATGATACCGCCGGCGTAGCCCGCGCCCTCGCCGCAGGGATATAGACCGCGCAGGGCGGATCGAAAACTCAAGTTGTCGCGCACAATGCGCACAGGCGACGAAGAGCGCGTCTCCACCGCCGTCAAAACGGCGTCGGGCGCATCGAAGCCCCTTAATTTCCGCCCCAGCATCGGAAGGCCCTCCTCGAGCGCCTCGCACACAAAGGGCGGGAGACAGCCGTGCAGGTCGCACCAGCGGACGGAGGGAAGATAGGTCGGCACGACCTTTCCCGCTCCCGTTGACGGGCGATGCTTGAGAAAATCTTCGACCCGCTGGGCGGGGGCGGCGTAATTTCCACCGCCAAGGCGATAGGCCGCGTCCTCCAGCTCGCGCTGGAACTGGACGCCCGCGAGGGTATCGCCGGACGGGAAATCCTCCGGCGTAACGGAGATCAAAAGTCCGCCGTTGATGTTCTCGCCGTCGCGCGCAAATTCGCTCATGCCGTTTGTCACGACGCGCTTTTCCTCCGACGCAGCGGCGACGACCTCGCCGCCGGGGCAGACGCAGAACGAGAACACGCCGCGCCCCTTTTCCGTGTGGCAGGAGAGCTTGTACGACGTGGGTGGGAGGCCGGGCGTGCCCGCCGCCTCCTTATATTGCGCTAAGTCCATGTCGCGCTGGCGGTGCTCGATGCGCACGCCGACGGCAAAGGGCTTGGGCTCCATCGGCACGCCGCGCTTTTGCAGCATTTCGAACGTATCGCGCGCGCTGTGGCCGGGCGCGAGCACGACGTGCTTTGTGGGCAGCGTGTACTCCCCCTCGGGGGCGCTCACGCGCAGCGCCGTGACGCTGCCGCTGTTCTGCTCGATATCCACAACCTTGTGGGAAAACCGAACTTCGCCGCCGCGGTCGATGATCTCGCGGCGGAGATTTTGCAGCACCACATATAATTTGTCGGTGCCGACATGAGGCTTGGCGTCGACTAAAATATCCTCGCTCGCGCCGAAGCGGACGAACTCCTCTAAAATATAGCCGTGGCGCAGGTCCTTTGTGCCGGTGTTGAGCTTGCCGTCGGAAAATGCGCCCGCGCCGCCTTCGCCAAATTGCACGTTCGAGGTCAGATCAAGCTCGCCCGTGCGCCAGAAGTGCTCGACATCGCGCTTTCGCTGCTCGACCGCGCGCCCGCGCTCTAATAAAATAGGTCTTGCGCCGCAGCGGGCCAGCAGCAGCGCGCAGAAAAGGCCCGCGGGCCCCGCGCCGATAACGACAGGGGAGACCTCCGGCGCTGAAACAGGCGCGGGCGGCGTATATTTCTTCGGCGCGTAGGGCTGCACATTTTTATTCTTGCAGCGCCGTAAAACGCCGGATTCGTTTTTGACCTCGACCGCGCAGGAGCAGACGAGCTTCACGCCCTCGCGCGCGTCGATGGAGCGGCGCAGGAGATGAACGGAAACAAGCGCCTCCTCGCTCACGCGCAGCGCGTGCGCGCAGGCCGCGCGCAGCTTGTCTTCCTTTGCCCCCACGGGGAGCTTCAGATTGTCGATGCGAAGCATGTGCGCCGCCTCCTTTTTCTCAAGTCGCGTTTCATTTTAGTATGACGGAAAGGAAAGCGCAAGGGGAATCGCGCGATTATCACAGAAACTTAAAAAAGTCATCGGGAATTTAAGAAATCGTCAAATAGCGTTCAAGAAATATACATAAATATGCCCTATGATAACACCATCGAAAGCAAAGAGGCTGCAAGCAAGGGTCTCAGTCCATAGGAGGTCATCATCATGTACGAAGACGAAAACAACCTGTATCACTACAGCTATCGCAAGGGCGACGAGCAGAACCCCAACGCCCCGATCGACACGAAGAACTACGCCGAGGACCCGTGGGATAAGAATCCCGGCGGCAGCCCGAAGAAAAAGGGCGGCAGCGGTCTTTCCGGCAAGATCGTGGCGCTGGCGCTGGTGTGCGCGCTCGTCGGCGGCTTCATCGGCGCAGGCGTGAGCGGCGCGACGACCAAGGTCAACAAGACGAGCGTTCAGGTCAGCGACCGCGAGGTCGCGCAGGTGCAGACCGTCAAGGTCGACGGCAAGACGCAGATGTCGATGTCGGAGGTCTATGCCTCGAACGTCAACAGCGTGGTGTCCATCAACGTCTCCGCCACCACGAACTACTTCGGCCAGCAGGTCGAGACCGCCGCCAGCGGCACGGGCTTTTTCATCACGGAGGACGGCTACATTCTCACGAACCACCACGTCATCTCTGATGCGAGCAGCGTGAAGGTAACGCTTTACAACGGTGAGACCTACGACGCCAAGGTCATCGGCAGCGATGAGGACTACGACATCGCCGTTCTCAAGATCGACGTGACGGGCGCGACGCCCGTGGTGCTGGGCGATTCGAGCAAGGTCGCCATCGGCGAATCCGTCGCCGCTGTCGGCAATCCCCTCGGCGAGCTGACGTTCTCGATGAGCGAAGGCATCGTCTCCTGCGTGAACCGCGCGATCAATGTGGACGGCAAGCCCTTCAACATGATCCAGGTCGACTGCTCCATCAACCCCGGCAACTCCGGCGGCCCGCTCTTCAACAGCTACGGTGAGGTCATCGGCATCGTGTCGGCCAAGTATTCGAGCTACTCCAACACCACCGTGGAGGGCATCGGCTTTGCCATTCCCATCAACGACGTCGTGTCGCTCGTCAAGGACATCATGACCAACGGCTATGTGACCAACAAGGCCTACATGGGCATCACGCCGCAGACGATGACCGCGCAGATGGCGCAGCAGTACCGCTACGACGTGACCGAGGGCGTCTTTGTCTGCTCCGTTGACCCGGACAGCGCCGCCGACAAGGCGGGGCTCAAGCTCGGCGACGTCATCACGAAGATGGACGACAAGGATATTGCATCCTATGAAGACCTCGTCGCGGCCAAGAAGAGCTACAGCGCGGGCGACACCGTGACGCTGACCGTCTACCGCGAGGGTAAGACGATCGAGGTAGAGCTCACCTTCGACGCAGCCCCCGAGACGACGGAGACGAGTTCCCCCGACCAGAGCACCGACAACAGCTACAATGGTAACGGCGGGTACGGCAATGGCGGCAACGGCTACTACTCCAATCCCTGGGATTTCTTCAATAATTTCTTTGGCTACGGCGGCTGAATGCCGCAAAGCAGCAAAAAGGCGGAACCTCTCAAAAAGAGGTTCCGCCTTTTTTATTTTTTTGTTCGCGGTTTTATTTGCTGCGCTTGAGCACCTCGCACACGAGCGCATAGACGCGCGCGGTGGAGGCGACGTTCAGCCTCTCCTCCACCGAATGCACATCGTGCAGCTCCGGTCCCATGGACAGCGCGTCGAGGCCGGGGATCTTTTCGATGAAGAGTCCGCACTCAAGGCCGCCGTGGGTGGCTTCGATCTTCCCGTCGTGGCCGGTGAGGTCGCGGTAGACCGCTTCGATCTCCTTGCGGAGGGCAGAATCGCGGTCGTATTGCCAGCCGGGATAGTTGCTGCGCTCGCCCACGGTGCCGCCGCCGAATTCGACGATGGCCTTCACGCGCTGAATGAGCATATCCTTCTGCGAGGCGATGCAGGAGCGGACGGAGAAGGAGCACTTCACGCCGTGCTCGTCCGTGCGCATCACGCCGAGGTTGAGAGAAGTCTGCACAAGACCGGGGAAGTCGGCGCTCATCTCCTGCACGCCCTGCGGCAGGGCAAGGAGCACATGCAGCAGTCTCGACGTGTCCGCTGCGGAGAATGCGACCGGAACGTCAGCCTTTTCGCACACGAGGGAAATGCCGCCGTCGGTAACGGCGTACTCATTTTTGAGCGTTGCGTCGAATTCCTTGATGAACGCCTCGAACGCGGGCGCATCAGCCGCGGAGACTGCGGCAAGCGCGTCGTTTCTCAGGCAGATGACATTGTCGAACTCGCCGCCCGTCAGCTCATGCACACGCAGCGAGGGGCAGCGCTCCATCGCGCTATACAGCGTGCGCGCCATCAGGCAGTTTGCGTTGCCGCGGCCCTGATTGATGTTCATGCCGGAGTGGCCGCCCTTGAGACCCGAGATCGTCACGCGGTAGCCGGTCATGCCGTCCGCGCGCTCCTGCGGCGCGTTCAGCGCGCAGTCAAGGCGCACGCCGCCCGCGCAGGACACGGTGAAAACGCCCTCTTCCTCAGAGTCGAGGTTCAAAAGCTTTTTGCCCTTCAAGTCCGAGCAGTCCAGCGCGAACGCGCCGTCCATGCCGACCTCCTCGTCGACGGTGAAGACCGCCTCGATGGGGGGATGGGGGAGCGTTTCGTCGGATAAAATCGCGAGGATCATCGCAACGGCGATGCCGTTGTCGCCGCCAAGCGACGTCTTGTCTGCCCAGACCCATTCGCCGTCGGTACGGACGTCGAGCCCGTCGCGCGTCATGTCCTTGGTGCAGTCCTCGGTCTTGGCGCAGACCATGTCGATATGGCCTTGCAAGATAATGGGCGCGGCGTTTTCATAGCCGCAAGAGCCGTTCTTCCAGATAATGACGTTGTTGCACGCCTCCTGACGGTATTTAAGGCTCAATTCCTTCGCAAAGCCGACGCACAGGTCGCTGATTTGCTTCGTATTTCCGCTGCCGTGGGGAACGGAGCAGAGCTTTTCAAAATAGTAGAATACCTTTTCCGGCTGGAGATTTGATAAGACCGCCATGATATCCTCCCGAATTTTCTTAGTTGATCTGCTTGCGGCGGCTCAGGTTCATCGTGCCGTCCTGCATGTCCTGAATGCTGTCGAGGCTCTTGCCCGTGCCCTCGGCCACGCACTGGATGGCGTTCTCGGCCACCATGGCGTGGATGCCGGTGCGGGCGGTGACGAGCTTATCAAAGCCGCGGACTAAGCTGCCGCCGCCGGTCATGACGATGCCGTTGTTCGAGATATCGGCCACGAGCTCGGGCGGGGTCTTTTCAAGCACGAGGTGGACCTCCTCCATGATGCGCTCGACGGGCTCTTCAAAGGCCTCGAGCATTTCCGCAGACGAGACGGAGATGAGCTCGGGAAGGCCCGTGATAAGGCTTCTGCCCTTGACCTCCATGGTCATTTCCTCTTCCGGCGGGAAGACGCAGCCGATCTGCATCTTCATCTGCTCGGCCGTGCGCTCGCCGACGAGCAGGTTGTGCTTGCGGCGCATATACTTGACGACGGCCTCGTTGAACTGGTCGCCCGCGATCTTGATGGAGGACGATTCGACGACGCCGGAGAGCGAAATGACCGCGATATCGGACGTACCGCCGCCGATGTCGATGATCATGTGGCCCTCGGGCTGGGTGATGTCGATGCCCGCACCGATGGCGGCGGCGACAGGCTCTTCAATGAGGTAGACGCGGCGCGCGCCGGCCTGAATGCCCGCGTCGATGACCGCGCGCTCCTCGACCTCGGTGATGCCGGAGGGAACGCAGATGATGATGCGCGGCTTGAAGAGCTGGAAGCCCATGACTTTATGCAGGAATTCCTTGATCATGCGCTCGGTGACCTCGTAGTCGGAGATGACGCCCTCGCGCAGGGGACGGATGGCGATGATGTTGCCCGGCGTGCGGCCCAGCATGGCCTGCGCATCCGCGCCGACCTTCAAGAGCTTGCCGGTGTTCTTGTCGAGCGCCACGACCGAGGGCTCGTTGAGCACGATGCCTTTATCCTTAATGTAGATCAGCACCGACGCGGTGCCCAGATCCATGCCGATGTCTTTGGTAAAAGAAAACATAGCGTGTTACCTCTTATTTTTCTGAAAACTGAAATGAGCGATGCTCATACTTTCCCATGATGTTTTTATTATAACGGCTCGAAATTGAGTTTGCAATAGCATTGTGCGCGATTTTCCGCACGGTATCAGGGGAAAATAAGGAAAAACATACCCCTGCGCCGCTGATTTTCGCGTCCGCAGACGCGAAACATTTGAATCGTTTTTACCCGCGGCGTGTACGTGGGTAAAAACACTTTGCGCGGAGTGCGTGTCGAACCTGTGAGGCACGAAGCGCAGCGAAACTTTCTCAAAAAAGAGGCGTCGCCTCTTTTTTGAAGACTTTAGTCTTCGTCCGCCGCGGCGAGGGTGGCGCAAATGACTCTTTCCGCGCCAGCTTCCCGTAAAACTCTCGCGGCTTCGCGGAGCGTGGCGCCGGTGGTGAGGATATCGTCGATGAGCAGAATGCGCTGACCCTTGATCTTGTCCTCATTGACGGCAACGTATGCGCCGACGACGTTTTTCTGCCGCTCCTCACGGGAGGAAAGCGACGACTGCGCGACGTTGTCCTTCGTCTTTTGCAGCAGCGTTTCCGGCGCGACGCTCCAGTGGCGGCAGGTCTCGCGCGCCAAGAGATACGACTGGTCGTAGCCGCGCTCTTGTTTGCGCTTTTTCGACACGGGGACATAGGTAACCAAATCGAACTCTCCGCCGAAATGCTCGGCGGCGGCCTGCGCTAAAACATCGCTAAAGCCCGTGCAGCGGCTCTGTCCCGCGTGGAATTTGTAGTTCAGCAGCGCCTCGCGCACGATGCCCTCGTATTTGAGCGGGGCGAGGCACGCGCCGATCTCCGCTCTCTCATGGAGCGGCGTTTTGCAGTAGGGGAGCGCCTTTTCGCACTCAGAACACACGCCGTGAACGCCGGGTTTTCCACAGAACGCGCAGCGCGGTGGAAAAAGTAAGGACGCGAGCGATTCCAAAAAGCTCATTTTTCCTCCCCACCTTTCCGAAGCCGCCACTTGAGGCCGCTGTAGCGGCGGCTGCGGCGGTCGTTCTCCGCCATTTTGTTCACGGCGGAATCGTCGCCAACGATGACGAGCAGCTCTCGCGCGCGGGTGATGGCGGTATAGAGCACGCCGCGCACCATCAGCGACGGCGCACACGGCGCGCCGACGAACACAACGCCGCGGTATTCGCTGCCCTGCGCCTTATGTACGGTCATGGCGTAGGCCATGTCGAGCTCTGCGAGCATGTCGGACGTGTAGGTCGCGGTGCGGTCGTCGAAGACGATCTCCAAAAGCTCGCCGCTCGGGTCGATCTTTGCGATCTTGCCGACGTCGCCGTTGAAGATGCCCGTACCGGCGGTGCCGTCCGCCTTCTGCCAGACGACGTCGTAGTCGTTGCGCGTCTGCATGACGCGGTCACCCTCGCGGAAGACGAGTTCGCCGAAGCGGCGCTCCTGTTTGCCGGGTTTCGGCGGGTTCAGCGCGGCTTGCAGGGCGAAATTGAGCGACCGCGTCCCCGCGTCGCCGCGGCGCGTCGGGGTGAGCACCTGCAATTCGTCCGCGGGGATGCCCATTTTGTCGGGCAGCCTTGTTTTGCACAGCTCGACCACGGTTTCGACCAATCGCACGCTGTCGCGGCGGGGAAGGAAGAAAAAGTCGTTCGCCGCCGCGTTTTTGAGCTTGGGCGGCATGCCGGTGTTGACGAGGTGCGCGTTGCGCACGATCATCGACTGCTCGGCCTGACGGAAAATGTCGCGCAGGGCGACGGTCGCGATGCGCCCGCTGCGGATGAGGTCGGAAAATACGTTCCCCGCGCCGACGCTCGGCAGCTGATCGGGGTCGCCGACGAGCACAAGGCGGCAGCCCGGACGCAGCGCCGCAAGCAGCGCACGCATCAGCGAGAGGTCGACCATCGAGGTCTCGTCCACAATGAGCGCATCGGCCTCGAGCGGTTCCTTTTCGCCTTTGGTGAACGTCACCTCGCCGGTCTGGTCGTTGAAGGTCATGCCGAGCATGCGGTGGATGGTCTGCGCGTCGCGGTCGCAGAGCTCGCCCATGCGCTTGGCGGCGCGGCCCGTGGGCGCGGCGAGCAGGACATTCAATCCCATGCGCTCGAAGAGCGCGACGATGGCGCGCACGCTCGTCGTCTTGCCCGTGCCGGGGCCGCCGGTCAGCAGCAGCAATTCTTCCTTTGCCGCAAGCTCGACAGCCTGACGCTGGAGCGGCGCGTACTGCACGCCCTGCTCGCGCTCGATTTCTTTGATGACGCGCTCGACGCCGCGCAGGGCGTCGGGCTTGTCCGCGAGCATCGCCTCGATGCGCGTGACAACATAGGTCTCATCCTCCCACGACTGACGCAAATAGCAGGCCGTCACATTCGCGACGCCCTCCTGCACGATGCGGTGGAGGGCGATGAGATCGTCGAGGCTTTTTTCCACCGCGTCGACATCGCAGTCCAAAAGCTGGGCCGTCGCGGCGAGGAGCTTTTCGCGCGGGAGGAAGACGTGTCCGCCCGCGTCGCGGTTGTGGGAGAGCTCGAATGTCAGCCCCGCCTCGGTGCGGAGCGACGCGTCGCCGCCAAAGCCCATCGAAAGCGCGATCTCGTCGCAGACGGAGAAG
>ENA-UEOJ01001734-UEOJ01001734.1-human-gut-metagenome-genome-assembly--contig:-NODE-1734-length-14432-cov-5.932915_pt1 | contig 14432 bp, 10 predicted proteins | sample MGYA00242885_ERZ507886 | MGnify/ENA primary metagenome ERZ507886 (study PRJEB26167, sample SAMN06115505) | human gut metagenome | host: Homo sapiens | place: China:Anhui | collected 2015-08-07... | reverse complement strand
CCGCAGTTCTTGCAGAACTTAATGTAAATATAAAGAATGTATAATCGTGTAAAATTATAAGTCTTTGTGTTTTAGGATCTTTAGGCTATTTTTTTATTATAAAATAAAAATGTTAACTTATGAATTTAATCTCAATTAGAAAAAAGCGGAGACCTGCAATTGCTTTATTGCTTTGTACTGGTTTGTTGGGGGCTTGTCCTCCGGATGCCGTTGCTGATGCGGGAGATAGATTGCCCGTCCCTGAAATCCAACAAAGTAAGTCGCCTGTTAAACGTACGTTAGTCGGTACTGTTACGGATGCCTCTACCGGTGAAACACTGATCGGTGTAAATGTTATCATTAAAGGTACTACTCAAGGTACAGTGACTGATCTTGACGGAAAGTTTTCCATTGAAGTAACAGGTAAAGATGAAATCGAAATCTCTTATATCGGTTATAAGACACAAACGATCGAAGTGGGTGATTTAGGCGTCTTGAACGTTAAGATGGAGGGGGATAATGAAGTTTTGGACGAAGTCGTTGTTGTTGGTGCCGGTACTCAGAAGAAAGTATCTATTACCGGCGCGATTACAGCTACAGAAGGTATACAGCTGAAAGCTCCGACATCTTCATTGACCAGCTCACTGGCTGGTAAACTGGCTGGTGTCATTTCTACGAACAGCAGTGGTGAGCCGGGTTCTACTTCTGCGTTCTATATCCGTGGCATCAATACGTTTGGTGGTGTGGCAACTCCATTGATTTTGTTGGATGGCGTGGAAATATCGTCTGGGGACTTGAACCGTATTCCGGCAGAAAGTATCGAAAGTTTTTCGGTTTTGAAGGATGCTTCGGCGACGGCAATCTATGGTAACCGTGGTGCGAATGGCGTCATGCTTGTTACAACCAAACATGGGAAGGAAAATACAAAAGCAACGGTCAACGTGTCGGTCGAGGCTTCTTATTTCCAGCCGATGAATACACCGGAGTTTGCTGATGGACCGACATTCATGCGCACCTATAACGAGGCGCAGCAGGCGCGTAGCGCGACAGTAATTACACCACGTTATTCGGATGAGATCATTGCGGCGACAGAAAGTGGTATCAATCCGTATGTCTATCCGAATGTAGATTGGTATGACATGATTTTCCGTAGTGGAAATTATAATCAACGTGCTAATGTGAACGTATCGGGTGGTGCGTCGCGTGTTACTTATTATATGAGTTTGCAGGCAAACCATGATACAGGTTTGCTCAATGCTGCGGACAATTCAGCTTTCAATCCGAACATTAACCATTGGGAGTACAATTTTCAAAATAACATCAGTTATAAGTTGACGAATACGACGACTGTCAATCTTCGTATGATGGCGCAAATCGGTAGCCAAAAGGGACCGAATAATAAGACTACTGATATCTACAAAAAGGTGATGTATGCCAATCCTGTCTCTTTCCCCGCTTATTTCCCTGGCGAAGAAGATCATATTTATTATGGTAATGCCGAAATTAAAGCTGGGGCTTACGGAGAAAACCCTTACCAATACATGATGGGATCGTTCAGGGAAGACAACTTCAATACGCTGAATACCTCTTTGGATATCTCGCAAGACTTGGGATTTGTCACAAAAGGTTTAAGCGCAAAGGTTTTAGTGAACTTTAAAAATTGGTCAAACTCTTATTATACCCGTTCGCTATCTCCTTATTACTATCAGGTACAGCCCGATAGTTACGATCCCGAAAATGATACCTATGCTTTGCGACTTTTGCAAACTGGTACGGATTATATCAGCCAGTCTGACATCACTAAAGAGGCCGATCAAACATTCTATTTGGATGCCCGTTTGGATTGGAAACGTTCGTTTGGCAAGCATAATATGACTGCCATGTTCATGTATATGATGAGAGAGTATCGTAATGGAGTCTTGCCCAATCGTAACCAGGGTTATTCAGGACGAGCCACTTATGATTATGACAACCGCTACTTGGTAGAGTTCAATTTCGGTTACAATGGTTCCGAACGGTTGGCAAAGGAGGATCGTTTTGAGTTCTTCCCGGCCGCATCTCTCGGTTGGGTATTAAGCGGGGAGCAGTTTTGGGAGCCGATCGCCGATTATGTGGATTATTTCAAGATTAGGGGATCATACGGTTTGGTTGGTAGTGACCAGTTCAACAGTGGTGCACAACATTTTCTTTACCAAAATCAAGTAGCTATTGGGAGCGGTGCCTCTTGGCATTCGGGACTTCCCGGGCAATGGTTAAATCGTCAGGGGCATGGTTTCAATATTCTTGCCGTACAAAATGCAGGATGGGAACATGTGAAAAAGTTGGATATCGGACTTGACGCTTCGCTTTTTAACCAAGTGAACATTACATTCGATTATTTCCGTGACTACCGCGACCGTATCTTGATGAAACGTGCCAGCTTCGGAAAGCTACTCGGTTATTGGGGCAGTACGCCTTGGAGCAATATCGGCGAAGTGTTGAATACCGGTTTCGAAGTCAGTGTCAATTGGAAAAAACAATTTGGAAAAGACTGGCAAGTCGACTTCCGTGGTAACTTCACCTATAATCGAAACGAATACAAGTTTTCTGACGAACCGAATTATCCCTATGTATGGCAAACGGAAACTAACAAACCGTTGAATCGATTGACCGGTTATGTGGCAGAAGGGCTTTTCAGCAGTCAAGAAGAGATAAATAATTGGCCTGATCAAACACAGTTAGGTTCGAAGCCGATGCCTGGTGATATTAAATATCGCGATATCGATGGTGATGGTGCGATCACATCCGAGGATAAGGTAATGCTTTCGTCTTACGGGGATATGCCGCGTATCCAATATGGGTTAGGGTTGAACGTTCGTTGGAAGAAATTCGACTTCGGAGTCTTCTTCAATGGTTCGGCCAAACGTAAAATTATGATCAATTCCGGCTTTGCTCCATTTTTGTCTTCCGGTGGCGATGGTGGTCCGGCGGAATCTTTGCCACGCAATTTGATGTCGTGGATTGCCGAGAGCCATTGGTCGGTCGACAATCCTAATCCGGATGCACTCTACCCGCGTTTAGGAACTTCAAATGCTGACATCGCGGGTAATATCCAACCGAGTTCTTATTGGATGCGTAACGGCAATTTCCTTCGTTTCAAAACGTTGGAATTGGGTTATACCTTCCCGATGTGCCGCGTTTATTTCAGCGGTGATAACTTGGCCGTATTCAGTCCCTTCAAGTTGTGGGATCCGGAATTGGCTTGGAACGCTTATCCGTTGCAGCGGACTTTTAATCTGGGGGTGCAATTTACTTTCTAATGTTTAATTAACTAATAGAATAACGAGATGAAACTGAAAAAAAATATCAGACAATATATAAAGATTGCCTTGTCGGCCGGTCTGTTGGCATTCCCTTCTTGCAACTATTTGGATGTCATACCACCGGCACAACCGGATTTCGATGACACAATGAAGGACGAGTCAGCAACTTTAGGTTTCCTTTTTACCGCTTACTCAGGCACCTCGCTATATACTTTCTGGCGAGAGAGTAGTGGAGATGCTTCGTTGGCCACCGATGAATATGTCGAGCCGAAAGACTGGGACTGGAATATGCAGAAAATGCTGTACGGAACCGTTTCAGCGGCCGATGATATCGGTGACTGGGAGAATTTGTATAACTACATTGGATATGTCCACTACTTTTTGGAACAGTTGGATCGTTTGAACCCGGCAGGTGTGACAGAGGAGGAGAAGGCACAATACCGTGCCGAATGCTGGTTTCTCGAAGCATATTATCATTTCAAAGTATTGCAAAACTATGGGCCTTGTCCTATCATCGAAACAAAAGTAGATCAAAACATCCTTCCGTCCGAAATTCCGGGGCGTTCGCATTTTGATTATTGTGTAGATTGGATTGTAGGAAAATTGGATGCGGCAGCCGAAGTTTTACCGGCCACACAGACCACTGAAAATTTAAGCCGTGCAGATGCCACTATCTGCAAAAGTTTGAAAGCTCGTGTGCTGCTCTATGCTGCTTCTCCTCTTTGGAACGGTTCATTTGTTTATCCGAACTGGCGGAACACCAATTATGAGACGCCGGGCTATGGAATGGAGTTGGTTAGCAATAAATATGACCCTGCCAAGTGGGAACGTGCTTTGACGGCTTGCAAGGAGGCGTTAACAGCTGCTGAAGCTGCCGGATATAAATTGTTTGATCTTGAAGCTTCTGAAGCAAAGGCAGCTATTGATAAAGTACCGCTTCCATTCATTCCGGGGAAAGAAGAGGATACGGAGGAAAACCAATCGTTCAAAAAGCGAGTTCAGATGTTTCAATATATGATTACGGCGCACGAAGGGTTCAATAACAAGGAAATCATTTGGGCTATCAATCTTGATGCGAATGGCATTGATGCCGGTGTCACGAAATCGCGGCTTCCGAACCGACTTGTCAAAAAGAGTGACGGTTCGTGGGCCGGAGGCTATCATGGGACTGCACCTACTTGGGCGGCTGTAAACCGTTTCTATACGGAAAACGGTCTTCCTCCTGCTAAAGATCCGGATTTCTATTTGCAAAGCGAGTGGCTGACACGTTACTATGAGGGAGCTTCCAGTCCGGAGTTGTCGAAAGATCAATTGGATAGCGAGGAAATTAAGAATGATATTGTCAAGTTTAATGTTGGTCGTGAACCGCGTTACTATGCGTGGATTGCCTATGACGGTTGTGAGTATATGCCGTTAATCAACAACAATAACCCATTATGGCTGAACTTGAAGAATTCCAATACGAATGGTTATTCACTTTCTAATACGCGTAATGCAACAGGTACCGGTTTCTTGAATAAGAAATTCATCGTGCCGAACGGGGTATATCTGTCTTCCGGATCCACTTCAGGTGACAAGTTCCGGATCATTCTGATTCGTATGGCGGAATTGTATTTGAATTTGGCTGAATGTTATGCAGCATTAGATCGTACAGATGAAGCGTTAGAGAACCTGAATGTTATTCGGGAACGGGCCGGTGTACGTAAGTTGACTACAGCTGATCTTTCGACCATGTCACTGATGGAATGGGTCCGTAATGAACGGGCAATCGAACTGCATGCCGAAGGTCACCGATATTATGACGTCCGTCGCTGGCGTATTGCCGACCAAGTAATGCAGCCCTCCGAATTTAAAGGGCTGAATGGAATGACTGTCAATCCTTCATTTGAGGAGTTCAATCAAATCGTGCCAATCGACCAGCCGATCCAATGGAACGTCAGACAGTATTTGGTTCCGATCAAGAATAGTGAATTGTACAGTGATCCTCAGTTGGTGCAAGCTCCTGGTTATTAATCTAAAAAACGAATTGTATGAAAGTGAATTATATAGGAATTGCATGTCTGGCTGTTCTTTTGTTGACAGCTTGTGACGAGTCGAAATATGAATTGGAAAACTTAGTGCCGGAAGAATATCACAAAGTGCTTTATATTAATAAATCCGGTACGCAGGAGCTCACTCTTTACAATACGGGAGAGCTTAATACTTATGCTTTCTCCGTTTATAAGGGGGGGAGTGATCCGTCATTGACGGCAAGCGGGGAAATAGCCGTTCACTCGCAAGAGGAAGTCGATGTACTTTATGGCACGGACTATCGGATAATCCCTTCAGGTTCTTATTCGATGGACACCGATCGATTGGATTTTGCGTCGGAGGAACGTAGTAAAGTCGTTACGCTTTCGTTGTCGACAGATTTGATCGGTGCGGCGATGGAGGCGAATCCGGAAGCGACTTATGTGCTTCCGCTTTACCTGACGAGCGAGAAGGACTCGGTCAATGCCGATAAAAGTGAATTGTTTATCCGGATAACAGATGTGTTGACCCCGGCTATGGGGTTCACGGATACCGACATTCAGCCATTGTCTTACACATATGGATTCAACACGGAGTCAGTTGAAGTCGGTTTCGGTTTGGATACGGACAACAATTGGGATGTAGAATGTCAGTTTGTCGTAGATCCCGGATATGTTACAGCTTATAACGCAGAGAACGGCACAGCTTATAAGCTGTTTCCGGAAGGGAACTATTCATTCGAAGATGTTGTCACCTTGCCTACGGGGACGAGCACGACCGATTTGGCGGTGACGCTCAACGGCAACGGATTGACTCCGGGAGAATATATGTTACCTATTCGTTTGGATAATGTTTCGCTGTTCAATATTGCTGAAAACGCCGTCTACCCGTTGGTAGTTCGGGTTGTCGGAATCAAGTTGGATCGTGCGGGCTGGAGTATACAAGCTAATACGGAAGAACGGACCGGAGAAGGTGTCGGAAACGGTGTGGCGACATGTTTGCTGGATGGGCAATTATCGACTTTCTGGCATTCACAATGGAGTGGCGGATCGATTCCACTTCCGCATGAAATCGTTGTGGATATGAAGAAGGAAACAACTTTGACCAACATCAGCTTGACTGAAAGGCAGCATGATAGCTACCGGGATGTGAAGGGTGGTGAATTTTTTGTCAGTTCAGATAAGCTCAATTGGACAGCAGTCGGTGCATTTGAAGCGCAGAAGGTACTCGAAGAGCAAATCTTCAGCATCACACCGACAAAGGGACGCTATTTTAAGATAAAAATTACTGATAGTTATCGTGCAAGTAATTCGTCGTTGGCTGAAATCCATGCTTATGGAATAGATTGATTTTGCTTTTTAGGAGTGTTGCTGTTTTATTGGATTTATTCAAAAAATGGAAGAGGAAAATTTGTTGTTGAAGAGAGGAAGCTTCTTATTCGCGGTAGTTTTTGTCTTTCAGTTATTTGGGCAATACTCTTTTTTGTGATAACTGTTACAATGTTTCTTTCATTAGCTTTCATGGGGAAATATATGTATCAACTTGTTGAACCTATGTCCCGAATGGTGTTTGGCGAATGATGAATTATATAAAAATTGTTGGCCGGGAGAGGCTGAATCGGGTTCGGTTTCTCCCGGTTGGGTTGTCCGTCAGGAATCCAATTGGTATCCAATACAGGGATGTGTACTGATATGAATGTGTTCGTCTGACCGGAATTTTTTGCGGAATTGCGAGATGACATTGTTCAGGCTTTCTTCGCTCGAATCGTTTCCAACCAAGGCTTGTGTAATCAAATTCCCTAAGATCTGATCGTCTTCGATGTATATGAGTTTGCTGTTCGTCATTTTCCTTTTTTTGTTTCAGAGAGCAAGATAGTAAAAACATCCTATATGATATAGGATGAGGGAACCTCTTTTCATTTTAAACAAAAACAACATACCCCTCTCTTGTCAATCCCCTAATTATAACTACTTTTGTGGCTGAAGAAAAAGTAAAAACTAAAGTATGAAGAAGATTAGAGCTGCCATTGTTGGATATGGCAATATTGGAAAGTATGTATTGGAGGCCCTGGAAGCTGCTCCCGATTTTGAAGTAGCTGGTGTTGTACGTCGTAATCCGAATGATATTCCGGATGAATTGAAAGGATATGCCGTCACTGATACTATCACGAAGTTGGATAAAGTGGATGTAGCTGTTCTGGCAACTCCGACACGTAGCGTAGAGACTTACGCCAAAGAAATACTTTCTTTAGGCATCAATACGGTGGATAGTTTCGATATCCACGGAGGTATTGTCGATCTGCGCCGTTCGCTTGATGCTGTAGCGAAAGCTCATAATACCGTTGCTGTCATCTCTGCCGGATGGGATCCGGGAAGCGACTCAATCGTTCGTGCTTTGTTGCAGGCGATCGTTCCGAAAGGAATTACATATACGAATTTCGGACCGGGCATGAGCATGGGACATACCGTTGCCGTGAAAGCCATCGAAGGTGTAAAGGCGGCTTTGTCCATGACAATCCCGATGGGTACAGGCGTTCATCGTCGTATGGTTTATATCGAAGTGGAAGAAGGATATGATTTTGAGAAAGTAGCTGCTGCCATCAAGGCGGACGACTATTTTGTGCACGACGAAACGCATGTGATCCAGGTTGACTGCGTGGACGACCTGAAAGATATGGGACATGGCGTGAATCTTGTTCGTAAAGGTGTTTCCGGTAAAACGCAGAACCAGTTGATCGAATTCGACATGAAGATCAACAACCCGGCTCTTACTGCCCAGATATTGGTTTGTGTTGCCCGTGCAAGTTTCAAACAGCAGCCAGGTGCCTACACGATGATCGAATTGCCGGTGATCGATATGCTTTATGGCGAAAGAGAAGACTTAATAAAAAAATTGGTTTAAATGAATTGACAGTGGATAATTGACAGTTAGGGAAGGAGCCTCATTCTCTTAAATTGCCAGTTGTCCATTGTCAATTATCAATTGATGTAATAATTATGCTTGATTTTATTACCTGGACGGCTGACCCCGCCATCTTTTCCATCGGTTCGCGTGAGATACGCTGGTACGGACTGGCGTTTGCCATCGGTTTCCTGATCGGTTACAAGATCGTGGAAAAGATGTGGAAAAGAGAGAAACTCAATCCGGCATGGATCGATTCCCTGCTGATTTATACGATGTTGGGAACAGTTATCGGTGCCCGTTTGGGGCATTGTCTGTTTTATGCACCGGATTATTATCTGGCGAATCCGCTCGAAATTCTGAAGGTTTGGGAGGGTGGACTTGCCAGTCATGGGGGAACGTTGGGTATAATCATCGCCATCTATTTTTATTCTAAGCGGGTTAGCCATCGGAGCATGCTTTGGACATTCGACAAACTGGTGGTCCCTACCGGCCTTGTGGCTGCTATGATCCGATTGGGAAACCTGATGAATCATGAAATATACGGACATCCGACAGATCTGCCCTGGGGGTTTCGTTTTATTGAAAACCTGCATGCTTGGAAAAGAGGAGCAGCTCCCGTTTTTACCGCTCCCAGTCATCCTACACAACTTTATGAAGCCGCCAGCTATTTGGTGACTTTCGTTATTTGTATGTGGCTCTACTTCAAAAAAGATGCCTGGAAGAAGGAGGGGCTTATCTTCGGTGTATTTATGATTTGCGTATTCGGTTCGCGCTTCTTCATTGAGTTTTTGAAAAACGATCAGGAAGAGTTCGAGGCTGATATGATGCTGAATATGGGGCAATGGCTCAGTATTCCGTTCGTTTTGGCCGGTATCTACTTCGTATGGCGTGCCATGCGGCTTGGAAAAGGAATGAAGAAGATTTGATTTTTGATTTTCAACTTTTAATTTTTAATTTTCAAAGTGTATAAGTTAAAAGAAATAGCAGATAAAGTTTACTATGTAGGGGTAAACGACCGGCAAAAAGCTCTTTTTGAGAATATGTGGCCTTTGCCTTATGGTGTATCTTATAATTCCTATCTGATCGTGGACGAGAAAACGGTCCTGGTCGATACGGTGGATGTGTGTTATTCCGATATTTTCCTGAAAAAAATAGCGGATGCTCTCGACGGGCGTCCTTTGGATTTTTTGATCGTGAACCATATGGAGCCGGATCATGCGGGCAGTATCCGTTTGTTGCGCCAGCAGTATCCGGATGTCCAGATTGTCGGAAACAAGCAGACTTTCGGCATGTTGAATGGGTATCACGGTATTTCGACGGGATTGTATGAAGTGAAGGAAGGAGACACCCTGAGTGTGGGCCGTCACCAACTGTCTTTCTATATGGCTCCGATGGTGCACTGGCCGGAAGTGATGGTCACTTACGATTCGACTGACAAAATCCTGTTCTCTGCCGATGCCTTCGGTACTTACGGAACGTTGGATGGCGGTGTGATCGACTCTGAAATGAATGTGGAACATTATTGGGAGGAAATGCTCCGTTATTATTCCAATATTGTCGGTAAATATGGAAATCCTGTACAGCGTGCTTTGCAGAAGTTGTCGGCTTTGGATATCCGGACGATCTGTTCGACTCACGGTCCGGTGTGGCGTGAATATGCAGCAAAAGCGATCGATATTTATGACCGTATGAGCCGTTATGAAGGTGAAGAAGGTGTGACGATCGTGTACGGCAGCATGTATGGCAATACCGAACAGATGGCAGAAGCGATTGCCGCTTCTTTGGCCGCGAACGGGGTGAAGAATATCGTCATGCACAATGTGAGCAAGAGCCCTGCATCTTATGTCTTGAAAGATATTTTCAAGTATAAGGGCTTGATTATCGGTAGCCCGACTTACAGTAACCGTCTGTTCCCTGAAATCGAATCGATTCTGGATAAGATCGAAACGCGCGAAGTGAAGCATCGTCTCTACGGCTATTTCGGCTCTTTCACTTGGGCGGGAGCTGCGGTGAAAAACTTGGCGGCATTCGGCGAGAAGATGAAATGGGAAGTTGTGGGTGTTCCGGTGGAACAGAAACAAGCTCTGAAAGCCGACAAGTATGAAGAATGCTGGGCTTTGGGAGAAGAAATGGCCAAGAAATTGAAAACTGAGAATTGAAAATGGAAAATTCTTGGTCAGAAAGAATAAAGGTATTACTTTTAGGAACGAAAGAACTAAATTAAAAAAAGCGTATGAGACTAATTATTGAACCTAATTACGAGCAACTTTCAAAGTGGGCTGCTAATTATGTGGCCGCCAAAATTAAGAAGGCGAATCCTACGGCAGAGAAACCATTTGTATTGGGCTTGCCTACAGGCTCTTCTCCCTTGGGCATGTACAAGAATCTGATCGAACTGAACAAACAGGGGGTAATCTCTTTCCAGAATATCATAACTTTCAATATGGACGAATATGTAGGTTTACCGAAAGACCATCCTGAAAGCTATCATTCTTTCATGTGGAACAACTTTTTCAGCCATATCGACATTAAGCCTGAGAATGTGAACATCCTGAATGGAAACGCAGAAGATCTGGAAGCCGAATGCACCGCTTACGAAGCAAAGATGAAAGCTGCCGGTGGTGTGGACCTGTTCCTGGGCGGTATCGGTCCTGACGGGCATATCGCTTTCAACGAGCCGGGTTCTTCTTTGTCTTCCCGTACCCGTGTCAAGTCTTTGACAACCGATACGATCATCGCCAATTCCCGTTTCTTCGATAACGATGTCAACAAAGTTCCGAAGACTTCCGTTACGGTCGGCGTTGCTACGGTATTGGATGCAAAAGAGGTGCTGATTATGGTGAACGGTCATAACAAAGCCCGTGCTTTGCAGCAGGCTGTTGAAGGTGCGGTAAACCAGATGTGGACTATCACGGCTTTGCAGATGCACCCGAAGGGTATTATCGTTGCCGACGAGGCTGCTTGTGCAGAACTGAAAGTCGGTACATACAACTATTTCAAGGATATTGAGAAAGACAATCTTTGTCCCTGCTCTTTATTGAAGTAAATTTTTATTATTCATAATAGTTTTGATTTAACATCGAAAGGCTGTGTCTGTGATAGATGCGGCCTTTCTTATTGGTTGAACATGTCCTTGTTGTAGAAGTTCATGATTGAAATCAGTTGATCGTGGGCAATTTGTGCGGGACTGTCGGAGTTCAGCTCCATCGCCGTAAGATAGTTGTTCAGGGCCTGCCGGATATCCCCTTTTTTACGGTAGGCATTGCCACGTAAGTAATACGCTTCATCAGAAGATGTGTTTTTTTCTATGTATTCGTCCAACAAACGGATAGCTTCGTCTGTTTTACCGTCGGTAATGAGTTGTTTAATAGTTTCCATTTCGAGATTTATGATTTGTAATTTATGAATTATAGATGCCGATTTGGGCAGATAAAGTGCAAATTTAAATCATAAATCATAAATGATAAACCATAAATCATGGATTTTGTGTAAGTTTGCACCCGATTTCAAAAAGATAAGACGTTATTATGCAAAAGAATCTGGTAATAGTGGAGTCACCCGCTAAGGCAAAAACCATTGAAAAGTTCCTCGGAAAAGATTATAAGGTTATGTCGAGCTATGGTCATATCCGCGATCTGAAGACGAAAGAGTTTAGTATTGACATCGAGCACGACTATGCTCCGCAGTACGTGATACCGGCCGACAAGAAGAAGCTGGTCAGCGAACTGAAATCCGAAGCCAAGTCTGCCGAACAGGTATGGCTCGCTTCCGATGAGGACCGTGAGGGAGAGGCTATATCCTGGCACCTGTATGAAGTGCTGGGCCTGAAACCTGAAAATACCAAACGTATCGTCTTTCATGAAATTACCAAGAATGCCATTCTGCATGCTATTGAAACACCACGCGATATCAATATTAACTTGGTGAACGCCCAACAGGCACGTCGTGTGTTGGACCGTATCGTGGGATTCGAACTTTCGCCGATTTTGTGGCGTAAGGTAAAACCCGCATTATCGGCCGGACGTGTGCAGTCGGTGGCTGTGCGCCTGATTGTGGAACGGGAGCGGGAGATCAATGAATTTGTAAGCGAGGCGGCTTTCCGTGTGATTGCAAACTTTATCCTGCCTGACGGCACAACGGTGTTGAAAGCCGAATTGAACCGCCGCCTGAAAGACAAGAAAGAGGTGGAAGCCTTTTTGGAATCCTGTAAGAATGCTTCGTTTACGATTGACGATATCACGACGAAACCGGTAAAGAAATCGCCGGCGCCTCCTTTTACGACTTCCACTTTGCAGCAGGAAGCGGCTCGTAAGTTAGGATACTCCGTGTCGCAGACGATGATGATCGCACAGCGTTTATATGAATCCGGACTGATCACTTATATGCGTACCGACTCCGTGAACTTGAGCGATCTGGCATTAGGTACGGCGAAAGAGGCTATCTTCGAAACATACGGTGAGAAATATTATAAGTTCCGCCAATATCATACCAAGAGCAAAGGGGCGCAGGAAGCACACGAAGCGATTCGCCCGACTTATATCAGTAATGTGGAGGCAGGGAGTTCTTCGCAGGAAAAGAAGTTGTATGAACTGATCCGTAAACGTACGATCGCTTGCCAGATGGCGGATGCCGAATTGGAACGTACGACTATTTCGGTCGGTATCAGCGGACAGACGGAACGTTTTGTCGCTGTCGGCGAAGTGATCAGTTTCGAAGGCTTCCTTCAGGTTTATATGGAGAGCAATGACGACGATACGGAGAAAGAACAGGAAAACGGCCTGCTTCCTCCGGTAAAGCTTCATGAGACATTGTCATTGAAAGATATCGTGGCGACAGAGCGTTTCACGCAGCGTCCTCCGCGCTATACGGAAGCCAGCCTAGTTCGCCGTTTGGAAGAATTGGGCATCGGACGTCCGTCTACCTATGCGCCGACTATCCAGACGATCCAGAACCGCGAATATGTGGTGAAAGGAGATAAGGAAGGCGTGGAACGTGCTTACACAGTTGTTTCGCTGTCCAAGGGAAAGATCGAGGAAGCGGAAAAGACCGAGACCGTCGGGGCCGACCGCAATAAACTGATGCCGACCGATATCGGTACGGTAGTAAACGACTTTTTGATGGAGTATTTCCCGGATGTGTTGGATTACAACTTTACGGCCAGTGTAGAAAAAGAATTCGACTCGGTTGCGGAAGGCGAACTGGTATGGACGAAGGCCATCGATAAATTCTATAAGATTTTCCATCCGATCGTAGAGGCTACGGCTGCCGTTAAGACCGAACATAAAGTAGGGGAACGCGAGCTCGGTATCGATCCGAAGAGCGGCAACCCGGTGTTTGTGAAGATCGGCCGCTATGGTCCTGTCGTTCAGATCGGGGCGGCACATGCTGACGACAAAGAGGCGCCGAAACCTCAGTTTGCCTCTCTGATGAAAGGCCAGTCCATTGATACGATTACATTGGAAGAGGCTCTGAAACTTTTTGATCTTCCCCGGACGGTCGGTGAATATGAAGGCAAGGTGATGGTGGCGGCTGTCGGCCGTTTCGGGCCGTTTATCCGTCATGACGGTAAATTTGTTTCTATTCCGAAAGATTTGAATCCGCTGACGATTACGGCAGAGGAAGCAATTGCTTTGATCGAAGGGAAAAGGGTGAAAGACGAACAACGTTTTATCAAGAAGTTCGAGGAGGATCCGGAGATGGAAATCCTGAAAGGTCGCTTCGGTCCTTATATTTCTTATCAGAAAGCGAACTATCGTATTCCGAAAACGGTAACCGACCCGACAGTCCTGACACTTGAAGATTGTAAAAAGATCATAGCCGAAGCTGGAGAAAAACCGGCTGCAAAGAAGACAACGCGTAAAAAGAAAGACTGACAAAAAGCTTACTTATTATTGATTACGAAAACAACTGTCATACTATCATGCTCTGCTCTTGATATTATGAATATCAATGTTTGTGTGAGATGATAGTAGGCATGATAGATGTTTTTTCAACTATCATGCTATCATAAAGACTGTATCTTTTTTACGCGTTTTATATAGCTTATTTTCATAAGAATAACTACATATTTTTATTGAGACCCGGATGTCGGCTACCTGCAGACCCGGGTGTCGATACCCGTCAGATGGAGGTATAAAAGGCTCTGATACGGGTATTTCAGGGAGAAGATCTAATGTCTTTTGTGTAAAAAAGTAACGTGTTCCGGCAAAAAAGCCTTATGTTTTCCGGAAAACAGTC
>ENA-UEOJ01001731-UEOJ01001731.1-human-gut-metagenome-genome-assembly--contig:-NODE-1731-length-14449-cov-2.685639_pt1 | contig 14449 bp, 12 predicted proteins | sample MGYA00242885_ERZ507886 | MGnify/ENA primary metagenome ERZ507886 (study PRJEB26167, sample SAMN06115505) | human gut metagenome | host: Homo sapiens | place: China:Anhui | collected 2015-08-07... | reverse complement strand
GAAGCGGACCCGTATCATTGCCCTGATTCTGGTGGGCGTATTGGTCTTTGGTTTGGCGGCTACCGGTATCAGCGCGCTGCTGATGGTATAAAGCGCCTCATTTGCCCGGCGGACGGCTTTCTTGTCCGCCGGGCTTTCTTTCGACCTTTTTTCGGAACGGCCCGGCTTATAATCTCCTTGTGAGAGGGGGGAGAGCGTATGACGGTGGTGTATCTGGACAGCGTGTTTCTGTTCAACGCCCTGCTGGACTACCTGCTTTTTCTCTCTACGGCACGGCTGGCGGGGATCCCTCTGCGCCGCCGGCGCTACCTACTCTGCGGAGTGCTGGGCGGGCTGTATGCCGCGGCGGTGTTCCTTCCCGGCGGGGGCTTTCTCACGGAAACGCTGGTAAAGGCGGGGGTGGGGCTGCTGCTGGCGCTCATCGCCTTTGGCCGGGAGACCCATTTTCTCCGGCTGACGCTGCTGACCGTCGCCATCGCCTGCGCCTTGGCGGGGACGGTTCTGGCCCTCGGACTGTTGGCGGGGCAGCACATTCCCAACGCCCGGGGAATTTTCTATACGAATGTCAACGGAAAAACCCTGCTGCTTTCCGCGTCAGGGGTCTACCTGCTGCTGACGGTGATCTTTCGGGCGGCGGCCGCCCACGGTATCCGGGGGGAGTGTCTGCCGGTGACGGTGTGCCTGCTGGGGCAAACGGTGGCCCTCACCGCATTGCTGGACACGGGCAACAGCCTGCGGGACACCGCCGGGGAACCGGTGCTGACGGCGGAGCTGTCCCGGTTTCCACAGCTTGCGGCGGCCATTCAGCACCGTCCGCCGGCAGAGACCCTGCCTATGCTGCGCCAGCGCTTTCCAAAGCTGCGTCCCCAGCTTTTGCCGATGCGGACGGCGGCGGGAGGCGGGCTGCTGGTCAGCGTGAGCAGCGATTGGACGGAGATCGGCGGCGTTTGTTATCCAAATTTGCGGATCGCCCTGACGGATACAGAGTTGGGGGGCGGATATACCGCTTTATGGGGCGGGGAAGGGAGAAGGAATCATGAGAGAATGGCTGCGGCGGCTGCTGTGCCGTCTGGGATTGTGCCGGGAGCCGGAGCTGCATTATATCGGCGGCAGCGATACGCTTCCACCGCCGCTGAGCCGGGAGCGAGAGACGGAGCTGCTGAACCGATTGGGAGAGGAGGCAGCCCGACAGGAGCTGATCGAGCATAACCTGCGTTTGGTGGTGTACATCGCCCGCCGGTTCGAGAATACGGGCATCAACATCGAGGATCTCATTTCCATCGGCACGATCGGTCTCATCAAGGCCGTGGGCACCTACCGTGCAGACAAAAACATCAAGCTGGCCACCTATGCCTCCCGCTGCATCGAAAACGAGATTTTGATGTATCTCCGGAAAAACGCGGGCCGGAAGGCGGAGGTGTCCTTTGACGAGCCCCTAAACACGGACTACGACGGCAACGAACTGCTGCTTTCCGATGTGCTGGGCACGGAGGCGGACGTGGTGATGCGGCCCTTGGAGGACGATGTGGATCTGTGCCTCCTCTCTGCGGCCCTGGACACCCGGACGCCCCGGGAAAAGGAGATCATCACCCTGCGGTTCGGCCTGGGGGGCGGGCAGGAGCAGACCCAGAAGGAGGTGGCCGACCGGCTGGGGATTTCTCAAAGCTACATCTCCCGGCTGGAAAAGCGCATCATCCAACGGCTGAAAAAGGAAATTCTGCGGCTTTCTTAGGTTGACAAAGCACAAAAGCTATCGTATAATGAGTTCCGTTCAAACGCTGAGAAGCGGAGCAGTAGCTGATTTTAACGGTCAAGAGAGAGGGCGGACGGTGCAAGCCCTACCGGACGGTCAGTGAAGTCACCGCGGAGCGGTCGTGCTGAAATCCAGTAAGCCGGACGGGTGTCCCGTTACAGACGGTAAGTGTCACGCGCTTTGCGTGGAATCCAGGTGGTACCACGGACTTTTGTTCGCCCTGAGCCTTATGGCTCAGGGCGTTTTGTTTTCAAAATCTGGTAAGACCGTGAAATAAAGGAGAGTTTCAATGAACAAAGAACTGCCAAAGGTGTATGAGCCCCAGCAGGTGGAGTCCCGCATCTATCAGATGTGGGAGGATCATGACTGCTTCAAGGGCGTGGAGGACTCCAAGAAGAAGCCCTTCTCCATCGTCATGCCGCCCCCCAACGTCACCGGCCAGCTTCACATGGGTCACGCGCTGGACTGCACCTTACAGGATATCCTGACCCGCTTCAAGCGGATGCAGGGCTACGCCGCCCTCTGGGTCCCCGGCACCGACCACGCCGGCATCGCCACCCAGATCAAGGTGGAAGAGGAGCTGCGGGTCAAGGAGGGTAAGACCCGCTATGACCTGGGCCGGGAGAAGTTCCTGGAGCGGGTCTGGAAGTGGAAAGAGGAGTACGGCAACCGCATCGTCCAGCAGCAGAAGAAGATGGGCGTTTCCTGCGACTGGAGCCGCGCCCGCTTCACCATGGACGAGGGCTGCTCCAAGGCCGTCCGGGAGACCTTCTGCGAACTCTATGACAAGGGCCTCATCTACAAGGGCAGCCGCATCATCAACTGGTGCCCCCACTGCGTTACCGCCCTGTCTGACGCCGAGGTGGAGTATGTGGACAAGCCCGGCCACCTGTGGTATATCCGCTATCCTCTGGCGGACGGTTCCGGCGACATCGTGGTGGCCACCACCCGTCCCGAGACCATGATGGGCGACACCGGCGTGGCCGTGAACCCCAACGATGAGAAGTTCAAGCACCTCATCGGCAAGAAGTGCATCCTGCCTATTATGAACCGGGAGATCCCCATTGTGGGCGACGAGTACTGCGAGATCGGCTTCGGCACCGGCGCCGTGAAGATGACCCCCGCCCACGACCCCAATGACTTTGAGGTGGGCCTGCGGCACAATCTGGAGGTCATCCGGGTCATTGCCGATGACGGTCACATCAACGAAAACGGCGGCCCCTACAATGGTATGGACCGCTACGAGTGCCGCAAGGCCATCGTGAAGGATCTGGAGGAGCAGGGCTATCTGGTGAAGGTAGAGCCTTACAACCATAACGTGGGCACCTGCTACCGCTGCCATAACGATGTGGAGCCCCTGATCTCCGCCCAGTGGTTCGTGAAGATGGAGCCTCTGGCCAAGGAGGCTCTGCGGGTGGTGAACGAGGGCGAAGTGAAATTTGTCCCCGAGCGCTTCTCCAAGACCTATACCAACTGGATGGAAAACTGCCATGACTGGTGCATTTCCCGTCAGCTCTGGTGGGGCCATCAGATCCCCGCCTGGACCTGCGACGACTGCGGGCACATCAACGTGAAGCGGGAGGACCCCACCGTTTGCGAAAAGTGCGGCAGCACTCACCTGACCCGGGAGGAGGACGTGCTGGACACCTGGTTCTCCTCCGCCCTGTGGCCCTTCTCCACCCTGGGCTGGCCGGAGCAGACCGCCGACCTGAACTACTGGTACCCCACCTCCGTCATGGTGACGGGCTATGACATCATCTTCTTCTGGGTGGCCCGGATGATCTTCTCCGGCTGCGAGCAGATGAAGAAAATTCCCTTCCACACCGTGCTGATCCACGGCCTGGTCCGGGATGACAAGGGACGGAAGATGTCCAAGTCTCTGGGCAACGGCATCGACCCCCTGGAGATGGCGGAGAAGTACGGCGCCGACGCCCTGCGCTTCAACCTCATCACCGGCAACTCCCCCGGCAACGACACCCGGTTCTACACCGAAAAGTGCGAGGCCATGCGGAACTTTGCCAACAAGATCTGGAACGCCAGCCGCTTCGTGATGATGAACCTGTCCATCGACCACTATGAACTGCCTGCCGCAGACAAGCTGGAGCGGGAGGACAAGTGGGTCCTCAGCAAGCTGAACCGGCTGGTGAAGGAAGTCACCGAGAATCTGGACAGCTTCGAGATCGGCGTGGCCTCCGCCAAGGTCTATGACTTCATCTGGGACACCTACTGCGACTGGTATATCGAGCTGACCAAGACCCGCCTCAACGGCACCGACGAGGACGCCAAGCTGACGGCCCAGAACGTGCTGTGCTACGTGCTGGTGACCCTGCTGAAGCTGCTGCACCCCTTCATGCCCTTCATCACCGAGGAGATCTATCAGGCTCTGCCTAAGTGCGGCGGCGCGGAGGATATCCTGATGATGGCCCAGTGGCCGAAATACACCGAGGCGCTGGACTTCCCGGCGGAGGAGAACGCCATGGAGGCCGTCATGGACCTGATCCGGGCCATCCGGGGCCGCCGGGCCGAGATGAACGTGCCCCCCTCCAAGAAGGCGGAAATGCTGATTGTCACTGCTCAGCCGGAGCCTTACCGGCAGGGCCTGCACTTCATCCAGCGTCTGGCCTACGCCAGCAACGTCACCTTCCCGGAGACCGCTCCGGCGGATGTGACCGGCCTTGTCAGCATCGTCACACACGATGCCACGGCCTATCTGCCCCTCAGTGAGCTGGTGGACCTTGCGGCGGAGCGGGAGCGCATTGCCAAGGAGCTTGAAAAGGCGAAAAACGGCCTGCGTATCACAGAGGGCAAGCTCTCCAACGAGAAGTTTGTGGCCCACGCCCCCGAAAACGTGGTAAACGCGGAGCGGGAGAAGGTCACTAAGTACAAGGAGCTCATTGCCAAGCTGGAGGAATCTGCCAAGGCCATGGCCTGATCCGGCTGACCGCATATATGAAATTTTGAAAAGGACGCCCTGCGGGGCGTCCTTTTTTTCACGTCTCACACCAAGCATACCGGGAAAATCCGGCAAATTCCGTCAGATTGCCGGGACGTAGAACCAGCGGCGGGAAATGGTCATACCTCTTGTGTAAAAACACACTTGACAGACGGCGAATGAAAAACTGCTCAATCAAACGAATGCAAGCGATATTATCAAAAATATCAATCCCCCGGCGCTTTTGGCGTCCGGGGGATTTTTCTGCCCTTGACGGCTGAATGTCCGGGGTATAAAATCAAACCAAATCAAAAAGGGAGGTGCCGGAATGGAATATCAGGCGGCAGTTATCACCGTCAGCGACGGGTGCAGCGCCGGGACACGGACGGACACCAGCGGCCCTGCGGTGCGGGCCATGCTGGAGGGGGCCGGGTATCGGGTTCTCCACACGGCTGTTGTGCCGGACGATAAGCTGACCATCAGCCGGGAGCTGTGCCGCTGCGCCGATGAGCTGGGATGCGATTTGGTGCTTACCACCGGCGGCACCGGCCTTTCGCCCCGGGATGTGACCCCGGAGGCCACCCGGGCGGTGGTGCACCGGGAAATTCCGGCCATCCCGCAGACCATGCTGTATGCAAGCCTTGCCATCACGCCCCGGGCCATGCTGTCCCGGGCCGCGGCGGGGACGCGGGGGAGCTGCCTCATCATCAATCTGCCGGGGTCGGAAAAGGCAGCAAGGGAAAATTTAGCGGCGGTGCTGGACACGCTGGGCCACGCGCTGGAGATGCTGCGCGGCGGCGGACACTGAGCCGCGCCAAATACGAAAAGAGGAAAATGCAATGCGAATCGTAGTCAAGGTCGGCACCTCCACGCTGGCGCACGCCACCGGGCGGCAGAACATTCAGCGGTTGGAGCGGCTGTGCAAGGTTTTAAGCGATCTGAAAAACGCGGGCCATGAGGTGATTTTAGTTTCCTCCGGCGCTATTGCCATGGGCGTCGGCAAGCTGAACCTGCCGGGGCGTCCGGCGGATATGCCTACGAAGCAGGCGGCGGCTGCCATCGGCCAGTGCGAGCTGATGTATTTCTATGACAAACTGTTCACCGAATACAATCATACGGTGGCCCAGTTGCTCATCACCGCGCCGGACATCGCCGAGGGCGGTGTCCGCAAGGAAAATTTCCATAATACACTGGAACGGCTGCTGGATTTGGGGGCGCTGCCGGTCATCAATGAAAACGATACCATCTCCACGGATGAAATCGTCATCGGGGACAACGATACCCTCTCCGCCACGGTGGCGGCCACTGTCCGGGCGGAGCTGCTGATTCTGCTGTCGGACATTGACGGACTGTATGACAGCGACCCCCATAAAAACCCGGACGCCAAGCTCATTTCCGTGGTGCCGGAGCTGACGGAGGATATTCTGCGCCTTGGCGGCGGGGCCGGCTCCGCGCTGGGGACCGGCGGCATGGCCACCAAGCTCCACGCGGCGCAGATTGCCACGGCGGCGGGCTGTGAAATGGTCATCGCCAACGGGCAGGCCCCGGAGCTGCTGTACGATATTGCGGCGGGTAAGCCGGTAGGCACCCGCTTTTTGACAGGGAGGGCAAATACATGACAACGCTGGAGCTGATTGAAAAAACAAAGGCGGCGTGGGGAAGCCTCCGGGATACGGACACAGACGCCCGGAACCGAATCCTCACCGAAATGGCGGTGTGCCTTGAGGCGGACAGCGCTGCGATCTTAGAGCAGAATCGGGCGGACATGGCGGACGCCCGGGGACATATTTCCGATGTGATGCTGGACCGTCTGCGGCTGGACGAGGGCCGCATTGCCGCCATGGCGGCGGGCATCCGGGCGGCAGCCGCGCTGCCGGACCATGTGGGGCGCATCCTGTCGGAATTTCACCATGCCAACGGCATGACCATTTACAAAAAGCAGGTGCCGCTGGGGCTGGTGGCCATTATTTACGAGAGCCGCCCCAACGTGACCTCCGATGCGGCGGCGCTGTGCGTCAAAAGCGGCAATGTCTGCGTGCTCCGCAGTGGGCGGGAGGCCATCCGAACCTCCACGGCCATTGTGGCGGCCCTGAAGCGGGGCATCCGGCAGGCTGGTGCGAACCCGGATATCGTGAATATTTTAGAGGACACCAGCCATGAAAGTGCCAACGTCCTCATGACAGCGGACGGTCTGGTGGATCTGCTGATTCCCCGTGGCGGCGCGGGGCTGATTCGGGCCTGCGTGGAGCACGCCACGGTGCCCTGCATCCAGACCGGCACCGGTATCTGCCATGTATATGTGGACGAATACGCCGATTTGGACATGGCCTTGAAGATCATTGTCAATGCCAAGACCAGCCGCCCCTCCGTGTGCAACGCTGAGGAGGTGTGTCTGGTGCACAGTGCCGTGGCGGAACGGTTTTTGCCGATGCTGCACGCGGCTCTGACAGGGGGTGTGCAGGTGTCTGCACAGGTGTCAAGCCCTGCGCCGGTGGAGCTGCGGCTGGATGAACGGGCGGCGGCCATCATCCCCGGAACGCCGGCGGGGCCCATGGATTTCGACACGGAATTTCTGGACTACATTTTAGCGGTGAAGGTGGTGGACAGCGTGGACGAGGCGGTGGCCCACATCCTGAAGCACTCCACCCACCACAGCGAGGCCATCATTACGGAAAACGAGGAAAACGCGGAACGCTTTGTCAACGGGACGGACAGCGCGGCGGTATATGTCAACGTCTCCACCCGCTTTACGGACGGAGGGGAGTTCGGTCTCGGCTGCGAGATGGGGATTTCCACACAGAAGCTCCACGCCCGGGGCCCTATGGGGCTGGATGAGCTGAGTACCTATAAGTATATTATCCGCGGCAGCGGACAGATCAGATAAGGAGAGAGCAACATGGCAAGCTATGAGGCCGGTTTTATCGGCGCAGGCAATATGGGCGGCGCACTGGCGGTGGCCGCTGTTAAGCAGGTTGGCGGAGCGCGGGTCGCCGTGACCTGTTCCACTCCGGAGCACACTGCAAGCACGGCGGCTCGGCTGGACTGCCGCCCGGAAACGGCGGAAAACATTCTGGCAAACAGCCGGTTTGTTTTCCTCGGCGTAAAGCCGCAGGCGGTGAGCGGTGTTTTGGCGGGGCTGACGGAGGCGGTGGCGTCCTCAGAGGCGGTGCTTGTCTCCATGCTGGCGGGGGTCACGCTGGAAAGACTGGCAGACCTTCTGGGTGCGGACAAGAAAATCATCCGCATCATGCCCAACACCCCCTGTACCGTGGAGGAGGGACTGATTCTCTACGCCGCCAATGACCGCGTAAGCGGGGAGGAGCTGGATGCCTTCCGGGGACTGATGCGCGCGGCGGGCGTGCTGGACGAGCTGCCGGAGCACCTCATTGATGCGGCCAGCGCCGTGTCCGGCTGCGGGCCGGCCTATGCGTATCTCTTTATCGAGGCGCTGGCGGACGGAGGCGTGAAGTGCGGCCTGCCCCGGAGCAAGGCTATCCGCTACGCCGCGCAGATGCTTCGCGGCAGCGCGGCGCTGGTGCTCCAGTCCGGCAAGCACCCGGAGCTTTTGAAGGACGAGGTGTGCAGCCCCGGCGGCAGCACCATTGCCGGTGTGGCGGCGCTGGAGGACCGTGGCTTCCGGGGGGCCTGCATCGCCGCTGTGGAGGCGGCCTGCAAGCGCACGAAGGAACTTGGCTGAAAAACGGGAGCAACAAAAATCGCGGCGCCGGAAATCTCCGGTGCCGCGATTTTTTGTGTACTTTTATACGGTATGAGCCTCCGGCCTCCACAGGAGCTCTTCAAAGCCGGTGATATAGACATCACAGAAGGCGCGCATTTCCTTTTCGTCTCCGGCGAAAAAGTCATCGTAAACGCCCACCACCCGCATTTTTGCGCTGCGGGCGCCCCGGCAGGCGGCAAGGCTGTCATCAAACAGCGTGCAGCTCTCCGGCTCCACACCAAGTTGCCGGGCCACGGTGAGCCAGAGCTGCTTGTCCTTTTTTTCGAGGCCAAGCTCCTGCGCGAAGGTGACGGACTCGAAATATTTCATCAGCCCCAGCTTTTCCATGGCGGTGCGGCAGTGCACCGGCACACTGGAGGTCACCAGCGCCATCCGGCGGTTTTCCATGCGGCACTGCTTCAAAAATGCCCGAACACCGGGCTTTACCGTCACATGGGCGTAGGCGTCCTTGGCCAGCTCCATCCACTCCGCCATGATGGCCTCCTCGCTTTCCGGGAGATGGCAGAATTCCTTGGTGAACTTGGCGGCAAGGGGGAAAATGGTGTGGGCCACGCCCTCGTAGTAGGCGCGGGTATAGGGCAGACCCCGGCGGGCTAAAAATTCCCGGTCCACGTCCTTCCATACGCCGTTGGAGTCGATCAGCGTACCGTCCATATCGAATAAATACATATCATTGCTCCTTTTCAAGCCAGAACCGCCATGGGAAATCCTTTGCCTCCTCCGCGTAGTCCACACCGATGCGCGGCCCGGTGCAAAGCCGCTCCGGTTCGTGGGGCGGCTCCGCAAGGCCGATGTCTGCAAGGGAATCGCAGAGGAACAGCGTGTCCCCCGTCAGGTCCAGCCGGTTCTGCGCCGTGGTGAGGTCCAGCGCTTTGCAGACCTTGCCGGGGCCGTTGAGAAAGTTTTTCCGCCGGTAGGCGTTCATGGGCGCATCCCCGAACCGCAGGTGCTTCATGGTCTCTGCCCCCGCCGCCGGTTCCAGTCCCCGCAGCAGCACGGCGGAAGGTTCTCCCTCCGGCTCCGTGACGAAGTTCAGACAGTGGTACATCCCGTAGATGAAATAGATGTAGGCATTGCCCGGAGCCATGAACAGCGTTTCCGTCCGGGGCGTACGGCGGTAGTTATAGGCGTGGCAGGCCTTGTCGCACCGGCCCACGTAGGCCTCCGTTTCCGTAATGCGGCCCGCCAGCAGCTCGCCGTTCCGGTTCCGCACCAGATACTTTCCCAACAGTGCCTGCGCGATGGCAACGGTGTCGCCGTTGAAGAAATCATGGGTCAGCTTCGCCATAGAGCCTCCTTTATCAAATATGCAGAATTTCGCAGAAAAGCAGTAAAAATCCACAAAAACAGCCGCGTTTCCAGAACTTCCTTTGCGGCCTTCGGAGAAGTCGGCCAGCCCCTCTTGCGGCGGCGGCAGTTTTCCACTATAATCGCTACATTCGCGGTCTCTGTGCCAACTTTCGCGCAAGGCTGATCTGATGCGTCATTCTACGCTGCCTGCCGTCCAAAACCGGCGGGAGAAATTTTTATCATCATACCACATCCGGTGGGGAGGAGCAAGTATATGAAGCAGGGTTCTCTGCGTTCGTCCGCCTATGCGGTTCTGACGGCTTTCATCTGGGGCACCGCCTTTGTAGCCCAGAGCGTGGGCGCGGAACATGTCCCGCCGCTGGCCTTTAATGCCGCCCGGTCGGTGATCGCCTTTGTGTTTTTGCTGGTGCTGTGCGCCGTCATGCGATCCGGCCGCCGCCGGAAGGGGCAGGCTGCCTCCGTCACCCGCTCCCGGAAGGATCTTCTGCTGGGCGGCTTCTGGTGCGGCCTGACGCTGGGCCTGGCCTCCTTCCTTCAGCAAAAGGGTCTGGACACCACCTCTCCCGGCAAGGCGGGCTTCATCACCGCCCTTTACATCGTGCTGGTGCCCATTTTCGGCATTTTCCTGAAGAAGCGAGTACCCAAGGCGGTGTGGGTCAGTGTGCTGCTGGCGGTGACGGGACTGTACTGCCTGTGCATCACGGAGAGCTTTACCATCGCCCCCGGCGACCTCTGCGTGATGCTGTGCGCCTTTGTGTTTACAGCACAGATCCTTCTGGTGGATCACTTTGTCACCGTGGTAGACGGCGTGGAGCTGTCCTGCTGTCAGTTCTTCTTTGTCACAGCGTTTTCCCTGATTGGCTCCCTGCTTTTCGAGCATCCCACCTGGGCGGGCCTGACCATGGCGGCGGGCGCCATTCTGTATGCGGGTCTCCTTTCCAGCGGCGTGGGCTATACGCTGCAAATTCTGGCTCAGAAAGGCTCCAACCCCACGGTGATCTCTCTGCTGCTGAGTCTGGAATCCGTGTTCGCCACCATTTCCGGTGCGGCGATTTTGGGAGACCGCCTCAGCGGGCGGGAATATTTCGGCTGCGCCCTGATGCTGGCAGCGGTGGTGCTGGCACAGCTGCCGGACAGAAAAAAAGCATAAGCCCTGCGTGTTTTTTCGGAAGCGGAGCCTGTTGGCTCCGCTTTTTTCGTGGACATTCGCAAAGGTATGTGCTATACTTTAGTCTGTATGAGTATGGAATCCATAACTGAGGTGAAAAATATGCGGATCGACGTATTAGGCGTTGGTTTTGATAATCTGACCATGACGGAAGCCGTGTCCCGCGGAGCGGCACTGCTGGAGGAACCGGGGTGCCACTATGTAGTGACCCCGAATCCGGAGATCGTGGAGGTCTGCCGGGAAAATCCGGCGGCCATGCAGGCCGTCAACGGTGCGGATCTGGTACTGCCGGACGGCATCGGCGTGGTAAAGGGAGCGGCCATGCTGGGAACGCCCCTGAAAGAAAAGACCCCCGGCATCGAATTTGCTGCGGGGCTGATGGAAAAGATGGCCGAGCGCGGGAGATCCCTCTATCTGCTGGGCGCCAAGCCCGGCGTGGCGGACCTGGCGGCGGAACGGCTGCAAAAGCAGTACCCCGGATTGAAGATCGCCGGAACTCATGATGGCTACTTCAAGGAGGACGCCCCTGTGGTGGAAGCCATCCGGGAAAGCGGCGCGGACTGCGTGTTCGTCTGTCTGGGAGCCCCCAAGCAGGAGCTGTGGATGGCGCGGAACGGCCCCGCCACCGGCGCCCATTTGCTGTGCGGCCTCGGCGGAAGTCTGGACGTATTCGCGGGCACCGTGGAGCGTGCGCCGAAATTCTGGTCCGATCACGGTCTGGAATGGTTTTACCGCCTGTGTAAGGAGCCGAAGCGCATCGGCCGGATGATGAAGCTGCCGCTGTTTCTGGTCCATGTGCGGCAGGAGAAGGGAAAACGGAAATGAACGGACGTTTGATCGTATTCGAAGGGACCGACGGTTCCGGCAAGGCCACCCAGTCCCGGCTGCTGTGCGAGCATTTACAGCGAGAAAGCATCCCCTATAAAAACATCACTTTTCCCCGGTACGGCAAGCCCTCCGCCGCCATGGTGCAGGAGTATCTGGATGGCAATTTAGGCAGGCGCCCCGGCGATGTGAACGCCTACGCAGCGTCGCTGATGTTTTCCATGGATCGCTATGCCTCCTACAAGCAGGACTGGGGGGCTTTCTACAAAGCCGGTGGGCTGGTGATCGCGGACCGCTACACCACGTCCAACGCCGTCCATCAGGCGTCCAAGCTGCCACCGGAGGAACGGACGGTCTTTTTGAACTGGCTCTTTGAGCTGGAATACGGCAAGCTGGGCCTGCCGAAGCCGGATCTGGTGCTCTATCTGGATATGCCCACGGAGATCACGGAGCAGATGATGCGCAGCCGGGAGGCCGCCACCGGCACCCATGCCGACATTCACGAGCAGGACGAGGCTTATCTGAAAAGCTGCCGGGAGGCCGCCCGTGAAATCGTGAAGGACTGCGGCTGGACCGTGATCCACTGTGCCAAGGGCGATGCTCCCCGAACCGTGGAGGACATCCACAACGAGGTGTACAAGACTGTCAAGTCGCTGCTGTAATGCCTGTCCCCCCAGCGGGACGCGGTGCGTCCCCGCCGGTTCAGCAGCAATCGCAGCCGTTGTGGACACAGCCGTTTCCACAGCTGCACCCGCTGCCGCAGCATACCAGTACCACGATCAGAACGAGAATGATCCAGAGCCAGGAGCTGTCATTGTTGTTGCAGCACATACCACTACCCCGCTTTCTGTTTGATAGGCTATCTTATGCCGCTGTCACCGGAAACCGGGCTTGGACCGGACAAAAATCCGGAAATTGTATTCCCCTTCCCTGCCGGGGACCGGGAAAGCAAGGAGGAACCAATGTCTGAATTCAGAAGAGATGATACTGCCAGCTGGGACGCACAGGAGGTCCGGCAGGCGCAGGGGGCGCGGCGTGAAGCGGCGTCTGCCCACCACAGCAAAAGCCGTCCCCGCAGACGGAGACAGAATCCGCTGGCGGTGCTGGTCGGTTACCTGATCTTTGTCCTGCTGGCTTCCGCCATTCTGGCGGGTATGGGCTGGATGCTGGGCTCGGATTTCTGTGCCTTCAACCGGGGTGCTCTGCGGGAGACCTCGGTGGAGGTAACGGCGGAGGACAGCGTGTCCACCGTGGCGGATAAGCTTCAGGATGCGGGGCTCATCAAGTACAAGTGGTTTTTCAAGCTCTACGCCGGGATCTCCCATGCCGATAAAAAGATCGGCATCGGTACCTATACGCTGAATACGGAGATGGATTACCGGGCGCTGATCCTGGGAATGCACAACTCCTCCGGCAACCTGACGGCGGAGACTGTCACCGTCACCATCCCCGAGGGCTATACCGTCACCCAGATCTTCCAGCTGCTGGAGGACAACAACGTGGCCACGGTGGAGGAGCTGACTCAGGCCGCCGCCGAGCATGACTACGCCTTCTCCTTCCTCCAGGGCATCCCCCTGGGCGACGCCGAGCGGCTGGAGGGCTTCCTCTACCCGGACACCTATCAGTTCAACACCCCCCACAACGCGGTGTATGCCATCAACAAGATGCTGGTGAACTTCGACGAGAAGTACACCGACGACCTGCGGCAGAAGGTGACCGACAGCGGCTATTCCATCCGGGAGATCCTGACCATCGCCTCCCTGGTGGAGCGGGAGACCGACGGCACGGACCGGGGAAAGATCGCCTCCGTTATCTATAACCGTCTGCAAAAGCCCGGCGAAACGGCGGGACTATTGCAGATCGACGCGGCGCTGCTGTACGGCCTGCCGGACCACACCGGCACCATTACCAACGCGGACAAAGCGGTGGACACGCCTTATAACCTGTATATCCACAAGGGCCTGCCGCCCACGCCCATTGCAAACCCCGGCAGCACGGCGCTGAGCGCGGCCATGAACCCCAATGACACCGCCTATTACTACTATGCGCTGGGGAAGGACGGAAAGCATCACTTCTCTGCCACACTGGCAGAACACAACGCCTTTGTGGGGAGCAGTGAGTATGCCGGATAAAAAAAGAAAGCTGCCGGAGCTGCTGGCTCCGGCAGGGGATATGGAGCGGCTGAAAATGGCCGTGCTCTACGGCGCGGACGCTGTCTATCTGGCCGGTACGGATTTCGGAATGCGGGCCTTTGCCGGAAACTTTTCCCCGGAGGAGCTGAAGGAGGCCGTGGCCTATGCCCACGGCCATGGCGTCCGGGTCCACTGCACCATCAACACCATGCCCCGGGGGAACGAGATCGTCCGCCTGCCGGAGCATCTGGAACGGCTGGATGACGCCGGGGTGGACGCACTGATTGTGGCGGATTTGGGCGCTTTCACACTGGCGGGAAAATATGCGCCCCACTGCCAGCGGCACATTTCCACGCAGGCCAGCATTTCCAATTGCGTGACCGCCAACGCCTGGTATGATTTGGGTGCCTCCCGGGTGATTTTGGCTCGGGAGCTGAGTTTGGAGGAGATTCGCACCATCCGGGAAAAGACACCCCCAGAGCTGGAGATCGAAGCCTTCGTACACGGCGCCATGTGTGTCAGCTATTCCGGGCGGTGCCTGCTGAGCAATTATATGACGGGCCGGGACGCCAGCCGCGGCGCCTGTGCC
>ENA-UEOJ01001728-UEOJ01001728.1-human-gut-metagenome-genome-assembly--contig:-NODE-1728-length-14488-cov-3.228992_pt1 | contig 14488 bp, 9 predicted proteins | sample MGYA00242885_ERZ507886 | MGnify/ENA primary metagenome ERZ507886 (study PRJEB26167, sample SAMN06115505) | human gut metagenome | host: Homo sapiens | place: China:Anhui | collected 2015-08-07 | study... | reverse complement strand
GATAGCCCAGAAGTCAACAAAATAGGTCTGATCTCAAAGGCTACTCCAAGAAAAAAAATCAAACACCTTATTTCACACGCCAAATAGCTGATAAATAAGAAAAAAGTAATATATTTGCGCCCAATTTGTGATAATGGTAACTAAAACCATCAAGCAGACATAGCATATGTTTAAAACACTATTAATCATCGGTTTGGGAAGCTTTTGCGGGGGGATATTTCGTTTTCTCCTTACCCGTTTCGTACAAAATCATTTCCTTGCTGCATTCCCTTTCGGCACTATGGTCGTGAATATCGTGGGTTGTTTCCTGATCGGTATTTTTTACGCATTATTCGAGCGAGGTAACCTGCTCAACACGGACCTACGTTTATTCCTAACCGGGGGATTGTGCGGGGGATTTACCACGTTCTCCACCTTTATGAACGAGAACTTCGTGTTATTGAGAGAACAAAACTATTTATATTTTATGTCCTACACGGTCCTCAGCATTGTACTGGGGTTAACAGCCGTTTACGCGGGACACCTCATTGTAAAAGCCTTATAACCATTTCCAAGTGATGAAAACCGTAGCGAGCATGAAATTATCTTGCCCCTTCCACAACTTGTGGTATTATTCTACACGGAAACACGTTGTTTTTAAAACGGAGAAATTAACAGAATTCACAAACAACACTGTATTACAAAGAGATAACTTATTTTTACAATATCACGTAAAAATGTAGCATCTTATTTTCATAGCATAAGAAGAATTACGACGAAAATGTATACAAAATCAATTAATATGAAAGAATTAGGAATAGTGATTACACTTGTGTCATTCATTCTCTTGTCCGGTTGTAAAGACAAGACCGAACCGGAGCGACAAGTAGTGGCTGTAGAAAAAGTAGGAGTAGATAACGTGGAAATATACGGGGAATACGTCGGGCAGATCCGGGCGAAAGGATTCGTCGAGGTGAGAGCCCGCGTGGAAGGTTACTTGGAACAGATGCTTTTCGAGGAAGGGAAGCGCGTGAAACGGAACCAGCCCCTTTTCAAAATAAACAGTGATCTTTACCAAGCACGTGTTGACAAGGCAAAGGCTCAACTGGCAAAAGATCAAGCCCAAGAGGCAAAAGCCGAGCGTGACGTGGAACGCCTGCGCCCTCTTTACGAGCAAAAGGCTGCCAGCCAGCTTGACCTTGATAACGCTGTGGCAGCCTACGAGAGTGCCAAAGCAAACGTCGCCATGAGCAAGGCTGACCTCGCACAAGCGGAACTCGAATTAAGCTACACAACCGTGCGTTCCCCGATTGATGGATATATTAGTGAACGGTACGCTGACATCGGTACGCTAGTCGGTCCCGGCGGGAAATCTCAACTGGCCACCATCGTGGAGAGTGACGAAGTACTCGTGGATTTCAGTCTTACCGCCCTCGACTACCTGCGTAGCCAGCAACGGAATGTAACCCTCGGGGAAAAAGACGCCAACCGGTCATGGCAACCCAGCGTGACCATCACGCTGGCGGATAACTCGGTTTATCCCCTAACCGGAATCGTGGACTTCGCCGACCCGCAGGTAAATCCCCAAACGGGTACATTCGGCGTGCGTGCCGAACTCCCCAATCCCGACAGGAAACTATTGCCGGGACAATTCACTAAAGTAAAGTTGTTACTCGACGTGCGTGAAAACGCCATCGTCGTTCCCAGCAAGGCGGTCGCCATTGAAAAAGGCGGCGCCTACATATACGTTGTCCGCCGCGACAGTACAGCCGAGAAACGTTTCATCGAAACCGGCCCCGAAGTGAATAATCATACCGTGGTAGAACGCGGGCTTGGACCTGACGAACTGGTTGTCGTTGAAGGCTACCACAAACTAACCCCGGGTGCGCTCGTGAAACCAGTGAGCCCCGAAATGATTAAAGAGGAGGAGGTTGCATTATGAAACCCGGTTTCTTTATTGACAGACCGATATTCTCGGCTGTGCTATCTATCGTCATCGTGCTGGTAGGATTCATCGGATTGTTCCTACTTCCCGTGGACCAGTACCCGCAAATCACCCCTCCCGTAGTGAAAATATCCGCATCCTACCCGGGAGCCAGTGCCGTTACCGTTTCACAGGCGGTAGCCACTCCCATCGAACAGGAATTGAACGGAACGCCGGGAATGTTATACATGGAATCGAGTAGCTCCAACTCAGGAGGTCTATCGATTACCGTGACTTTCGACATATCCACGGATGCCGAACTGGCCGCCGTCGATATTCAGAACCGCGTGAAACTGGCAGAATCCCGTCTCCCGGCAGAAGTCGTGCAGAACGGGATCAAGGTGGAGAAACAATCTTCCAGCCAGTTGATGACTCTCACGCTGACCTCATCCGACCCTCGTTTTGACGAGATATACCTCAGTAACTTCGCCACTATCAACGTGCTTGACGTGCTGAAACGTGTTCCCGGCGTGGGACGTGTTTCCAACATCGGTAGCCGTTACTACGCCATGCAAATCTGGATTCTCCCCGACCGTATGGCCAACTTCGGGTTAACGATCAAAGACTTACAGAACGTACTGAAAGATCAGAACCGGGAATCCGCAGCCGGGGTACTCGGCCAGCAACCGATGAGCGGGACGGACATCACCATCCCCATCACGGCTCCGGGACGTCTTTCCTCCGTAAACGAATTTGAAGAAATTGTCGTCCGGGCAAATCCCGACGGTTCCATCATCCGTTTGCGCGACGTGGCGAGAGTATCGCTGGAGGCCAGCTCGTACAACACGGAGAGTGGATTGAACGGCGAGAATGCAGCCGTACTCGGCATCTACATGCTCCCCGGTGCGAATGCCATGGAAGTGGCCAAGAACGTGGTGAAAGCCATGGAAGAAATCAGTAAAGACTTTCCGGAAGGAGTAAGTTATAACATCCCTTTCGATATCACGACTTACATCTCGGAATCCATTCACGAGGTATATAAAACCCTGTTCGAGGCTCTTTTCCTCGTGATCTTCGTCGTGTTCCTCTCCCTCCAAAGCTGGCGGGCCTCCCTGATTCCCCTCGTTGCCGTTCCCGTGTCCCTGATCGGAACTTTCGGGTTCATGCTGGCCTTCGGGTTCTCACTGAATATGCTGACCCTGTTGGGACTAGTACTTGCCATCGGTATTGTCGTCGATGATGCCATCGTGGTCGTCGAGGGTGTTGAACGTATCATGGAAGAAGAGGGATTGTCGCCCTACAAGGCCACCCGTAAAGCCATGAAAGAGCTGACGGGAGCGCTGGTTGCCACCTCGCTCGTGCTGGGAGCCGTGTTTGTACCCGTGAGTTTCCTGCCGGGAATCACCGGTATGCTTTACCGTCAGTTTGCCATCACGATCGTGGTGTCCGTGTTGATCTCACTGGTTGTGGCCCTGACGCTAAGCCCCGCCATGTGTGCCATCCTGTTACGCCCGTCTAACGGGAAGAAGAACTTCGTATTCCGTAAAATCAACGAGTGGCTCGCCCGCGGGAATAACAAATACGTTCATTTCCTGCAACGGGCTCTTGCCAACCCCCGACGAATCATCGCCGGGTTCGGAATGGCAATCGTCTTCATCATCGTGTTAAACCGGGTAATCCCCAGTAGTTTCCTGCCGGAGGAAGACCAAGGATATTTCAAAGTAGAACTGGCGTTGCCTGAAGGAGCCACGCTGGAACGCACCCGCAAGGTGACGGAACGTGCTGTCGATTACCTGAAGGAACACCCTGCCGTGGCATACGTGCAGAGCGTGGCGGGAAGTAGTCCCCGTGTCGGAACAAACCAATCCCGCTCGGAATTGACCGTTATCCTCAAACCGTGGGAAGAACGCAAGAAAGGCGGAATGTCTTTGAAAGAAGTGATGAATGATGTCCGCACCGAATTCAAACAATACCCGGAGGCCCTTGTATTCCTCTCCACCCCGCCCGTTATCCCCGGCTTGGGAACGTCAGGAGGATTCGAACTACAAGTGGAAGCTCGTAACGGGGCCACCTTCGAGAATCTGGTAGATGCTGTCGACACGCTGGTAAAATACGCTGCAAATGACAAGGCCCTTTCCGGGGTATCTTCCTCGTTGCAGGCCGAGATTCCCCAGTTGTACTTTGACGTGGACCGTGACCGGGCCCAATTCCTAGGAATTCCCCTAGCCGATATATTCTCCACGATGAAAGCGTACACGGGTTCGGTGTATGTCAATGACTTCAACATGTTCAACCGGGTTTACAAGGTATATATGCAAGCGGAAGCCCCCTACCGGATGCAAAAAGAGAACCTCAACATGTTCTTCGTGAAGACATCCAAAGGAAACATGGTTCCCCTGACGGCCCTCGGTAAAGCGGAAAATACCACGGGTCCCGGATCGATCAAGCGATTCAACATGTTCACGACCGCTGTCATCAACGGTGAAGCCGCCCCGGGCCATAGTTCCGGTGAGGCCATGAGAGCCATCGAGAAACTGGCACGTGAACACCTGCCCGACAACATCGGTACAGAATGGAGCGGTCTTTCCTTCCAAGAGAAGAAAGCGGAAGGACAAACCGGAATGGTGATGTCGCTCGTTTTCATCTTCGTGTTCCTCTTCCTTGCCGCTTTGTACGAGAGCTGGTTCGTGCCGATTGCCGTGTTGTTATCCTTGCCGATTGCCGCTCTCGGAGCTTATCTCGGCGTATGGGTATTCGGTTTGGAGAACGACGTGTACTTCCAGATCGGTTTGGTAACGCTGATCGGACTGGCAGCCAAGAACGCCATTTTGATCGTGGAATTCGCCAAGGTAGAAGTGGATAAAGGCGTTGATGCCGTACAAGCGGCCATCACCGCTGCCCGAGCCCGGTTCCGCCCGATCTTGATGACCTCTCTGGCCTTCGTACTCGGTATGTTGCCCATGGTACTTGCCACGGGTCCCGGATCGGCCAGCCGTCATTCCATCGGTACCGGAATCTTCTTCGGTATGATCGTTGCCATCACCGTTGGGATCGTCCTTGTACCCTTCTTCTTCGTGCAAATTTATAAGGTAAAAATGTGGAAAAAGAAATAGTTTACGGCCCATTATTAAAACACATCGTCATGAAACACTATCACATCATACTTGCTGCCATTCTTATTGGAAGTTTAGCGACTTCCTGCAAGATCGGTAAGAAATATACCCGTCCGGAACTGGATTTACCGACAACCATTGCCGACACGAACAGTTCGGACACGACGACCGTGGCTGACATCCAATGGCCGACGATCTACACGGACACCGTGTTACAACGTCTAATCAACACGGCACTCACTTACAACAAGGATCTGCTGGCTGCTGCAGCCCGGGTGAAAGAAAGTCGTTACGCCCACCGCATGGAGAAAGCGAATCTCTTCCCCAAAGTCGGAGCGGACGCCCTCGCGGAAAGGGAATATGACCGTTCTCCCGGTAACACGTTCAACGTGGAGGCCACCCTCTCTTGGGAACTTGACCTCTGGGGAAAACTCCGCTGGAGTTCACAGGCCAGTTTGGCAGCCTATCTCCAAACCGTGGAAGGACAAAGGGCCCTACACATGACGTTAGTTTCCCAAGTGGCACAAGCCTATTTCGAGCTACGGGCTCTTGACATGGAATTAAGTATTGTCAAACAGACCCACGAGGCTCGTGTAGAGAGTGTTCGTCTGGCAAAACTACGTTTCGAAGGCGGGTTGACTTCCGAAACAGCCTATCGTCAGGCACAAGTGGAACTAGCGAAGACCACGACACTCGTTCCCGACCTTGAAAGACAGATCCGGTTGAAAGAAAACGAAATATCCTTGCTCACGGGCCATTATCCCGGGGACATCCCCCGCGGAGCGAACATAGATCGACAGACGCTGCTGACCGATCTCCCGGTAGGATTACCCTCTTCCCTGCTTGAACGCCGTCCCGACATCCGGCAAGCGGAATATAAACTAAAAGCGGCAAACGCTAAAGTTGGTGTTGCCTATACCAGCCTTTTCCCGCAAATCACGCTGACGGCCAGATACGGACGGGAAGATAGCGAACTCAGCGACTTCCTGAAGGCACCTTACTTTTACCTGGGAGGTAAACTACTCGCCCCCGTGTTCAATGCCGGGAGCAACCGGGCTCGTCTTAAAGCCGCCCGTGCCGCACTGGAGGCCGAGACGTACAGCTATCAACAGACCGTTCTATCCGCGTTCAAGGAAGTTGATAATGCCTTAACCACGTTCTCGAAAATACGGGATATGCGGGAATCAAGAGCCCGGTTGGAAGAGGCCGCCCGCTCGTACATGGAACTAGCCAACTTGCAATATATTAACGGGGTGATCAGTTACCTGGACGTGTTGGATGCCCAAAGAGGTTACTTCGATGCCCAGATCGGCCTGAACAATGCCGTGCGGGACGAACTGCTTTCCGTCGTTAATCTTTACAAGGCATTAGGTGGGGGATGGCAATAAAACATCCCCCCAATTCCCCAACTGATCTTAAATTTAGTAACTGTAGATTTTAGAATCCTTAACTCCTTGTTCGGTAAGTTACCGGTAACTTACCGGAAAGTCACCGGAAAGTTACCGGAGATAAACGGTAAATGTCAAATAACTTAACACTGATTTTTACTTGCTTTTTCGAATCTAAACTTAAGGTAACCAGAACATTACAATAATCTATCAAGAACCGTAAAAAAGTACTCCAAGTTGTAAAAACAGGTCTTTCCCCGGTAAAACGCTTGTAACACACTATTTATCACAAAGTTACAAGTAATAAAAGATGTTAATTTAAACGATTAAAAACAGGATTTTTCCCCTTAAACGTACAGGATTATTGTAAAGTGAACCCGAAAACAACATGTGCATCCTGCACGGCAGGGTTCAATACCACCCGGCTAAAAACAGGCAAGGAAAACCTCTTTGAAATCCGAATCTCTTTCGCGACGGATAACGCGATATTACACACATCAAAACCTCCGGTTCCATACATATTCCGGCTCTCGTAAGGAGTAAAACCCAGTGTTGCCGTCAGGTTGATCTGCCGAACCGTGAACGGGTAATTCAATTCCACGTAAGAAGAATAATTCTGTTTCCCGTCCCGGGCATCCTTATCAGCTCCCCAAAACATCGTGTTCCAAGCCACGGACAGGGGAAACTTCTCGGAAATTGTCCACGAAATCCCGGCCTCCAGACGATGTTTCGTGTCACGATTATCCAAATTAAAATACTTGGCAGAAGAATGATCCTCTTTTTCCCAGAACTTGTCACCTTCCCACCAGTAGTCGGCAACAGACACGGATACACGTCCGAAACGGTATGTAGCCGTAATATCAATTTCCTTGTGTAAATCGCTGATCTCTTTCGATCCCCAAACCGTAAGCGAGAAGTTACCCGCACTCATTCCTAGAGTTGGTTGGATACTGGCTCCGGCATTGTAAGCTCCACGCCGTATGTAAGAACTCACCACGTCGGCACTCACTTTAAAATTCACCTTGCCGGCATCATGATTCTCACTCGTTACCTTCTTTTCAACCTTCTTCTCCACGGGAACATTCTCTTGCCCACACACATTTAAAGCAAGGAGTAAAGCCCCTGCCATCATCATTGTTGTCTTTATTAACTGCATATTAAAACTTATTTAATTAAAGGGTAATAACATCCCTTGCGGTCACCCGACCGTTTCTTCAATTTTTAAGAAATCGGGGGATGGACGCATCCCCCGATGCAAAATAAACACCTAACTAAATCAAACTAATCGGCTTTCTCGTCCAAGGCCATATTTAGTTTTAGAACATTCACTTTCGACGGGCCGAACATTCCCAACAAGGGGCCTTGTTTCACCTTTTCAACAATCGCTTTCACCGCCTCTTCCGACATCCCCCGGGCTTTGGCAACTCGTTTCACCTGCACGTAGGCTGAAGTCACGGAAATATCCGGGTCCAAACCGCTAGCGCTGGCCGTCACGATGTCGGCAGGCACTTCCTCCCGTTTCAGGTAGGGATGTTTCACGAGAAAGGTATCGATACGACTCTCCACCTCCTTCAGATACTCCGGGTTCGTCGTTGCCTTGTTACTTCCGGCCGAACTGGTTGCATCGTACCCGTCACCGGCACAGGAAGGCCGTCCCCAGAAATAAATATCCTTCGTGAAATTCTGTCCCACGTTAGCACCCCCGACCACTTTCCCGTCAAGCACTGCCACCTCGGCGTTTCCACCGTTCGGTCCTGCCACCTTGGCAAACAACCAAAGGACAAGTATGTAGAAAACACTAAAAAAGACACAGAATACAAGGGTCAATCTGAATGATTTTAATAAATTCGATTTCATGATTATCTTCATTTACAAGTTTCCATTTTATAATAACCAACCGATCAGTAGATCGATCAACTTAATCCCGATAAACGGGGCAATAATTCCTCCCAACCCGTAGATCAGCATATTCCGACGTAACAAGGCTGAGGCTCCGATCGGTTTGTAAGCCACCCCCTTCAACGCCAACGGAATCAGCAACGGGATGATAACAGCGTTAAAGATCACCGCAGAAAGAATCGCACTTTCGGGGCTGTGTAATCCCATGATATTCAACACGCCCAGCGAGGGGATTGTTGCCATGAACAAGGCAGGAACGATAGCGAAATACTTGGCGACATCGTTCGCTATACTGAACGTGGTCAACGTACCCCGTGTCATCAATAGCTGCTTCCCGATTTCTACTATTTCGATTAACTTCGTCGGGTCATTGTCCAAATCGACCATATTTCCCGCCTCTTTCGCTGCCTGTGTTCCACTGTTCATAGCAACCCCCACGTCGGCCTGTGCCAAGGCCGGGGCATCATTCGTTCCGTCTCCCATCATGGCAACTAATTTCCCTTCTTGCTGTTCCTTCCGGATGTACTCCATCTTGTCCTCTGGTTTTGCCTCGGCAATAAAATCATCCACCCCGGCTTTCTGGGCAATATACTTTGCAGTCAACGGATTATCCCCAGTTACCATAACCGTTTTCACACCCATTTTACGCAACCGCTCGAAACGTTCCCGGATACCCGGCTTTATAATATCCTGTAACTCGATAACTCCCAGAATCTTCTCGTTCTCGCAAACCACCAGCGGTGTTCCCCCGTTACCGGAAATCGTACGAATCCTTTGTTCCGTTTCCAGCGGGAATTCGTTCCCGGCTCTCTCCGCAATCGCGCGAATGGAATCGAAAGCCCCTTTCCGAATCCGGGTACCGTCTGCCAAGTCCACCCCGGAACAACGGGTTTCGGCAGTAAACTTGATCATCCGGGTCACGGCCGTGTCAATATCCCTCATCCGGAGATGACTCTCCCGCCCTAGTTCCACGATAGACTTTCCTTCCGGTGTCTCGTCGGAAAGCGAAGACAACATACAGGCTCTCACGAAATGCCGTTCATCCACCCCGGCAGAAGGATAAAAACGAGTGGCCTTCCGGTTACCGATCGTGATCGTACCTGTTTTATCCAACAACAACGTATCTACGTCACCCGCCGTTTCGACCGCCTTACCCGATTTTGTAATCACGTTGGCACGTAACGCCCGGTCCATCCCGGCGATACCGATCGCCGAAAGCAATCCCCCGATTGTCGTCGGGATCAAGCACACGAACAGAGATATAAAAGCTGCCACCGTGATATTGGTTCCCACGTAATCACCAAAAGGTTTCAGCGTTGCGCAGACAATCACGAACACCAGCGTGAACCCGGCCAACAGGATGGTCAGCGCGATCTCGTTCGGGGTCTTCTGGCGAGATGCACCTTCCACCAGAGCGATCATCTTATCCAAAAAACTCTCACCCGGCTGGGTCGTCACCTGTACCCGGATCTTATCGGAAAGGACCTTGGTTCCCCCGGTCACGGAACTCTTGTCCCCTCCCGCCTCGCGGATCACCGGGGCGCTCTCACCCGTGATGGCACTCTCGTCAATAGAGGCTAATCCCTCGATAATTTCCCCGTCGGAAGGAATCACGTCCCCGGCCTCACACTCGAAGACATCCCCTTTCTTCAATTGGGAGCTACTGATCACCTGTACTTTACCGTTCACGATCATCTTCGCCGGAGTCTCCTCTCTCGTTTTTCGCAAACTATCAGCCTGTGCCTTCCCTCTCGCTTCGGCGATAGCCTCGGCGAAATTGGCAAACAACAAGGTGATAAATAATATGATGGAAACCGCCACGTTATAACCGAATGATCCCTGATCCGTGATCCCGGCAAAAAGAAAATACAACGTGGCAACAATCATCAACACCGTACAAATCTCCACCGTGAACATCACGGGATTCTTTACCATCAGTTGCGGGTTTAACTTCACGAATGACTGCTTCAAGCTCTCCAGCACCAATTCCCGCGGGAAAAGTGAAGTTGATTTATTGGATTTCATATTCATACACGATTTATAATTCAAATTCTAAAATGATAAATAATCAGCGATAGGCCCTAACGTCAATGCCGGGAAGAACGACAAGGCTGCCACGATAAAGATTACGAGGAAAGTCATGACGGCAAAAGTCGTCGTGTCCGTCTTTAGCGTACCCGCGCTCTCCGGGATAAACTTCTTACTTGCCAGCAACCCGGCAATGGCCACCTGACCGACAATCGGGAGATAACGCCCCATGATCAGCACGATACCGCACGTGTAGTTCCAAAAATAGGTGTTATCACTCAACCCCTCGAAACCGGAACCGTTATTGGCTGCCGAAGAGGTGTACTCGTACAGCATCTCGCTTAAACCGTGGAACGAAGGGTTATTCAGCCAAGCTCCCGCCAGTTCGGGATTGTGTGCCGCCAAGAAACTAGCTATCGCCGTGAACAACAAGATAAAGAACGGGTGAGCCAATGCCACGATCATGGCGATCTTCATCTCTCTCGCCTCCACCTTCTTCCCTAGGAACTCCGGGGTACGCCCGACCATCAATCCACTGATAAACACGGCTATGATGATAAACACGTAGTAATTCATGAATCCCACTCCGACACCGCCGAACCAACAGTTTATCATCATGTTCAACATCGTGAACATTCCCGTGATGGGAGTCAGGCTATCGTGCATACCGTTCACGGAACCATTGGATGTTACCGTAGTTACCTGGCTCCACAGGGCCGTACCCGCGGAACCGATACGGATTTCTTTACCTTCCATGCTTCCCAGTTCTTGGGCTATTCCCAGCTCGTTGATCTGCTCACTGCCTCGCATTTCAAAATAATGAGCGGCAAAAACACCCACAAGGAAGGCAAATAACATCACTCCGAAGATCGTGTATGCTAACTTTTTGCGTTTCAAATAGAATCCCAGCGCAAACACCATCGCCATCGGGATAATTAATATCGACCAACATTCCGTCATGTTCGTCAGGAAAGTCGGATTCTCCAAAGGATGGGAAGAATTCACCCCGAAATAACCACCGCCATTCGTCCCTAACTGCTTGATCGGCACGATGGCAGCCGTCGGTCCCTGTGAAATCATCTGGGTCTGTCCCTCCAACGTGGTCACTTCCATTTTCCCGTCAAAGCCCATCGGAACACCTTCTATGATCAAGATAAAACCAACAACCAAAGCTAACGGTAACAAGATTCGGGTACAACTCTTCACGAGCAACGCCCAGAAGTTACCGAAATCCCGTGTCGTTTTGGCTGCCATCGCCCGGAATATCCCGGCCAACGCGGCCATACCCGTGGCGGCTGTGATAAACTGAAACAACATGATCACGAACAACTGGGTGAAATAAGTCAATCCCGATTCACCGCTATAATGCTGCAAATTACAGTTTACCATGAAACTGATACAGGTGTTGAACGCCTGATCGGGTGTTTGTCCCACATTCCCATCCGGGTTCAACGGCAGATGCCCCTGGAAGACCAGAAGGAACATTCCCCAGAAGAACCAAAACAGGTTGATCGTCAACAATGCCACCAAGAATTTCTTCCAGTTCATTGACTCTTCCGGGTTTATACCGCCTAATTTAAACATCCATTTCTCCACGGGAGCCATAAAATCCGTCCATACACGCTCCCCCTTGTACACTTTTGCAATGTAACGTCCCAGCGGATAAGCCAGTACTAGCAACAGGACGACCTGCAACACACTACCTAGAATCTCTGTATTCATTTCTTACTTTATCTAAAATTTCTCGGGCCGAACCAGTACATACATCATGTACCCGAACATCACCACACTAAAAATAAATAATACCGTAAACATCTTTTCCACCTTTAAATCTTCTCAAACCAATCAATACACTTAAAGAAAAACCAGTAACAGACGACGCCTGTCAGACACAAGAAAATAAATGATAATACCTGTTCCATAATTTCATATATTAATTCAATAATCTTTGCCCTTGTGATACCAATGGTATGCCACACGAAGAAACAATTATTATAACCATCTATGAAACAAGAATATAAATATCATTATAAGAAAGAATAAAAGATAAGAAACCCTACCAAAATGAAAAGGTCATCCTTTCATTTCGGTATAGCAAAACGGAAAACAAACGAACGATGCTTGTTATTTGTCTCCCAACCCGTATTCCTCGATTTTACGGTACAAAGTAGTTAACCCGATACGCATCAACCGGGCAGCCTCCGTCTTGTTGCCCCCCGTGTGTTGAAGAACCCTCCGGATATGATTCTTCTCGATATTCGCCATGTCAAAATCGGAAAATCCACCCGTTTCTCCCGCAGCCGGGACCGGACGTCGCAATTCAAGCGGCAGATCATCCACCGTCAACTGCCCCTCTCCCGCGATCACGATACTCCGTTCCACCACGTTACGCAATTCCCGGACATTTCCATGCCAGCCGTAACGTTTCAAACATTCCATGTAATCCGGATGAACCTCTAGCCCCTTCTTCTTCATTTTTGCCCCGAAATATTGCACGAAAGCCCGCGTGTACACTTCTATATCCTCCACCCGTTCCCGCAACGGCGGAAGCGGAATACAAAATACGGAAAGCCGATAATATAAATCCTCCCGGAAATGTCCGTTCTCGATCTCTTTTGTCAAATCCCGGTTCGTGGCGGCAATCACCCGCACGTCCACCTTCGTGGGTTTCGTATCTCCTATTTTAATAAATTCACCAGCCTCCAGAATACGCAGCAACTTCGCCTGTAAATCGAACGCCATCTCCCCGATCTCATCCAAGAATATCGTGCCATGATTCGCCTCTTCGAACAATCCCTTTTTGTCCTTCAAAGCGCCCGTGAAAGAACCCGCTTTATGTCCAAACATCTCGCTTTCCAGCAATTCCTTGCTGAAAGCCGCACAATTCACCGCCACGAAAGACTTCTTGGCCCGTTCGCTATTCCGGTGAATCGCCTGCGCGAACACCTCTTTCCCCGTTCCGGTTTCCCCCGTTAATAGCACGGGAACATCAGTCACGGAAACCTTCTTTGCCAGCGCAATAGCCTCCCGAATTGCCATTGAACTCCCCAGAATCGTGTCAAACGAGTATTCCCGAGCTACCAGAATCTCCGCCTGACTCTCCTGCTTGGCCTTTGCCACCTGATCCATAGCCCGACTGATCAACGGGATAATCCGGTTATTATCATCCCCTTTCGTTAGATAATCAAACGCCCCATTTTTGATTGCCTGCACCCCATCGGGAATATTCCCATGGGCCGTCAGCATGATCACCTCCGCCAGCGGCTTTACCCGCTTGATCTCGGCAATCAACTCCACCCCGTTCCCGTCCGGCAAACGCACGTCACACAACACCACGTCCGGATCGTGCAAAGCCAATTGCTTTAACCCGTTCTTGCAAGAATCCGCCTGGAATACCTCGTACCCCTCCAGCCCTATGATCCGGGATAATAATCCCCTTAATTGATCTTCATCGTCTATAATCAGTACTTTATTCATAAAATGCCAATATGGGTACGAAGATACAATCATTTTATTACATTAAAAAGAACACGGGTTTCCAAAAACGACTTTCTGGAATCTGGTCCGGAAGACTTCGTGGAAAATGCCACGTTAACCACTACTGTCACGATCAAGTACTCCGGGAATAATGCCACGTTTTCCTCCCTCCCCACGGGAGTAAGTGTATCATGTAACGGGACCGACCAAGTGATGACAATAAAATAAAAAAAGAGTCAGCTTTCTTATGCTAACTCTCTCGTTATTTGATTGTTTTTTGCGGAGAGGGAGGGATGACTCGAAGTCCTTCAGACTTCTCATGAACGCGTTACGAACCCACCATCCCTTCGTTCGAATCCTTTAGAATGTAAAAGAGAGTCAGCTTTTGTGTGCTAACTCTCTCGTTTTGTGTTACTTGAGCGGAGATGGAGGCTCCCGAACCTACGCTTTCAGAAAATATCATAAAATTGCAAATCATTGATAATCACATATTATATACAATGCAGAGTAAATCTAAATCTTTCTAAATGCCTTTTGTTATTTCAATTTTTGGGTGTATATTTGGGTGTAGAATTTCAAACGCACCCAATTATGAATATCAAACGCAACATCATTTTTGCATTGGAGAGCCGGAAAAAGAACGGTGTGCCAATCGTAGAGAACGTACCCATCCGTATGCG
>ENA-UEOJ01001723-UEOJ01001723.1-human-gut-metagenome-genome-assembly--contig:-NODE-1723-length-14537-cov-3.900968_pt1 | contig 14537 bp, 8 predicted proteins | sample MGYA00242885_ERZ507886 | MGnify/ENA primary metagenome ERZ507886 (study PRJEB26167, sample SAMN06115505) | human gut metagenome | host: Homo sapiens | place: China:Anhui | collected 2015-08-07 | study... | reverse complement strand
CCAGTCTGTAGTTAGCACCAGACATTGCGCCTTCCCATACAGAGCATTCAGTAACTCACCAGATCCCAGTGCCAATCCTGCAGAAGCCAGTGACATTGTCTTTAGAAAATCTCTTCGTGTTGTCATAAATTTATCATTGATATTGATTAGGTACATTTTATTTAGCTCTGTCTCACAGTCTGTTTTTCTTCTTTGTCAATAACGCCTTCACTCCATAAAAAAGGAGGCGCAGAAGCGTCCAGCAAGCATAGAGAACAAAAGCAAATATGATTATATAGAAAATAGAGGTTATCATTTCCATCATAGATCTGTTATATGCGATAATTGCATAAAGATTCACCAGATTGGCAAGTACAAAACATACGAGTAAGGTGATTATCTCTATTTTCTTCCGCCGTGCGGTCAAAACTGTATCTTTCATGTTGTTTCGGGTGTTTTAGATTGATGGTTCAGATAGTCAATTTTGTATTCATCGGGGAAATAAAGTGTTTTTTCTTCCTCCATGGCCTGATGTCCTAACAGACAGAGCATACTTGCATAGTAACCTTCTTCAGCAATTCTTTCCGGCTGTTTTTGTGTTATTACAGCTTCTACGAATGCTTCCAGCAGTAAGGATGTACCGTCACTTTTCGGACGTTCACCTATAATAAATTCACCCTTGTTTTCATTGGCTGTCTCCGGTGCCCAGCTTGTACCCGCAAAAGGCAGTGAGTCAAACATCTTGTTTTCCCAGTCATTAACCAGTTGCAAAAATGCCGGAGCAGGAGCAACACTTTCAAAGTAGTATCTTCCCTTTTCAGGTTCCACAGTCCCGAGATTACCCATAATCTGTTCTTCAAGACCATAAAATTTATTGGAAATGATGGAATCGAATGTCATCTTCACACCATCATCAAATACGTATATGCAACTCACATTATCATATACCTCACGTCCGTCCTTCCAATAAGTGATGGCTCCATGCCCCATTACTTTCTCTGGAAGTTTCCGCAATGCCCAACTTCCTATCTGGAGCTGATGACAGGCTAGTTCTGTCATTAACCCTTTCGAGAACTCTTTATAGAGTCGCCAGTTTATCAGACGCTCCAGGTTTGGCGAAGGAACAGAACGTCTCCAATCTCCATTTCGGTTCCAGAATGTATGGATTCCGTTTATTTCGCCGAATGTACCGGCATGAATCATTTCCATAGCCTTGATGTAGCGTGGGTCAAACAGGCGTTGTTGTCCAGTAAAGAAGATTCTTCCGGTGCTGCGATGCTTCTGGTACATGTGGTAACATTCTTCCATCGTATAGCCGATTGACTTTTCGCAGAATATATGTTTCCCTGCGTCAAAAGCGTCCATCACTATTTTGTAGTGTGCACTGAGGGGAGTAGCCACCAAGATAGCATCCACATTTTTATCTTCCAGCACCTCCTGATAGTTACCGTATACTTTTGCCTTAGGAGCAAGTTTCAATGCTTCGTCAATGGAGGGCTGATAAATATCGCATAGCGCTACGATTTCAACCTTCGGATTCTTTACCAAGAAGCTCATCAAAAAACGTCCTCGCGAACCGGGACCGATAACCGCCAACCGGCATTTTTCATTTGATGTATTCATGATTTCTGAAAAAGCAGAAAGCCAAGGACTTGCCGCTAGGAGCGCTCCAGCCCCAGCTATTCCCATATTTCTCAGAAAATCCCGTCTACTAATAGGTGTATCTTTCATTATTTAGTTAATTAATTTCTCGTATTTTATTTTAGTTCCCGTATCCGGTTACTACCTACTCAATCCACAAAATCTTTTGGTAACACTCCAAACTGTTTCTGAAAACATTTGGCAAAATAGGATGGAGAGTTAAAACCGACCATATAACAGATTTCAGTTACCCGTCCTTCTCCTTGTTTTAACAGCTGGGCAGCCTTTTTCAAACGTTCCAGACGGAGATATTCATTCGGACTCAGATCTAATACTCCTTTTATCTTCCGATAAAAGTTAGAGCGGCTCATATTCAAACTATCCGCAATATCATCCATGCTAAACTCCGGATTATTAAGGTTCGTCAGAATTACTTCATTCAGTCTCTTTATAAAGTCCTCATCGGCCTTAGTCAATGCCATGGTGTTGGCTGCCACAAAAGGAGATTGAGCAAAAGTCCGACGCAATTTTTCTCTGTTCTGAATAAGATTGGAGGCACAAGCCTGCAAATATTCCACAGAGAAAGGTTTTTCAATATAAGCATCCGCACCTAGTTCCATGCCTTCTATCTTTGACTGAATATTCGTTTTCGCAGTTAGCAGAATAACAGGAATATGACTATAATTCAGGTCTGATTTAATCGTCTTACACAACTCAAAACCATCCATAACAGGCATGACAACATCGCTCACCACCAGATTCACATAATTGCCATCCAGCATTTTCAACGCTTCCGCACCATTGGCAGCCGACAGTACCGCATACTCTTTCGACAACTGACGGACCACAAAGGCAAGCATATCCGGATTATCCTCCACTACCAGTACAGTGGGGCGATTATCTTTTATTTCTCCTTGCTCCACTTCCACCGTAGGTTCATTTACAGTTTCCGGTTCCATTTCTGTTTCCGGAGTCAACGTGATTGTCATATCCTGGACAATAGGTAACGTCAGGCAGAAGGTATTACTATCTTCTTCTTTTCCCATAGCCAATGTTCCTTGATGTAGTTCAGCCAGTGACCGAGAAAGAGCCAATCCAATACCTGTTCCGGTAGTCACCTTTCCGTCATCTCCTTCATTGAAACGGACAAAAGGCTGGAATATTTCCTCTCTCATTTCACGAGGTATTATCACTCCGTCATTCACTGTGCGGATACAGAATACCTTATTTTCCCCTCCTTCTGTCACCTCCAGAAATACATGTATATAGTGTTCTGAGTATTTCACGGCATTATTGAGCAAGTTACTGATGATCTTTGTAAATGCTTCCTGATTGACATGGGCATAAAAATCCGCTTCGGGCAACTGCAAGGTAAATTCCAATCCTTTCTGCTTAGCAAGAGAAGTAAACCGTAGATGGGTTTCTTTCAATACCTCCGTAATATTACACTTAGCAAAGTTCAAACGGAATCCCTGGCTTTCTGTCTTACGGAAGTCCAGTAACTGATTCGTCAGATTTAGCAGACGTTCCGTATTTTGCTTCATGACATTCAAGTCTTCACGCGTCTCCGCATCTACTTTTTTCTTAAGGATAATATTTTCCAACGGACCTTTAATTAAAGTCAGCGGAGTACGTATTTCATGAGCAACATTCGTGAAGAAATCAATCTTCGCATGATATATTTCTCGTTCTTTTTCCTGCTCAAACTTCTCCATCTGCCTGCGATGCCTATAACTGCTACGTTGCTTGAAATACCATATTGCATACAGAGAACAACCTATAATCAGCAAAACATAAACGCAATAGGCCCAAATAGTGAGATAAAAAGGAGGAAGTATACGAACTATCAAAGCTACTTCTTTCTCGTTCCATACTCCATCGCTATTAGCTGCTTTCACCCGGAAAGTATAATCACCATACCACAAATTGGAATAAGTTACCACAGGACTCTCGCCGACCGGCAACCACTCCTCATCAAAGCCATCCAATTTACACATGATCCGATTCATTCGTGGTGCCTGGAAATCTAAAGCAGCAACACGAAACGAGAAAGAATTCTGATTGGGCTGAAGAACCAGCTCATCCAGAAAGTTTATGCTTTTTTTCAACGGAGACGAGGGGTCACCAGCATATACTTCTTTTCCAAATAATAAAAAGTCGGTTATCACAATAGATGGAAGGGACTTGTTCTCGGAGAAATTTTTCGGATTGAAAGCGACAAAGCCATCAATACTTCCCAAATAGATTGTCCCGTCCTCTGTCTGAAAACTGGAACGATAGTTAAACTGGTCACCTAGCAATCCATTAGCCGTAGTATATACTTTCATGGCTCCTGTAGCAGGCTGAAAAGATACCAGCCCATTATTAGTTGTCAGCCACATAAGCCCGTCTTTATCTTCCACAATCTGATATACAACATCATTCGGCAAGCCGTTACGAGAATCATAGCTGGTAAAGGTTTCCGTTTCAGGATGGAACAGACAGAAGCCTCCACCTTGTGTAGTTAACCATATTTGCCGATGAGAATCCTCAAAAATGCTCAATACCTTATCATACGGAAGACTTTTCGGATCTTTCTCATCATGAAGATAATTGGTCCACTTCTTTTCATTCACATTATAGCAATAGGCTCCATTTGCATAAGTTGCAAGCCATAGATTGCTGCCAGAGTCTTCCTTGATGTCATACACAAATTTACCGTTCAGTTCCGGTATCCGGTCAAAATCATCGGTCTGCTTATTGTAGCGTAATAAACCGAATAAAGTTCCCAGATAAATATCTCCTGTTGTTGTCCGGCAAATAGAAAAGACGCTGTTATCCATCAATGAACGGGGTGAATCCGTCTTCTGATACGTTTTCACAATCGCTCCCGTGCGTGTATCAATCACCTTCACTCCTTTTGCAAAAGTCCCTACCCAAAGATGATCACCAACCAGACACAATCCATGAACATTGGTAAAAGCAGTGCTTGGAGTGAAAAAAGAGAAGGTTTTGGTTTTCGGATCAAAGCGATTTAACCCACCATCTTCCGTACCGATCCATAAAATCCCCTGATTGTCCTGACAGAATTCACGTACTCTTTTTCCATGCAATCCATTATTTGTACCTTTCGGATAATATTTTTCAAAATAAGTATGGAAACGAGGATAGTAGTTCACTCCTCCGAAATAAGAACCGATCCAAATTCCTCCTTCGCGATCTTTACACAATGAATAGATGGCATTATCTGAAAGAGAATAAGGATCATTGATTGAACTACGAAGATGGACATATTTACCCTCCTTCTGAAGTGTAACCGGTTCCGCCACAATCAGCTCTCCTTCCATATCATAAAGTGCAATACTCTGTATCTTATCCTTGTCCGCTTCATAAATAAGATTGAGCTGCTGGTTGAACTCCGGATCGGAAACATCATATACCTGTATAATATTATAGTTTATTGTGTTTGCAAGCTGTCTCATGCTCTTAAGGTATTGCTCCGTCGAGCTGACAATGGACTCCATCATGTTCTGTGTATTGCTGACATCATTATGACGCATTGCCGTTTCATACCGGTTATAGACCAGCAGACCAATGAATATCGAGGTAGTCACCGTCATGAGCGATAGTGCCAGCATAATAACCGATTGTATATCAGACACTTTTGTTTTCTTTTTTTTCATACCTGTTTTCCTATATGCTCCATACGATATTTTGAAGGAGACATTCCGTACCTGCGCTTAAAAACATAGCTGAAATAGTTGGCGTCTTCATAGCCTACATGCTCTGCAATTTCATAGCTTTTCTCTTCTGTTTCCAGCAGCAGCCTTACCGCCTGCTGCATCCGGTAATCCGTCAGATATGTTATAAACGAACTGCCTGATTCCTTTTTAAACATGGATGAAAAATAGGAGTTGGATACTCCAAGCTTAGAGCACACCGTATCCAATGACAAATCCGGCTCCGAATAACAGTCACGGACAATATTTTTTGCCTCCTCAATAAGATAACACAATGAAGATTTCCTGACATTCTTAAATTCCTCCGAAATCGACAGTGACACCTTCACAAGCCAGTCTGATAATGCGCTTTCATCCATTCTGGTAATCTCTTCATAATCATTTCTGATATTTCCTGTATGGTCCTCAAACTTCATATGGTTATTTCCGCAGAAGCGGTACAGATTTCCCACAATCTCCATGACGGTAAAATTATGCTGCACAACTGTTTTGGCACTATCCTTAAGCTTCTTCACCAGCGCCAGAACCGCATGCTCGACATCCTCACGCACACCAATGCGTATTGCCTTGAATACGGCATTCATATCGATATCCTCAAGCTGTGCCGAAGGCTCCTGACCCTTCGGTGCTATATCCTCAATATTGATAGAACGTCCGGCTCCGTATATTACGCGATATGACAGCGCCTCTCTTGCACCCTCATAGGACTGCCTTACAGACAGCAGTTCCCGGCACACCTTGCCGATTCCTACAGTTACAACCGCCCCCAAAAAGCGGTCTGCCCATCTGCAGAACCTGTCGCTGTCATCCGTAAGCCTCTTAATGCTGTCCTCACTCTCAAGATTAAAAATCAGGACGATATTCCCAAGATAAGTAAAATAACTGTAATCCCATCTTGCGCTCAGTCTCTCCTGAACCTCCCGCTGCACCGACATGGAAAGCAGCAGCGGGGACATGCCATCCGGAACATGATTCTGCGATGTATGCATGACTGCACAGCAGTAATAAGGTCCCGGCAGCGAAATCTTATAATCACTCAGGAATTTGCTGACCTCGCCTTCAAGAATATGCCCCTCAATAAGCGAACAGAAAAAGTTCACACGCAGCGCAGGAAGGGAATCTGCATAATACTGCTCCAGCTTGATGACATTGAGCTTCTCCTCTCTTTCCTTATCGAGAACACTCTTCAGACGGCTCAGGCACTCTGAAAGCTCATCGGCATTGACAGGCTTTAAAATATATTCATCAATCTCAAGATGAACCGCCTCCTTGGCATATTCGAATTCATCAAAGCCGGTCAGAATGAGAATACGCACTCCGGGATTTTCCTGCTTCATATAACGTGCCAGCTCCAGGCCGTTCATGTACGGCATCTTAATATCCGTAATTACCACATCAGGCTGTACCTTTTCTGATAACTCCAGTGCCTTAACGCCGTTCTGAGCCTTGCCTGCCACCTCAAATCCAAGTCCCGCCCAGTCGATTCTCTCTTCAATCATATTGGTAACTTCTTCCTCATCATCTACAAGAAGCACTTTATACTTAAACATCTGTCTCCTCCATGCTTGATAAGATTTCTTTCTGTATTTACAAAAATGGCACGAATTACCCAATAACCGATTCGTGCCATTTTTTTCTTTATTATACTCTTTTTTTCACCAAAATCCTACTATATCACAGTTTTTTTCTACTTTTTCTTGACATACTTAAGACAGTCAAGTGTAACTGCAACCAGAATGATAATACCCTCGAATATAAACTGCAGGTTAGTATCAATACCCAGAATAGTGAGCGAGTAGGTAAGTGCCGTAAAAATCATTACTCCTGTCACAACTCCTGAAATCTTACCTATACCACCTGTAAATGATACTCCTCCTACAACACATGCGGCGATGGCGTCCATATCCCAGCCCTGTCCGTAAGCGGCACTACCGGAACCTATCATACGGTTACACTCCAGCCATGAACCAAATCCGTAAAGTATACCTGCCAGAACGAAGGCTCCCATTGTAACTGCAAATACGGAAATACCCGATACTGCTGCTGCCTCAGGATTACCTCCGACCGCATACAGATTCTTTCCGAAGGTTGTCTTGTTCCAGATAAACCATACAACCACAACCGCTACAACCGCCCAGAGAATGATTGTCGGGAATCTTCCTATTTTAGGAATGAACATTGCCGGAATCGAGGACTCAATTGCTCCGAAAGATACTCCCTTGGTAGCATAGGTTACAAGTCCGAAGATAATAAGCATGTTCGCCATTGTCGATATGAATGGATGCATCTTAAATTTTGCCATAAAGAAGCCCGCAACGGAAGCAAAGGCAGTTGTCAGAAGCACGCACACAACCAGTGCAAGAATCGCCCTCATAGGTATCGGAATACCCGTGAAATCAAATATATGACCGAATACTCCACCTGTATTAACACCCTTATGCATGATTATTGTCGCCGTTACCATACCCATGCCGACCATTCTTCCTACGGAAAGGTCTGTACCGGTTAACAGAATCAGACCTGCAACACCAAGTGCAAGAAATACTCGCGGTGATGCCTGCTGAAGAATATTCAGGATGTTCGCCATAGTGAGCAGCTGTGTATTCTTTACAATCGGCGTAATAAAACAGAGAGCAATAAATATCAATATAATTACAATATAAAGACCATTTTTATAAAGGAACTGTGAGGTATTAAATGTATATTTATAATTTTCCAGCTTCTGCTTACGTCTCTGCGCGTAGGTAAACTTCGACATACGGAGCAGATCAATCAGATGATATTCATGCACAAATGCCTCATGCTTTCTGTCCTTTATTTCCTGAAGCTTGGATTCATGCATCATCTGCGCATCATACAGGCGGTTCTTGTATACATATTTTTCATCCTTGATTTCCTGTCTATCCTTAAGCTCAGAAAGTGCTTTCGTATGCTCCGCCTTAAGCCTTTCGCGTATTCCTTCATACTCGGCATTCTCTGCTCTTTTTGCAGCCGCACAGCTGTCAACCACTTTTTTATAATAATCATTTTTATAGTGGGCGGCAAGATATGCCTCTGCATCCGCAATCAGCCCGGAGACCTTGTCCTTATTCTTATTCTCAATCTCCTTTGCCTTTTTAAGCTGTTCCTTATCCTCGCGGATTATCTCCTGCTGCTCCTGTTTTGTATAATTTTTATCCTCCTTTGTCAGTGCTATATGTGTTTTCAACGCCTGAACCCGGTCGGAACCATCTACACGCAGGGCATCTATCTGCTCCTGTATTTTACCGATATATTCGTCTATCGGTGCTAAAAGCTTAGCTTCATCTTCTATAGAAAGACATCTGATATCATTTGCCATAGCTCTCGTACTCCTCTCTGTTACAAATACTTTGCACTAAGTCTAAGCAGCTCTTCCTGATTCGTCTCCCTGGTATTAACAATCCCAGCAAGATGTCCGTTGGACATTACACCGATTCGATTGGTAATTCCAAGAATCTCAGGCATCTCAGATGAGACAACAATAATTGTCTTTCCCTGCTTTGCCATCTCTATAATCAGCTCGTAAATCTCATACTTGGCGCCGACATCGATACCTCTTGTCGGGTCATCCATCATGAATATATTAGGTGAACGCTCCAGCCATCTGCCAAATATTACCTTTTGCTGATTTCCTCCGGAAAGATTTGAAATCATATCCTCCGGTCCCATGCACTTTGTATGCATGATTCGTATTTCCTCTGCCGTTGCCCTTACCATATCATCCTTAGAAAGAGCTACTCCCGATCTGTACTGCTTCATATTAGCAATTGTAGTATTAAAGGTAATGTCTGATTTCAGGAACAGACCATCCGCCTTACGCTCCTCTGTAATCAGCGCAAAGCCGTGGTTCATTGCATCCCTGGAGGAGCGGAAGTTCATCAGCTTATTATTGTAGTAAACACGTCCCGCTGCTCTTGTACGGATACCAAATATTGTCTCAAGAAGCTCTGTACGTCCTGCACCGACCAGACCGTAAAGTCCGAAAATTTCTCCCTTTTTCACGTCAAAGGTAATATCCTGAAGCTTCGGTGCATATTTTGTAGATAAGTGTTCTACCTTAAAGACCACATCTCCCGGTGTATTATCCACCTTAGGGAAACGATTATCCAGCGACCTTCCTACCATAGCTGAAATCAGCTCATTCATGTCGGTGTCCTTGCTGTTCTTCGTCATTACCAGCGCACCATCCCTGAGAACAGATATCTGATCACATATCTCAAAAACCTCATCCATTTTATGGGAAATATATATCAACGAGATACCCTGCTCCCGTAGCTGCCGCATTATCTTAAAGAGCTTTTCAACCTCCGGTGCCGTGAGGGAGGATGTCGGCTCATCCAATACAATAACCTTAGAATTATATGAAATAGCCTTGGCAATTTCACACATCTGCCTCTTTGATACAGACATTTTTTTCATCGGCTGTGAAAGGTCTACCGTTATTCCAAGCTTACGGAACAGCTCCGCAGCCTCTTTTTTCATTTTTCCTTCATCAATTACTCCCAAAGAATTCTTTGGGTAGCGCCCGAGAAACAGATTATCAATCACGTTTCTCTCCAGACACTGGTTCAATTCCTGATGAACCATCGCAACGCCGTTTTCCAAGGCATCCTTAGGTCCGGCGAAGCTGATTTCCTTTCCATCAAGAATTATTGTGCCCTCGTCTTTTTGATATGTTCCAAAAAGACATTTCATCATTGTCGACTTGCCGGCACCATTCTCGCCCATCAGACCCATTATCGAGCCTTTCTTTACATCCAGATTAATATGCTTTAAAACCTTATTTCTTCCGAATGACTTGCTCATGCCGCGGATCGACAAAATAATATCCTTCTTGTCTTCTGCCATATCACCACTCCTCTTTTAGAAAAGGGGGTGTCAGGATACCCTGACACCTCCAAAGCCTTTGCTGACATATCTCAATCATTCTACTGCTGAAGGAGAGATGTATAAGATGTTGCATTATCTGTTTTAACCATATTTATAGCGAATGCATCATACTCACCAGGGTTGCCGAGACGGTTAGTAATATTAGACTCTGTCTGTCCGTCACCGCCGATGTAATCAACCTTGAGGTTCATAAGATCATCGTAGTTCTGAAGAAGCGGCTGGTAGGTTGAGCTTAAGAAGTTATCAGATGCATTGTAAATATTTAACCATACCTTCTTCTCAGGACTCTTAGCCGTATCAAGCTGATGTGCTACCTTGCTGTATACCTTGGTGGAGTCAGTGAAATCCTGATAGTTAGCTGCTGTAACCGCAATGTTCAATGCATAATAGGATCTCTCAGCCTCGCTGTATCTGTAGTCAACGCCCTCATCAAGCTTATTGCCTGCTTCATCGGCAACACCGATACCTGTATTAACATCCACACCATCAAGAGCGTTTCTGAGAACTCTCAAGGTGAGGTAAGCCTGGACATCTGCATGCTGTGAAATTGTTCCGCCATATCCTTCAGCAATAGCAGCAACCGCATCGCTGTTGGCGTCATATCCAAATGTAGGTACCTTATTGTCCTTTGCCCATGCGTTAAACATTGACATTCCCATACCATCATTATTAGATACTACAACATCAATCTGATCGCCAAAGGAGGCTGACCATGTTCCAATTGCATTACCTGCTGTAGCTGCATCCCATGTAGCACCTGCCGAGTTCTTCATCTCCTGTGATGCAAGCTCACGAACGGTATAGGTCTTTCCGTCTATCTCGATTGTCGCATCCTTTACGATGGAGGAGGAGCCGTCTGCATTCGTTCCTATAGGCGATGGGTCAACCGCTCCTGCCTTATCAACTCCTGTTCCGAGTGCCGAACGAACACCACGGGTACGTGCAATGGAATCATTATGTCCAATATCACCGATTGCAAGTATGTATCCAATTACTCCGTCACCGTTACGGTCGATGGTTGCTGCATTAGCCTTGATGTAATCAAGTACCATCTGTCCCTGAAGCTCTGCGCCCTGATTGGCATCAAAGCCAACGTAATAGGTCTTGTCATTAAATTTAAGTGCATCCATGTCAAGCTCTCCCGTTGAGCTGTTGGATGGCTGGCGGTTAAACCACACCAGTGGTTTCTTGCTGTTCTCGACATTGCTGCCAGATGTTGAACTACATGCCGTAAGTGCTGTTGTTGTCATTGCTGCTACTAAAAGCAGTGGTAAAATTTTGTTTTTTCTCATAGCTTAATTCCTCCTTGTGAAGTATGTTCGTTTATTAAGTGTCTTTATTATATTTCACACACGAAGATATATATATAGAAAATTTTTATATCAACCATGAATTTTTTGTGCATTTTTCATGTTTTTGATGTTTTTAAAGATATTTTTTCATATTCTTTCAGTAATCATGCTTATTTTTTTATAATCTGACCCTGCTTTTATATGCACTATGCCACGTTCGCACAGCCATGTGCTGACGTATCAACCCCTAAGCGGAAGCTAAGCCCTTTCCTGTACCCTGCAGGCTGTGTTCTGTCATTTTCTTTAATATCATGGCAGACCGCTTCTGACAGACAAAAAAAGGCGGTAATGAAGCTAAGCTTCATTACCGCCCAAAAATCATCCTTATATTATTTCTCGAATTTTGCAACCTTAAATTTTCTTATCATTTCACGCAGATTTTCTGCCTCGTTGCTCATCTCCTGACTTGCAGCCGCACACTCCTCTGCTGTTGCCGAGTTCGTCTGGACAACATCATTGATCTGCTCAATTCCTTCATTAATCTGCTGGATTTCTGATGCCTGCGTCCCTAAGGTTACCGCAATATTCGTAACCTGCTCCGTGATTACCTTGGAGCTGTCAGCAACCTCCTCCAATTGCGTCGCAGTCTTTCCTGCAATCACCATACCCTTTTCCACGGCTTTTACCGAGGTTTCAATCAATGCAGAGGATTCCTTTGCCGCCTGTGCACTCTGGTCTGCCAGTGCATTTACCTGATTTGCGACAACCGCAAAGCCTCTTCCTGCCTCTCCCGCTCTTGCAGCCTCGATAGAAGCATTGAGTGCGAGCAGATTTGTCTGGGCGGCAATTTCATTGATTGTTGCAATAATCTTGTCAATCTCCTTTGACGCCTCATTAATCTCATTCATGGAGCCGACCATTTCATGCATCTTTCCATTGCTTTCCAGAATTGCATTTCCAAGCTCATCAACCTTAGCACTGATTTCCTTTGCAGATTGTGAATTTTTGTCTACCTGCTCAGAGACACCTGCTACAGTCGCTGTCAGCTCCTCCACAACTGCTGCCTGATTCGTTGCTCCGTCAGCAAGGGCATTAGCGCTTGCAGCCACCTGCCCCGCTGAGCTTGAAACACCGTTGGAAACACCCTGTATTCCCTTAATCGTTTCCGCTATGCTTTTCTCAAACATCATAAAGGAATCCAGAATCCCGACAAAATCTCCCTTCCACTCTACCTCAGGCTTTACATCAAAATTTCCTTCCGCAAACAGCTTCATTGCACGACCGATATCATCCACATAGCTTCCCAGAATACGGATGGACTTACGCATGCTATGTGCCAGACTTCCAATCTCATCATCGGAGTGATACTCCAAGGTGCTGTGCAGATTTCCTTCTGTCAGCTCCTTTGCAACAGCCTCAACCTCATGTAATGGCTCCAAAATCGTTTCAAGCACTCTTCTGCCTATTCTCTTTGCAAAAATCCATGCCATAGACAGGCATACAATGATACACACAATTCCTGCGGCTGCATATATAATGGTGGTTCTCGCAGTCCTATGACTGACCTCATCCGTCATCTCGTCCAGACCGATTGCAACATCAACTGCCTTATTCAATGCCGGCGTACAATTATTGAAGATTTCATTAACTGCCTTTTCCTTATCACCGCTTTTAATTTCTTCCATAATGGTATAACCGATATTTCCCCATTCGGAAAGTGCCGCTGAATATTCCTTATAGTCCGATTCCGGAACCACCCCCGTTTTCTCCAGCTTCTTTAACTCAGAATCAACCTCTGCGAGCAGCTTTTTTACAGTCTGCTCATAACCGTCATAAGCTGAAGCATCATTATCCAATGCCATCTCCCTTATATTTCTTGCAGCCGCATTGACATTCTTCCTACAGTTCTTTACCGCCTGGTCTGCTACAGTAACATTGTTTATATAATACAGCATATTTGAAAATAACGCACCTATGACTATTATGGAAACCAGTCCTGATACCAACATCATAATAATGACTTTTCTGTAACCATAATTTATCCTTTCCTGCAGATGCATATTCTCCAACTTCTTTTTCATCATACTCTTCTGTGACGACATAAGTTGTTACTTCCTTTCTTTTTTCTTTTTGACTTCTGCATTACCTTATTTCTGTCCCCTTTATATCAAAAATTTTTTTGAAAGTCAATATGTTTTCTGGCTTATTTTTTATTTTATTTTTGTTGTATTTTTACATAATTCGCCCGCCCCCACCCCCACCTTGATTTTTCAGCATTTTTACTATATCTTGATGCCTGTGGCAAAACATGCTCTATACTCTCAGCGTGTATAACGTATTACATTTATGCATATCACTACTTTTTGCTGAGATTTTTATAGTACTATCACAGCGGCATCAAGCCCCTCCACTTTTCCGTCAAAGAGGCTCTCCCCGAGCAGATTAACCTTCTGTGCATACTCATTAAATTCCTTCACATTGCTGCTGCAGTTGAAAATCAAGGCAACGGTCTCTTCGCCGTTTTTCCTGAGCATAACAATCGTCTCCTCGTCGTCACTTGTGATTGTCTCAATCAGTTCGCCTTCCACGATGCAGGCATGTGTTTTTCTGACCTGCATCAGCCGCTTATACCATTCATACATCTCCTTGTCACGGTATTCCTCATCCCAGTACATGCCACGTCTGCAATCCGGATCATTTGCTCCCGGCATCGCCGCCTCGTCTCCGTAATAAACCATAGGCATTCCCGGCAACAGCAATTGAAAGGCTGCTGCCAGATGCTGTTTTTTCTTATCATTATTACATAGGTGCAGGAACCTTGCCGTATCATGGCTGTCAATCAGATTCCACATAAGCGGATAGCACTTTTTATTAAGCCTGCCCTCCAGATATCCAAGATTCTGCACGAACCGGCTTACACTGATTTTTTCATCCGCAATCAGATCTATCAGGTTAAGATAAAACGGATAATTCATGACCGTATCCCACTCATCCC
>ENA-UEOJ01001698-UEOJ01001698.1-human-gut-metagenome-genome-assembly--contig:-NODE-1698-length-14670-cov-3.696704_pt1 | contig 14670 bp, 16 predicted proteins | sample MGYA00242885_ERZ507886 | MGnify/ENA primary metagenome ERZ507886 (study PRJEB26167, sample SAMN06115505) | human gut metagenome | host: Homo sapiens | place: China:Anhui | collected 2015-08-07... | reverse complement strand
AAAATGCTTCGGATTTGCGGAGAAAATGACAAGAACCGGCACGCACAAATGAACTGCACCCCATTTGTTAGACAGTATGATATACTATCTAACAAGTGGGGTGTTTTGCTATGCCAAAAGGAGTACCAAACAAACGATATACGCCGGAATTCAAAAAACTGGTGATTGAAACCATGCAGGAAGAGAAATTAAGTTACAGCGAAACCTGTCGTAGATTTGAGGTAAACAGCAGAGATCGAATCAAATCATGGGAGCGAATCTATCTGGAGGAAGGGCCAGAAGGCTTTGCCGTCGAACGGCGTGGCCGCAGCAGTAAGGGTCGTCCGCCAAAGCAGCTGCCGAAGCAGGTAGAAGAAGATCTGCTGGCCGAAGTGCAGCGACTGCGTGCGGAGAACGATTACCTAAAAAATTTGCAAGCCTTGGTTTTGGAAGACGAGCGACGCCAGCACAAAAAACGCTGGTAGTTCAGAAGCTAAGGCAAAAACACGCACTCAGTATTCTGCTCTCAATCGCTCAACTACCCCGTGCCACTTTCTACTATCATTTGAAGCAGATGCAGAAAGAAGACAAATATGCATCTGTTAAGGAAGAAATCACAACGATTTACCACGAAAACAGGGGCCGGTACGGCTATCGCCGCATTACAACAGAACTTCATAAGCGCAATTTCCTCCTGAACCACAAGACTGTCCAGCGGCTTATGAAAGAGTTGGGCTTAGTTTGCCGTGTCAGGATGAAGAAGTATCGCTCTTATAAGGGAGAAGTGGGCAAAATTGCGCCAAATCTGTTAAACCGGGACTTCCACGCCGAAAAGCCGAACCAGAAGTGGGTCACCGATGTGACAGAGTTCAGTTTGTTTGGAGAGAAGCTCTATCTCTCTCCCATCCTTGATCTGTGCAGCAGCGATCTGGTCAGTTACACCATATCGGATCGTCCTGCACTCACCATGGTAACCACCATGCTGGACGAGGCGTTTGCAAAGATCCCGGCCGAAACAAACCTGATTCTCCATTCTGACCAGGGCTGGCAGTACCAACACAAACAATACCAACAGATGCTCCGGGAGAAAGGTGTTCGCCAGAGCATGAGCCGCAAGGGAAACTGTCTGGACAATGCTGTGATAGAAAATTTCTTCGGGCTGCTCAAAAGTGAGCTGCTGTATTTGCAGGAGTTCCGCTCCATGGAACACTTCAAACTGGAACTGATCGAATATCTAGATTACTACAACAACCGCAGGATCAAGGCAAAGCTAAAGGGCTTGCCGCCTGCAATTCACAGACAGCAAGCCCTTTCAGCTGCTTGAACAATTTCTATTAGGAATATTTGTCCAACTTTTTTGGGGTCACTTCCATCGGACAGGGCTGTTTTTTGTATTTTACGCCTCTTACTCGCCCATGGGAGCGCCGCAGTGGGGGCAGAACTTGTCCTCGCTGGCCGCGCCGCACACGGGGCAAACCTTCACGCTGACAGTGTCCTCTTTCTCCGCCGTCTGCTCGGCCGCAGGAGCGGCAGACTTGGAAGCCTTCTCGGCCTCCATCTCGGCGATGCGGGCCTTGGAGGCGTTGACGGCGGCCACCACATCCTTCACGGCGTCGGGGATCTCGCCGGTGTACTCGGAGATGAACCACTCGCCGATGGCGCGGTAATTCTTCTCCAGCTCACGCTGCTCGGTGAGGATGGCCATATTCAGCTTGGCGGTATCGGTGGCGTTCTTCGCCTTGTCGGCGGCGACCTCCGCCAGATCCTTGGCCTTATCCACGGCAACGCCGGCATACTCCTGCGCCTTCTTGCCCAGGTTGTTCAGATTATCCAAAATGCTCATGTGATCGGTCTCCTTTCAATTTATGATCTTCTTGGTGCATAGTATAGCGCGTTTTGTCCGCGAAATTTACACACTGTTCATCTCACTGCCTCGCTCAATGCTCGATCCAGTCCGCCGCACGGGATACCGCCCGCTTCCACAGGCGGTAGTTGCGGTCGCAGTCGGCCTGAGTGCCCTGGGGCAGGAACACCCGCTGGCTGCGGCGCAGGGTCCTCAGCTCCTCCATGTCCCGCCAGAGGCCGCAGCTCAGGCCCGCCAGTGCCGCCGCGCCGAAGGCCGTAGTCTCCACCATCTCCGGCCGGTCCACGGGGATGCGCAGCAGGTCCGCCTGCATCTGCAGCAGGATGTCAGACACGCTGGCGCCGCCGTCGGCCCGCAGCATGGTGATGTCGCAGCCGGCGTCCTGCCGCATGGCCAGCATCAGGTCCGTGACCTGATAGGCGATGCACTCCAGCACGGCACGGGCCAGATGGCCCCGATCGGTACCGCGGGTGATGCCCAGCACCGCGCCGCGGGCGTACATGTCCCAATAGGGCGCGCCCAGCCCCGTGAAGGCCGGTACCACCACCACGCCGCCGCTGTCCGGCACCGAGGCCGCCAGCCTGTTGATCTCCGGCGCGGAGCTGATGATGCGCAGCTCGTCCCGCAGCCACTGGATGGTGCTGCCTCCGTTAAAGACGCTGCCCTCCAGAGCGTAGGTGGTCTTGCCGCCCACCTGCCACGCCACGGAGGTCACAAGGCCCGCGCGGCTGCGCACCGGCGTATCGCCCACGTTCATCAGGGTGAAGCAGCCGGTGCCGTATGTATTTTTGGCTTCGCCGGGGGCGAAGCAGGTCTGGCCGAACAGAGCGGCCTGCTGATCGCCGGCGGCGCCGCAAACCGGCACTCCCGCCAGCTTCTCCAACCCCTCGATACCGGGGCGCACCGTGCCGTATATCATGCAGTTGGGCACCGGCTGGGGCAGCATGGCCATGGGCACGCCCAATATGCCGCAAAGCTCCTCGTCCCAGCACAGGCGGTGGATGTCAAAGAGCATGGTGCGGCTGGCGTTGGAGTAATCTGTAACGTGTCGGCCGGTGAGCTGCCAGATGAGCCAAGTCTCCACCGTGCCGAACAGCACCTCCCCCCGCTCCGCCCGCTGGCGGACGCCCGGGACGTTGTCCAGTATCCAGCGGATCTTGCTGCCGGAGAAATAGGCGTCGATCAGCAGGCCCGTGGCGGACTGGATGCGCTCGTCCAGCCCCTGCCGCTTCAGGTCCTCGCACAGCTCCGCCGTCCGGCGGCACTGCCAAACGATGGCGTTGTATACCGGCTGGCCCGTGGTCTTGTCCCAGAGGATGGTGGTCTCCCGCTGGTTGGTAACGCCGATACCGGCAATACTTCCCCCCGGAAAGCCCGCGATAGCCTCTGCCGCAGCCAGACGCTCCGTCTCCCAGATCTCCATGGGGTCGTGCTCTACCCAGCCGTCCTGGGGATAGTGTTGGGAAAAGGCGTGCTGCGACATGGCCGCGATGCGGCCCTGCCGGTCGAAAACGATGGCCCGGGAGCTGGTGGTCCCCTGATCCAGCGCCAGGATGTGATCGGACATGGCTTCTCCTCTTTTCTTTTTCATTTTTCTGTGGTACACTATGACCACATCAGCTTATTTATGGATTATACCACGAAGGGAGCGGGATTTCCATGACGAATATCACCGGATTCACTTTCCTGTCCACCGATGGGAAAACGCAGCTCCACGGCATGCGCTGGGAGCCGGAGGGCCGCAGCGTCCGCGCCGTGCTGCAGATCTGTCACGGTGTGGCGGAGCACATCGCCCGCTATGACGCCTTCGCCCGCTATCTCAACGAGTTGGGCATCGCCGTGGTGGGCCACGACCATCTGGGCCACGGCGGCTCCATCCGCACCAAGGCGGATTACGGCTATTTCGCCCAGCCCGACGGCAACCGCGCCGTCCTCGACGATCTCCACGCTGTCACTGCGCTGACGAAGCAGCTCTATCCCGGTGTCCCCTATTTTCTGCTGGGCCACAGCATGGGCTCGTTCTACGCCCGGCAGTACCTTTGCGAGTGGGGCGATGAGCTTGACGGAGCCATCATCATGGGTACCGGCTTCCAGCCCAAAGCGCTGGTCGCCACGGCCCGGGCGCTCTGCCGGGTGCTGGCCGTCTTTTTCGGCTGGGAGCACCGCAGCAAGCTGGTGGCGAGCCTCTCCTTTCTCGGCTACAACAGGGGTCTCGAGGGCCGCACGCCTCAGGACTGGCTCAACCGTGACCAGGCCGAAGTGGACAAGTACCGCGCCGACGAGCGCTGCATGTTCACCTTCACTCTGAACGCCTACTACAGCATGTTCACAGGCATCCTGCGGCTGTACGACCCCGCCGTTCTGGCCGGGATACCGAAAGACCTTCCCCTTCTCTTCCTCTCCGGTGACGCCGACCCTGTGGGCGAGCGCACCGCCGGAGTCCGGCGGGCCATCCAGAGCCTCCGGGACGCCGGTGTCGGGAACATCGAGTCGAAATTCTACCCCGGCGCCCGCCACGAGCTGCTGGTGGAGACGAACAAAGCCGAGGTGTTTGCGGACATCGCCGGCTGGCTGAACAAACAGATCTGATAAACATAACGGGGCTGTTGCAAAACAACCTCTCAGTCTCGCTTGCGCTCGACAGCTCCCCTACCGAGGGGAGCCTCTGGCGAAGAGGGAAAGCTTTACGGAATGCCAAGGCCTCTCCTCGATAGGAGAGGTGGCACGCCGCAAGGCGTGACGGAGAGGTTATGCAACAGCCCCGTTTTTTTGTTTTTCTTCTTTACTTTTTGGCTGCCCAGCCGTCCACGACAGCCACAAGGTCCTTGCCCCGGCGGCCCAGAATTTTAGGCAGCAGGATGCGGGCCATGGCCCAGACACCGGAGAAGTTGTACAGGATGATGAGGGCAGTAATGATGCCCGTCCAGAGGCCGTACAGCGGCGTCTCGGCCAGCAGCACGAAAGCCTCGAACACCAGCGCGGCGGCGTTGACAAGGACACGGCCCGGGTGGACATGCATCCCGATCATGCCGTGGGCATCCATGGCGCGGAGAGTGAACACCAGACCGAGGCCGAGGAAGGACGCATAGGTCGCACCCACAGGACCCCACCACTTGATGAAGAAGTAGTTCATGAGGCAGTTGCTGATGGCACCGGCCATCATGGTGACCATGCTGCGCTGGGACTTCTTATTCACGACATAGACGCTGTTCATGAACTGATTGAAGCAGCTGCAGGTAGACGCCAGCACGAGGAACGGCACGAAGTGCCATGCGTAATAGTAGTTGGACTTCATGACGTGCATGACCGGGCGGCAGAGCCAGATGATGCCCGCTGCACAGCAGAACAGCACGCTGGAATAGGTGCGGAAGATCTGGGTAAAGAACTTGGCTCTCCCCTCTTCCTCGGTGACAGCTGACAGCTGCCATGCATCGTAGAAGATAAGGCCCAGCGTCGTGAGGATGGTGGGCAGGAAGTAGCCGGTGGAGAGCAGGCCGCTCCATGCGTCGCCGCTGTGGCCGTCGAGGCCGTCGCACATCTCACGCACAAAGAACAGATCGGAGGCGTTGATGATCCAGAAGCTTATCTGGGCCGGTATCATGGGCAGCGAGAAGTGGAGCATCTGCTTCCAGAGGGTCTTGTTGATGCCCTTCAGCTCGATGAAATCCCAGAGCTTGCCGGTGAACATCAGGAAGAGCACGCTCACGAAGTCGCCGCTGATGATGGCCAGCAGATAGCCGTTGGCACCCCACTTGAAGCCCACCAGATAGAGCACATAAAACGCCATGGTCGCCACGGTGCAGAGCACGCCGTCCACGGCCACCAGCTTGTTCCACTGGCGGCTGCGCACGAACTGGGTGCAGAGGGTGCGCAGGCAGCTCATCAGGACGTAAATATAAATAAGCAGGCCGTACTGAGCCATATCGGGCAAAAACTGCGCCACCGGCCAGCAGAGCACGAGGATGCCGAAGCCGCCGAGGATGGTGAGCAGGCCGTTGGTGAACACCTGCTTTTCGCTGTTGCCCTTATCGAGGCCGAAGCGGATGATGGCGTTGGACATGCCCATCGACACAAAGGGGATGAGCAGGTTGGCGTACTGGCTCAAAATCTTCGACAGGCCGAGGTCGGAGATCTCGGCCATCGCGTAGGTCAGGAACGGCTGGACGATGAGCGTCAGCAGCTTGGACGAAAAGCTGCTGATGGCAAAGATGATGGTATTGCCGGCGAGCTTCGAATATTTATCGCCGCCGGAGGTCTTTTCGCTTTCCAAAAGATTTTCTCTCCTATTTTAATAAATCCCGCCGGGCTTTCCAGTCCGGCATCAGTTTCGCCACTTCGGCCCAGAAAGCCGGGCTGTGGTTGGGCTGCAAAAAGTGGCAGTACTCATGCACTACCACATAGATCTGTGCCGCCTCGGGCATATTGTAGAGCTGGAGCGCGAAGGTGATCTGGCGCTTCGCCATGTGGCAGACGCCCCAGCGGCTGGTCATGCTGCGCACTTTGATGGTGGGCTTCTGCCCGCCCAGTACCCCGGCAAAGGCCGGGTAGACCTTGTCGCTCATGGCCGTGAAGTGGGCCAGGGCGGCCGCCTTGTCGGGCAGTTCCTCCTGCCGCTTTTCGCGGGCGGCCTGCCGGGCCTGTGCGGCCCGTATCCACTCCGCCTCGGCAATGACGTAGGCGTCAGCCGCTTCCAGCGTCGTGCGCAGGGGGATGCTGAGGGCCACGGTGCCGTCCCGCCGGACGTGGAGGTTGAGCCGCTTGACCCGCCCCCGCGTCAGCTCATAGGGGATGCCCCCGGCCGCCCGCAGCATCACGCGCTCTTTTTGCATCTGCGCAGCTCCGCAAAGGGCAGCTGAGACAGCACGACGGCGGCGAAGATGAGGGTGCAGCCTGCGCTCTCCCGCATCGAAAGGTTCTGGCCCAGCAGCAGCCAGCCGCCCAGCGCGCTGAATACGCTTTCCAAGCACATGATAAGGCTGGCGATGGCGGGATTCAGATCTTTCTGGCCCAGGATCTGAAGCGTATAGCCCGCGCCGCTGGACATGACGCCGCAGTAGACCACAGGCAGAAAGTTTGCGCCGTACTCTGCCAGCGTGGGCGTCTCGAAGATCAGCGCCGCCGCAGAGCTCTCCACAGCCACCACGATGAACTGGATGAGGCTCAGCCGCACACCGTCCACAAGCGGCGAAAAGTGGTCGATGGACATGATCTGGAAGCTGAACAGCACGGCGCAGCTGAGAAGTATCCAGTCGCTGGTCTCAATGCCGCCGAAGCCGTTCTTCATGCAGAGCATATACAGGCCCGCCACGGCGATGACCATGCTGACCCAGAGCTGAACGCTGCCCTTCCGGCCCAGAAACAGGCCGAACACCGGCACCAGCACAACGTACATGGCCGTCAGGAACGCGGCCTTGGCCGTGGACGGGTTGATGGTGATGCCGATCTGCTGAGCCGCTGAGGCCGCGAACAGGAAGGTGCCGCAGACGAGGCCCGCCGCCAGCAGAGTCTTTCGCTCCGACTTCTCCTTCGGCCAGCCGTAGGGCTGGCCCTGTTTTTTGCGCACGGCGTCGAAAGCGAACACGGTGGGGATCAGCACAAGGACAGCCAGCCAGCTGCGCCCTGCGAGGAAGGAATAGGCCCCCATGCCGGAGCCTGCGCTCTGGGCCACGAAAGCCGTACCCCAGATAAAGGCGCAGAGCATCAGCATGAGCGAATGTCTGGTCTGTGTCTTCATCCTGCAATGCCCTCCACTTTGAGTCCGCCATAGAGGTAGTAACGGCTGGAATCGTAGGAGATGGTCAGGCGGTAGCTGGCCGCCGGGTCCAGCCCGGAGATGACGCAGCGGTAGTTCTGACCATCGGTCTTGATATAATAGGTGCTTCCGTTGACGTACTGTGCGCCGCCGGCCACCTTCTGCCAGACGGACACCTTGTACCGCTGGGTACCCTCGGCGGTGCCGTAGCCGGTGATGGTCAGGCTGCCGCCCGGGACGGTGAAGTAATCGGTCTGGCGGCTCCAGATGCCGTTGAACACGAGGTTCAGGCTCCCGTTCACCGCCGCCGAGGCATACTTGGCCGAGGCGTCAGCAATGCCCTCGAGGTTCAGCGGGTCGCTGGTCAGTTCGGCCCAGCGGGTGCTGTCCTCTTCCTGCACCTCATTGTCCGCGCTGTTCTTCATGTCCAGCACAGTCTTGACGCCGGACGCAGCCACAAGCAGTACCAGCACCGCCACGACGAGCAGGACGATTCGCTTTATCTTTTTCATGATCTTTTATCCTCAAATTTTGTTTTAACACGAGGTTTTACACGATTCTTAAAAGTTATTTTCGCAAGCAGGGTGCACCGAATGACGAGGATTTTTGTCGGCAGACAAGGCGGTTTTCCGAAGCAATCCTAGGCGGATTGCGAGGAAAATCAACGCAGTATGCAGGCAAAAAGACCGCTCAGGCGGTGTGCAACGCTTATGAAAATAGCTTTTAATAGTATACCGCATTTTATGCTCCCATACAAGAGTTCAGGCTGTAGTCAGAGCGGCCAGCGCCGCACGTTCGGCGTCGGCAAGCTCCGGCTGAGCCGACCGGAACAGCGAATCGTACCGGTAGAGCGCCCATCCGCCCGCGCCGAGGCTGTGCAGACTTTCCACCTGCCGGGCAAGAGCGCTGCCCGTACACCACTGGCTCTGGCTGTCCTCGTTGGCACCGCCATCGCCCTCGCCGATGCGATAGGCCCCCAACCCGAAGTAGAGGGCCGTGGATGCCGCCCTGGGCATGGCCAGCCACTCCGGCACGATGTTCTCAAAGGCGAAGCGGGTGCTGCCCGACTGGAGGGTATAGCCGCAGCCCCAGTATATCTGCGGGCAGAGGTAGTCCACCACGGCGTTTTCGCCCTCGGCGGCCAGCCATGCTTTCACGTCGCTGTACTGCTGGCCGAGGTCGTTGTCGGGGTTGCCCTGCGGGCTGACGCCGAAACGGAGGGTAGCGTCGGCGGCTTTGACGGCGTCGTGGGCCGCTTTCACCAGCGCGGTGACGTTCTGCCGCCGCCATGTGGCCAGATCCCCCGCGCCGCTGGCGGCGAACTGGGCCGCGTCCAGTGCGGCGTCTGTCGTGGGGTAAAAATAGTCGTCGAAGTGGATGCCGTCCACAGCGTAGTTCTGCACCAGCTCGGCCACGCCCTGCACCACATAGTCTGCGGCTTCCGGGATCGCCGGGTTCAGGTACAGCCCCTCGCCCACGGCGCAGACCCACTCGGGATGTACATTGACAAGGCTATTTTCCGCCAGTGCGGGCGGCATCTTCGCCGAGGAGCGGAGGCGGTAGGGGTTCACCCACGCTTCCAGCGAAAGGCCCCGGCTGTGTGCTTCGGTGATGAGGACGTCCAGCGGGTCGAAGCCGGGGTCCTGCCCCTGCTCGCCGGTGCAGAGATGGCTCCACGGGAAGAGGGTGCTCCTGTAAAGCGCGTCCCCGAAAGGCCGCACCTGTGCGATGACGGTGTTCAGCCCAATGGACAGACAGTTGTCCATCAGTGCCGCCACACCGGCACGGAAGGCTTCTTCGGACGAAAAGTCCATCCCGGTCCATTCCAGATAGCTCACCCAGACGGCCCGCCATTCACCCGAGGGCAGGGCGGCGTTTGGCTCTGCTTCGTCCGTCGGCGGCACCGACGACGCCGAGGCGGTCTGTCCCCGGCCCAGCAGCACCGCTGCCCCGGCCAGCGCGGCACAACCGGCCCCGGCCAGGAACGCCCTCCGCCCGAACCGGCCCCGCCGGGCGCGGCGTCTTCTGCGCCGCTGGGTCATGCGTCCTCCTGCATCTTATAGAGGCTCAGCGCTGCCCAGCCCCGGGCGCAGGCCAGCAGCACCCAGAGCAGGTTCGTCCAGAAACCCAGCGTGGCCATGCCGCCGTATTTCGCCATCAGCAGGAAGAACAGGTGGAGCGCTTCGGCGGCACCCACCAGCTGCAGCTGGCGCTGGATGGCCATGCCGCGCTTGTACTCAGTACTGAGCAGCAGCGGCCAGGCCAGCGCAGAGCAGAGGTAGCCCGCCCAGCCGTTGACCATGTAGCTCACCATCAGCAGCACGAACACGCCGGTGAAGTTGCGTTTTTCCCAGCTTGCCGAGCCTTTTTCCGCCGCGAGGAAAAGAGCCGCGATGCCCGCCGCGGCGAATGCGATCTGCTCGATGAGGCCGAAGCTGGTGCCGCTCAGGACGGCAAAACCGTTGAGCATGGAGGCCGCTGCGGAAACCAGCAGCAGGAAATACCAGGTCTTGCGCGTGAATTTGAGTTTCATATCGTCCCTCCCGCCCGCAGAAAGGGCGCAGGCTCCCCATCAGTTTTTGGAATTTTTCAAATATTATAACACATTTTGGGGCGTGTTGTGTTACAATAAGGAAAACTCGACACAAATTCCATCGGGAGGCGCACATGAACGCTGTTTTTTCCATCCTTCTTCTCGCGGCCATTCTGGGCTTTATCGTATTTCTGCTGTCCAAGAAAGACCAGAACCGCCGCAGCCAGTACGGCCCCAGCGGTCTGTCCGAGTTCCGCACCGACCTGCCGCTGGACGACTGCTTCGACCGGCTGGACCAGCACAGCCCGGACGATGTCTTCGCCTACGAGTGCCGCCGGGAGAACGACGGCGGCTTCACCCTCCACCTGACGCTCCATCAGCCCACCCAGCAGCCGCTGGACACCCTCTACACCCTCCGGCTGGACCCGGGCCGTCAGACCGTCGTGACCCTCATCTTCATCCGGGAGGCCTTCGGCTACAAGGAGCCGCTGTTCCAGCCCGAGATGCTCGATGAGTTCATGCTGGGCAAGCTCGACGCCCGCCGCACGAAATAAATTCGCCCGGAGGGCTTTGCATTTCCGGATTTTTTTGGTATACTTATAGTCAGTCCACACGCGGCAGCGCGCCGCGTTTGCGGGCCAGTAGCTCAGTTGGTCAGAGCTGGCGGCTCATAACCGCCAGACCTTACCGTTTCCACCTTTTTCAAATAGCGCTTTTCCGTTGTTTTTTGGTTTGCGAGTGGCTTGAAAATCGGACTTGGGTATTTTCTGGGTACGAAAGCCATTTTACAGAGCTTTGAAACAACGTCATAAGGGCCAGTAGTTCAGTGGTTAGAACTCCCCGCTCATAACGGGGTTATCGCGGGTTCAAGTCCTGCCTGGCCCACCAAAAAAGCACGAAGGTTCCGGCCTTCGTGCTTCTTTTTTGCTCATTCGTACAGCTCCTTGCTCATCTGGTTGCGAATTTCTTTGCGCCGCTTGTCATAGACCTGCGTGTAAATTGCAAGGGTGGTACTGGGCTGTGCGTGTCCGGCTTCTGCGGCTACTGTCGCCACACCGATCTCCGGGTTGGACAAGAGGATGCTCACAAAAGTGTGCCGGAACATATGAGGATGCAGCCCTTCAATGCCTGCCCGCTGTCCGATTCTGCGAACCAGTGCACCATAGCTGTCCGGGTTGATGGGGAACCCATGGTCATTGCAGATCACGAAGTCCGTCCCCCGAAGGGCAAGGAGTGAGGGTGCATACTTGCTGCTTTTCTTATCCAGACTTTTCTGCCAACTCCCTCCCATCAATTTTTTCTGGGACTTCCAATACTTATAATATTCTTTGAGGAAGTCCATGTACTCCGGTGCAACGTCCACATCCCGGATGTTGCTTTCCTTGGTCGTTGTCAACTGATACCCAAAATCTTTGAATACCAGAAGCGATTTAGAAATATGTATCGTGCATTCTTCAAAGTTGACATCTTTCCATGTCAGTCCAGCCAGTTCGCCACGGCGCACACCAGAATTGAGCAGGGACAGAACGATCACCTGTTCCAACATGGAACTTTCCTTTAAGGTGTCCTGAAGCTGCTTGATCTGGTGCTTCTTAATAGTGTCTACCGACCTGCTCCGGCTTCCCAGTGCAGGAATTTTGTGCATAGGATTCTTCACACCGTAATTTTCATCCGCATATTCCAGTGTAGAACGAATGAACAGAGCGTATTCTCTCATGCTCTTTCTGGTCATAGGTTTTGCAATGGTTTCCACATCAAAAGCATCGTCCACTTTACAGCCCAGCGCAATCGCCACCTGTTCTGCTGTTTTAATATCAACTGTTTCGCTGCGAAATGCCTTTTCGATGGTTTTTGCTCCACAATCGCATCTCTTAGCTAACTTCGGACAAGATTCCTTTTTCATCTCCAGACCACGCTGATTGATAACAGCATGGGTGCGGCACCGTGCGCCGCCAATTTCGATTTGTTCCAGAACCCAATCACAATCCACCTTTTTGATGGAATCAACGGGCTTCTGTGCAAACTCAGGGAATTGCTGAATCTTCCGAAGGTAGTTTTCCTTGCCCCTCGTTGTGTTCGCCTTATTACGATGGCTGTCATAATCGCCCTCTAAGCGAGCAGAAGGAGCAAGTCTTGCCTTTTTGGATTCTATGTACTCCTGCGCCACTACTGCAAAGGTCTTTCCTCCGTTGCTGGCTTCTTTATCGGCCTTTTCCTGTTCCAGCCGCTCAAATTCGGCAGCGGCGGCTTTCGCAGCAGCGTTGCGCGCACGAGCATTTTTCAGTTCTGTGGGGTCAAAATCGAACCGGCCATAACGGCGTTCGATTTTGCCGTTCACCAGAACATTTGCGATGAGCTTATAATAACGAGGTTTCTTTTTGGGTTCTCTCAATTCAAACGATGCCATATATTTACCGTCCTTTCTATGTGGTGGTTATCTCTGTCACGATGAGTATAGCAGTTCGGGCGGTTAATTTTTAGGATGTCGCAGTTTATGCCCGCATCCTTGACAATCACAAAGTTGTCGTTCCACCGTTGAAGTAGTCGGCCATCTTTCCGAGGTTGATATACCATTTGATGCCCGACTGAAATGCCATGCCCGGCACTTCCCGGCAAAGGCGGCGGATGTAATATTCAGGCAAGCCCATACGCTGACTTGCCTGCTTGATGCTGACGATCTGCGGCAGGACAACTGCTTCGCTCTGGATCTCCGGCGACACCATCACTTTTTCATTCATCGGCATTCCTCCTGTCCCATTCATTGATTTCCAAACTGTTCATCAGGGCTTCTTCGATCCGGCGCATTTCATGCCGTGTAGTCTGCCCTAGGAAGCGCTGTATGCGGCTTTTGTCTATCGTGAAGATCTGTTCCAGTTGAACCACAGACGGCTTCTCAAAGGCTGTATTGTGGGCTATCAGAACGTGTGTGGGCTGGTATCTCTTTTTCTCGGTGCGGGAAGTCACTGTCGCCACGATAAGGGTAGGTGCATAGCGGTTTCCTACGTCGTTTTGCAGAACCACCACAGGGCGGTTGCCGCCCTGCTCGGAGCCGATGTGCGGCTCCATGTCTGCATAGTAAATGTCCCCTCTGAGGTATTTCCAGTTTCTTGGTATGATAGCGATCAGACCTCCTATCCTTCTATATGTAGCAAAAGCCGCCCGTTTATGGCAGGCGGCTCTTGCTAGAAAAAGGAGTATGCCTAGAAAGGCAAGAATGTTACTGCTTGATGGGAAGATTGAAGCGGCGGCTGGCACCGTTGTAGGTGCGCAGGATCAGCATCATATATTTGTAGCTGACCGTGCCGCTCAGAGATTTCTCGTCGTTTACCAACGTCATGGGATGAACAGTGTGCAGCCGCTTGACCAGACGCTCCGGGTCATACTCGCCCTGATACAGAGCCACAAAGCGAACCATGCCCTGCAGGATGCCGGAGCGGAGGGAATCGGGGTCACCCTCCCAGCCCTTTGCCAGCATGGTCAGGGCTTCTTTGTAGAGGTCTGCGCCGTAGGTCTTGTACTCCTTGAAAGCCGTGCGGATGCAGATGATCTTCCACGGGGCACGGTAGCTGTCCAGACCGAGCTGCAGACCGGTGCTTTCGGTGGCTTTCACGAATGCGAGAGATTCCGGGTCTTTGCCCACCAAAGCGGCGCGCAGTTCTGCACCAGCGGTCAGCGGCGTGGAAACGCCCGTCTGCCGGGAAAACAGCATGGCTTCTTCTTCCTCTGTCAGTCCCTCATACACCTTGCAGATGATCGGAAGATCCTGCCCGCCGTTCATTGCCCGACGGGTCACGATGGTATGCTGACCGTCAAAGACGAAGTAGTGACCGTCCCGGTAGCTGACCTTGGGCGGGTTGGCAATCAGTTCGGTGAACTCCGCCGACATCTTTTCGACATTCGGGATGTTCAGCTTGCGCTGATATTCCGCAGGGATTTCGAGAAAGGCACTGTTGATGACCTTTTCTTCGTAAGGCCGCTGAGCGAAAAGGGCTTCGATGATTGCTTCATCTGTGATTTCGGGCATGATCTCAGGCATGGTGCTGACACAGTTCATATTCTTCATAGAAGTTCCTCCATCTTATCTTCCAGATTTTTCAGGTAGTCTCTCAATTTCTGAATCGTTCGTCCTACGGATGCACGGTTCTCTGCATCGGACAGAATGTCGGGATATTCCCGGAAAACGCTTTCCCAGCGGCGCATCATACTGTTGGCGGCTCCCGATACCTCGCAAAGCATCGCTGTACCATCGGCAAGTCGTTTGGGTACATAACGGCTGTTTGCGATTTCAAGAATCTGCTGACGGTCGATTTTCAACGGTTCATTCACTCTTTGTGGAAAAGTCTGCTCCTGCGGAGCCGGAGTGTGAACCAGTTCTTCGTCCGTGCATTCTTCCTCGGATGTACTGGAATCGGAAAGCGGTTTGGCTGCTGGGGACGATGTTGTTTCGACAGCCGCAGCTTTCTTCTGGTCTTTGGGTTTGCAGATTTCACGTTTTACGGCGGCGTATACCGCGATGTGAAACTGATCGCCGTGCCGGACGTT
>ENA-UEOJ01001694-UEOJ01001694.1-human-gut-metagenome-genome-assembly--contig:-NODE-1694-length-14698-cov-51.112236_pt1 | contig 14698 bp, 6 predicted proteins | sample MGYA00242885_ERZ507886 | MGnify/ENA primary metagenome ERZ507886 (study PRJEB26167, sample SAMN06115505) | human gut metagenome | host: Homo sapiens | place: China:Anhui | collected 2015-08-07... | reverse complement strand
AAGAGTTTTCAATGCCTACGGGGCCTACCCCCGGAATAACGATTTTCGGTTCGAGGGCAAAGACCATGCACGGTTCTAATTGTTGTTTCATGCGGGTAGCCAATACCGGAGCTTCATTAATTTCGAGTCCGATACCGTGGCCGATAAACTTGGCTTGTTGCCCTGTTCCCATAAATTTGTCGGCAAATCCGGCTTCTTTGGCTATTTCGACAGCTATGTCGTAAAGCACTTCACAAGCAATGCCCGGTTTGGCGATGGAAGCTATCTTTGTTTGGATATCCAAACAAACCTGATGGGCGGTGTAAGCCTCTTCGGGCAGCTTTCCTATTGAGAATACGCGGCTCATATCGTTCATGTAGCCGTTGAAGTTACCTCCCAAGTCCACCATAACGCTCTGACCTTCCTTTAGCGGGGTTTTATTTGCTCCTCCCGGCAAAGCAGGATCAAGTCCCTGTCCACCTAAAGCAAAATCATAGGGCGAGGGGTATCCGGCATTGTCTCCGGTCAGTACGCTACCCATGAATATTTCCATGCTGCGTCCGAATACCCGGAAAATTCCGAGGCAACCTTGCAAGCGCATCAGGCGTTCTATTTCAATGGAAAACTCGATGTCCGTCATACCGGGGCGATATACGCTTGGAATCTGCTCGTATGCCTTGGCGTGGGCAATGCCCGAACGGCGGAACATCTCAATTTCTACAGGTGTTTTTACGCTGCGTGCCTGACGAATCAACGGGGTGCCATTTACAACTTCTGCTTCCGGAAACAGGCTGGCCAGACGGCAATATTCCGTATAAGGGAGCTCGTCACCTTCTAACATCAGTTTGGTTGGCATCGGCAATCCTTGTTCTTTCAACAGGTCAACGATTTGTTCCGGTTTGCGAATCGAGAACGAATGTTCTCCTGTGATATTATTAGGGCGTTTGAAAAACAATAGTGCAGGCGAATGAAGGGGGAGGTAAAGATAGCCACTTACCATCTTCCCCGGCTACCGTACTGAATTTCTTCTTTTTAAAAACAACGGTCACATTCTCTCCTTTATCGGCATTTCCCCATATTTTAACGGGCCGCTCACGTTGCAATACCATACCGTCCGATAGGATGGCAGGCAATTTCACCTTTGCTTCGGTCCATGCGGAAAATGCACAAAGAACCGACATTACTAAAGCCAACTTATATTTCATTTTTCTTATAAAGTTAAAAACCGTAATTTATTTATTGAACCCACTCTCAGGACATTCATAGTTCGAGATTTCCAACCGGAAGCGTTTCATATCCTCCAACTCGTGTACCGGACGTTCTATGCCGGCCGGAACAGGCATCCCTGAGAAAGTCTGGAAATAAAGCAGACAAGCATCTTTCCACCACACGGCGTCACGCATCTGGATTTTCAATTTCGACTGCACTTCCCCGAACCGGCGTGCATCTACAAAAGGTTCCACACTGTCCCATACTTCCTGAAAACCACGTACCTGCCGCACACCTCTATCGTATGCATGGCACAACTCCCCCCAAAGCGTACGTCCGCTTTTCATCTGATGATGCCAAGGCACATGATGGAACCAAAGCAAATAAATCTCGGGACAAGTTGCCTTGTCATTGTAAATCTGACGAAGTGAATCGGGATACTGAGAAACGGCATCACTCCCTTTGCTGCTACGGTCGAAACCGATTCCCTCCTTATCTGCCTTATGATAATAAGAAGGTAACCAGTCCGGACGAGCACCGGGCACACTACACCACGGTTCAGGCCCATAATGGTGCCCCCATGCAAACTGATGATGCAGCCCCAACGGCATCATATAATTCACCACCGCCTCCCGGCTCTGCAACATCATCTCTTTGACCGGACGGACAAATGCCGGCTGGGAAGTAAACGTCTGCCGCAACCACTCATCCGCAATCCGGTCTGAAGTCAGCGACGGATTCCATGCCAACCGCCCGAAAGCATACCAGTTGGCCTGCGCAAAATGGTGTCCGCACCAATTCACATCCGTACCGATGTTTGCCACACCCGCAGCAGCTTTTAACCTATCCGGACGCACCTCGCCAAAAAACTCCTCCCATAAAGGAGCCAAATAAGCCAGATGATTGGAAAAGCCTAAATACTCCTGAGTAATTTGAAACTCCACCATCATGGGAGTCCGCTTCATGGCTGTGAACAAAGGGCTGTAAGGTTCGCGAGGCTGGAAATCTATCGGTCCGTTCTTTATCTGTACTATTACATTGTCATGAAACTGCCCGTCCAAAGGCATAAACTCCAAATAGGCCTGCTTGGCACGGTCACTGTCGGTAGGACTATAGACAAACGCCCTCCACATCACGATTCCTCCGTAGGGTTTCAACGCATCCGCCAGCATATTCGCTCCCTCGGCATGAGTACGCCCGAAATCACATGGTCCCGGCTGCCCCTCCGAATTGGCCTTTACCAAAAAGCCGCCAAAATCAGGTATCAACGTATAAATTTCTTTCACTTTCCGCCTCCACCACCGGATGACCTCCTTGTCCAACGGATCTGCCGTATCCAACTTGCCCAACTGGATAGGAGATGCAAAATTAACCGATAAATAGACCTTTATACCATAAGGCCGGAAGACATCAGCCAATGCCTTGACTTTCTCCAGACTGGAGGTTGCCAGCACTTGGGGCGAGGCATTGACATTATTCAGCACCGTTCCATTAATACCCACAGAAGCATTGGCACGGGCGTATGCCTCGTAACGTGGTGACAAAGTTCCGGGAAGTTCTTCCCAATTCCACAAAGAACGACCGGCATAACCACGCTCCACCGTACCATCCGGATTATCCCAATGGTTCAAGATGCGAAGATCATACACAGGTTGTTCAGTAACCGACAGAGGTACTGTGACCTGCCCCGCCGCCTGCATACGCAACAGACAATAAACACCATAAAGTAATCCTGCCTCGGTGGATGAAAGAATACGGACCTGATGTTCCGAAGAAGTGATGGCAAACCCATCCCCCTGCCCTGTCCTCTTTTTCTCCAAAAGTACAGGCTCTCCCTTCCAGGCGTTTTTCAACTCAGCAATGGCAATGGCTATGGTGGGTGACACTTTTCCTTTATATATAACTTCCACTTCCGCACCTTCCGCCGGGCGCATCACCGGCAACCACAAGCGGCTGCCGTCTTCTTCTGCCGGACAGGCATTGTCCGGTCGTGTACCGGCTTGCAACATTCCTGCCGCCAAGCACCCGCACATCATTCCTATCCAAACTGTCAATCTGATGTTTTTCATTGTCCATTCAGTTTATTTCTCCGGCAAGGAGATTCGTCCATAAACAAATAACTATCCTCATAACCGCCATAATCCACCACAATCTTTTCAAATACGATGGCAGGCTCCACCGGTTTCAGAACCAATGTATAGGTTCCGTCCGCACGGTCGGGCAGGCTCAACTTCACCCGGGTCTTCACCACCCGACGGGCCACTGTGGGATACAGTACGCGATATACATTATCCGGATGCTCGTTCAACTCCGCATTGAAACAGACAGTCTGCTCCTCCCCTCCTTCAAAACCTACTGTGTAGCGATGACCTTCCCGTCTGAGGAAGGGCAGGGTGGATTTCACAATGACATACACATTTACCGTATCTACTTTTTGCGGTATTTTCATTTTATAAGAGAGCGAAGCTCCCTCAGCAGACTGTGTATAAGGCATCAAAGCCACTCCGCTCAGCGTACGTCCCATGTGCGGTATGACTGTCCAGGCAGTTTCCGGTGCCGCGGATGATGCAAAATAATGCTCCGCCTCCATGGAAACCACCCCTTTGTCACCGGCAAACAAATACCCTCCTACAGCCTGTTCCGGTTGCTCTATCCGGTAAACTTCCGGCAAACGGTCGGCAGGGAAATCATCGTTCCACGAAGTATAGCCTATATGTTTCTGCGTCATCATTCCGTTCCACTTGCCTCCCGACATTTCTTCGTTGTATTCCCTGCACAATTCCGCATCGCGCCTAAACGCCTTCTCCACCTTGTCGGCCCACTCATTCGCCTGCGGATTGTTCTCCTGGTACAATTTGTGATTCATGGCTTGTGCATAGTACATTTCATACAGATTGGCCATCGCCTGCACAGGAAAAAGAATCAGTTGGCGATAAGCATCCCTGTAAGCGGCCTCCAGTTTCAAATACTGCCGCAAGGCTTCCGCCTCCAGCTTCACATATTCATCGGCCACCTGCCTCCATTCCCCCGAAGCCAAGTGATAAGTATCCTTATCCAGCATCTCGGGAGTCACGCGTCCATTGTACTTGCAATACAGGTTCAGGATACGCATGGCCTCATCCGCCTGTTCCTCACCGAACTGCTGCGCACAGAACGCTCGTGTATGCTCCAACAGATTCCCTGCCGCATAGCGTTCCGGATTCCAAGCCATATTCATAAAAAGAGTGATAGGATACTCCATCGGCTTCAAATCACCCACATTCAATATCCAAAGCTTATCCACCCCATAGCTGTAAGTCAACTGAAGCTGTTCCCACATATTTTGTATAGGAGTTACATTCAACCATTTGGAATTACGGGGAGCCCCCACATAATCTACATGATAATACATCCCCCATCCGCCGGAATGCTTCCGCTCCTTTGCATCCGGCAACCGGCGCACATCCCCCCAGTTGTCATCACTCAGCAACATAATCACATCATCGGGCACACGGAGTCCCATGTCATAATAGCGTTGCACTTCTTTATAAATAGCCCATACCTGCGGACGTTTCTCCGGCGCTTTTCCCGTCACTTCCTTGATAATGCGACGCTGATTCCGGAATATCTTCTCCATCAGGCGCATGTTTTCCTCATCACGCGGCACATATTTGTCATCTTCTCCTTCCTTTCCACCCATCGGAGTATCACCGTCACCTCTCATACCAATGGTAATCAAATCTTCCGTATCGGCCGCACGCTCCATACCTTCACGGAAAAAACGGTCAATCACTTGCTGGTTGGAAGCATAGTCCCATGCCCCATATTCGCTGCGCTTCCTCACCCATTCCTGATGATTGCGTGCCATAGGCTCATGGTGTGAGGTTCCCATTATAATCCCCATCTCATGGGCGGTCTTGCTGTTCTCCGGATCATCCGCATAAAAACTCCAACCCCACATGGCAGGCCACATAAAGTTACCGCGCAGACGCAAAATCAGTTCGAACACACGGGCATAAAAACGATGATCACCATAATTCGTGCCATAAGTGTGTTTCACCCACCCGGTCAGGCAAGGAGCCTCGTCATTCAAAAAGATACCCCGATACTTTACCGCCGGTTCTCCCGCCGTATAACTTCCACGCATCATCGAAAGATTCTGCCGGGGCATCACCGGCACATCCACCCAGTCGTACCACGGCGAAACACCAATCTGTTCCGAAAGCTCATAAATCCCATAAATCGTTCCGCGTTTGTCACTTCCCGCAATGACAAGCGCCTCATTCACTCCGTTCAAGGGAGCAGACACCACAGTCATCAGGTATTTCTCATTCTTGCCCTCCAGCAATGAAGCATCTATCTTTTTCGCCTTTACCAATTCCCGGATATAACGGCTTTTCAACGTACCTACCATAATCATGCGCTTTACACCGGGAGTATAGCATAACCCGGCAGTCCGGCCACTCACCCGTTTAAAGTCATTCTGAAGATTCCTTACCGCTATCATCACACCGGCATCCTCCTGCTCGTCCACCAATATTTCATTGGCCACTCCGTTTTCCATCAGAGTGAAACGGTCGGGAGCCAGCCGGTCAAAAGTAATCCCTTTATGATCTATAGCTCCTACATTCAGGCACAAGGTGGAGAACAAGAATATCCCCACGCATTTTTTTAGTTTCATTCTATTCACTTTTTAGTTACCGTATTCAAAATAATCTATATCCACATATCCTCCCAAATCTTTAGTAGCATAATTAAAAATAGCAAACTTGCTTCCCATAAAGAATTTGGTATAATCAAAAACCATTTTACAAGGCTCCCCTATTCGTTTCCACGTTTTCTTGTCATAACTGTAGTAAAAAGTGGCTTCATCTTTTTTATCGGCAAAGTCGCCCTCCATACGAAGATAGACCACCTCTTTTTCACAATCTATGCGTTCCTTCTCCAGTACTTCCACAGCAGTCACCCTTTTTTCCCGGTCCGAAAGACTGACAGACTGATGTGACATCACCCACTGCTTTTTCCCGTTCTCCATGACCACAGCCAGCACTCCGGACAACCCATTAAAAGCACTGAAGCCCGCAACATCCCCTTCTTTCATCTTCGAGACATCCATAGCTACCACACCGCTGCATTTCGGCCCGCTCATACGCTGGGTCAAGGTATTGGGAGCCAGAAACAGATTATCCACCACCCTTCCGGTCCTCAACCGCAGGAAATCCGGACGCTCTGTCAGCGACCAGCAATCGTCCAACGGATTATGGTTCCACTGCCAGTTCAAGCTCAACCGGCCGGTGTCGAAATCATCACTTCCCATGATACTTCCTTTACACTCCTCTCCGGAAGCAGGCATCTCCATACACTCGGGCACACGTCCGTCCGCATCACCCAGTATCGGCCAACCGTCTTCCCAGCGGCAGGGCATCAATGTGGGCACACGCCCTATGCCGCCCCTATCCTGAAAAATAAAGCCATACCAGTTTCCGTCAGGAGTATCGACTATACAGCCTTGTCCCACGCCACCATATCCTTGAAATTCGGTTTCTAAAATCACCTTTTTCTCATACGGACCGGTTATCTGGTCAGCACGATAGCACACCTCACGACGCAACCGTCCGGGAATGCTCCAGTCCATGGAAATCATCATCACGTAATATCTGCCGTTATGCTTGAATGCCTGACTTCCTTCCAGAAGTCCCTGCTCGTCGGCATCCCGCTCGAATATCTTTTGGTCTATACCTCCCGGCTCCACATCGCTCAGGTCGCTCTTGAGCTGACGAAGTTGTCCGGTGCCATAAAACAGATAGACTTTGCCGTCATCATCAAAAAACAAAGAAGCATCATGATGATGAGGCGGACGGGAGACTAATGTCCATTCGCCCGCCGGATCTTCGGCGGTATAGATATAACCACGATGAGGTTCATCATTGGGTGAGAACCATACATAGAACCGTCCGTCATGATAGCGGATGCTGGAGGCCCATTGTCCGCGACCATATACCGTGCCTTCCTTCAAATCATAACGGGGCAAGTCAGTAAGCCGTTGAAACACATAACTGATCGTTTCCCAATGCACCAAGTCCTTTGAACGCATCACCGGACAACCCGGCATCAGGTGCATGGTGGTGCTTACCAGATAGTAATAGTTTCCCACCCTTATCATGGAAGGGTCAGGTACATCCGCCTCAATCACCGGATTATGGAAGATTTCCCGTTGTTGTGCAAACGCCCCCGACAAACCAATGAAGCAGGTAATAATAATAATGATCTTCTTCATTTCTTTTTCTACTTTCTATTTTTGAACAAATGAGGCACGAACCGGTACAAGCAACGACGCCATGTCAACCACTCGTGTGCCGTGCCCTGCGATTCGTAATAGTCCACATGAATACCTATTTTGCGCAAAGACTCTGCCAGTTTTCGGGTACCGAACCGTTCTTCCGTTCCGCATCCCAAAAACAAGTAATGTACCTGCTTGTTAAACTTGCCGGCATCAGCAAACACACCGTCAAAGCAAGTCTTCACATCCAGTCCGAAGATAGCACCGCTGAATGCGCCAATATACGAAAACTTGTCCAGATGAGGCAATGTGGTAGTGAAAGTCTGATGACCACCCCATGACAATCCTGCCATTGCACGATGTTCACGATCAGTATAAGTCCGGAACGTCCTGTCAATCATCGGTATCAAGTCCTCCAGCATCACCCTGTAAAAAGAGGCACCATACAAAGCTCTCTCCTCATTCACATCCTTCCCTTTGCGAGGAATGAAAGGAGCTTCCACATCCCCACTGTCCATCACAACAAGCATCGGCACACATTGCCCGGAGGCTATCAGGTTATCCATAATATGTTGCATACATCCCTGTGCCGACCAGCCCGTCTCATCCTCGCCCATGCCATGTTGCAGGTAAAGTACCGGATAACGTTTTTTCACCTTGGTTTCGTATTCAGCCGGAGTATAGACCATGCAACGGCGGAATTCCTTTTTGGCTTCCGAATAATAAGTACACGAGCGCACCTGCCCATGAGGTACTCCCTGCTGAGGACGATAGTAATCACCTTCCACTCCCTCGGGAACCTCTATCCCACTCGCCATACGGCAACAACCAAAGAAAGTGTAACTGGACGGATCGGCCACCTGCACCCCGTCCGCTATCAAAAAATAATAATGGAATCCTACGACCAACGGATCGGTCTTTACTGTCCAAAAGCCATCCGCGTCCTTCTGCATGTCATACTTCTTACCGCAACAGTCTACCTGAAGCCTTCCGGCTTGCGGAGCATAGAAACGGAAGTGGGCGCAATGCTCCTCGTCCAGCCGCGGATACTCGTAACCCGGAATATTGGTAGATGCGGCCTGCGTCCTGTCTTTCACCTCTTGCTCTGTCATTTCCTGCCGGCTGAATTTCCACCAGTCAAAATGAAACAGTTCACATCCTTTCCTGCCTTTGAACACAAAATAGACATCATGCACACCCGTCACAGGAACCGTCACATCCGCCTCTATACTTGTCCAACATTCCCATCCTCCGGTATGAGGAACCCTCATTTCAGCTATCAGCGTTCCGCCGATGCTGTCGGTCCTGATTTCTATCCACCCGCCGCGAAGGGCACTGGCAACAGACACACAAAGACACTTGGGCAACAAATCTTCAAAATCCACCTCGCGTACCTTTATATAATCCCCGTCATGAATTCCGGATACATACACCCCCGTCTTTGCATTCCATTCCGACTTTACTCCTTCGGAGAAAGCTATCGTTTCCGCCTCCACACGTTGATAAGGAGTCAGTGTGCCTACCGGCGACACCCCTTCTGTCGTCGCATTAATTATCGGGAAAGTACCATCGGGGTTGTAACTGAACTGCTCCACTGCCACGCTACGTCCGAAACCACCCCCACCGGGTAATTTCCCGGTGTGATAAAAGAAATAAGAATTACCTTTATAATCCGTCACTCCACAGTGATTGGTAAACGAACCGGTATCTTGCAACGGCATAATTTCTCCCATATACTTCCAAGGTCCTGTCGGAGTGTCACTCATCGAGTAAGCGATGTGTTCGGGTACTCCGCCGGCTGCATACGACAGATAATATGTACCGCCACGCTTGTGCAACCACGGACCTTCCGTATAGATGTCCTTGTATTTCTTTCCTTTCTCCCGTTTGTCCGGCCCCGGAGAACCAAAACTCTCTATAGTCTGCTCCACCTTGGACACCTCACCATCCAGCGAAACCATATCGGCATTCAGCTTGGCATAGTAAACATTCGGATTTCCCCAATATAAATAAGCCTGCCCGTCATCGTCCACAAAAACCGTGGGATCAATAAAATCCCAGCTACCTTCGTAAAGCGGTCTGCCGATAGCATCCTTAAAAGGGCCGGTAGGCGAATCACCCACCGCCACACCGATAGCCATCGTGTTTGTCAACTTGGAATGCAGACACACATACCAATAGAATTTCCCGTTGCGTTCGATACATTGCGATGCCCAGGCACGATCGTCCGCCCAGTCGAAAGACTCGATGGCAAGCGGAGAACCGTGATCGGTCCAGTTCACCATATCTTTAGTAGAATAGACGCGCCACTCTTGCATCCAGAAAAAATCGGCATGGTCCTCATCGTGTCCCGTGTAAACATACAAGGTGCCATCGTGCACCATAGGTGCCGGATCAGAAGTATAGCAAGTCTGCACAATCGGATTCTGCGCCTGCAACACTCCGGCAAGCAACAGGGACAAGCCACTCATCATACATTTCCGGATACCGGATAAATCACATTCAAGTTTCATATTCATGGTATTAAATTCACAAGGCTGTTTTTACGTTCCGTTCTTCACTGCTCAACAAGAGCAAAGGTAAGGACATTCGCCTTATATCGGAGTGTAACCATGTTACATAGTCCTTTTTCCATGTTACAAACCTGCCCGATATGGCACAAAGTACCGAAATTACTCCTTATTTATTAGGCTATATATTCTTTTTTGAATTATTTTTGTGCACCTGAATTTACTGGGATATTTATATTATGATGAAACATACGATTCTTATACTATTTCTTTTTCTGTCTTTGTTGTGCCACGGACAATCGTACAAATTCTTCACAACAGACAGGGAACTTTCCAGCAGTCTGATCAACAAAATATATCAGGACCGGAACGGCATGATATGGATTGCCACCGAAGACGGACTGAACCGCTATGACGGAGCCAAGTTCATCACCTACAAGCATGACCCGGAAAACGAGTACTCCCTCTGCCATAACTACGTACGAGTGCTGTACGAGGACAGCAAAGGACGGTTGTTCGTAGGAACCTATAACGGTATACAGCTATACGATCCGGAAACCGACAGCTTCAGCGCGCGAGCGCAATGGGAAGACGGAAAGACTTTTGACAGCAATATCATGTCCATTCTGGAACGTAGGAACGGAGAAATATGGGTATCGGGAAACAACTTGTGTACCATAACCATCACACAGGGGAAACTGACTGCACACAAACTGGACTTACCTATCCCCACCCAAATGACAGACTACATGATAGAGGACAGACAACACAATCTTTGGGTAACACAGGGTGAGAATGGTATCTACCGCCTCTCTGTGGACAATAAAAGCAAGCACTTTCTGAAACAAGAGAAGGGAATGACCATTGTGGACCTCTATGAAGACAACTACGGAGACATCTACCTGGCAACCATAGGCAAAGGATTGCTGAAATATAACCAACCAGCAGAAGAGTTCATTCCTATCCTTTATAAAGGAAAACAAAACCTGCCTATCAAATCCATCTGCCAGATAAGCCAAAACGAGCTTTGCCTGGGCACGGACGGGAAAGGCACCAAGATTTTCAACATCCCCAAACAGCTCATCACGGATTACCCTTTTGATAATAATTACCTCGACTCCGGTACCTCCAAAGTACACTCCGTCCTGAAAGACAATGCAGGAAACCTATGGATAGCCATTTACCAGAAAGGGGTTATGATGATTCCCGCACAGCCCAACAGTTTCAAGTACATAGGCTACAAATCAATAAACAAGAATATCATCGGCTCCAACTGTATCACCTCACTCTGCCGCGACCACAAAGGCATATTATGGATAGGTACTGACAACGACGGCATATACGGCATCACCACAGAACTGAAGCAAAAAGTCCATTATGCCCCACATGACAGCCCCTCTTCGGTTCCTTCCACCGTTTTCGGCCTGTATGAAGACTCTGAACATAATCTGTGGTTCGGATCCTATACCAACGGACTAGGCAGACTGGATAAGAAAACAGGACAGTGCAGCTATCTGCAGAATCTGACAGACAAGAATGGAAACCGTATCCAACGCGTGTATGATCTGGTTGAAGACCAGGACAAACGACTCTGGATAGCCACCATGGGAGCCGGACTTTTCTATTATGACTTGAAGACAGGACAGTCTGTATATGACCCTAAATTCAATGCTGCCACCAAAAAATATAAATGGATAAGCTGTCTTTTGTACGCCGGTGACAACCACCTTTATGTAGGAACGTATGACGGAATAAGATGTATAGACCTGAGCACCGACGACTTCAAGACTGAAGAAATCCTATCCAGACACATCATCCACTCCCTTTATGAAGACCCCCAAGGCAACATCTGGATAGGCAATTCCGAAGGACTGGCAGAATGGAATCCCCAAACCCAGCAACTAAAGACCTACACCACCGCCCACGGACTATCCAGTAACGCCGTATATGCTATCAAAGGAGACGGGCAGGACAACTTATGGATAAGCACCAATGCCGGAATGTCACGTTTTAATCTGAATACCCACACGTTCAGCAATTTCTATGCAGACGACGGTCTGCAAGGAAATGAATTCAGCAAAAACGCCTCTTTTGCCGACCACAACGGCATACTCTGGTTTGGAGGTACAAACGGAATTACCTATTTCAATCCTCAAGAGATTACGAATCCCGCAAAAAAATGGAACGTACGCATCATCGACTTCTATCTGCACGACCAACCCATAAGGAAAGGAATGTTGTCGGGCGGAAAAGAAATCATAAACACCTCCGTCTTTGAGGCCCGGGATTTCCACTTGTCACATAACGACAACGCTTTCAGCATCGAGTTCTCTACCCGCGAACTAAATAATTCCGAACGTATCACGTATCTATATACCATAAACAACACCCCCTGGGTCAAACTTCCCAAAGGAGTCAACCGAGTGTCATTCAGCGACCTTCCCCCCGGCGATTATCATTTCCGGATCAAAGCCGAAGATTATCTGCTGGAATCCGACACCGATGAAATCACCATTCACATCGCACCGGCATGGTGGGCATCGGGCTGGGCCATGCTGATCTATGCCTTATTGGCAGTAGCAGCCGTCTATGGCATCATCCTGCAAATGAGACACCGTTACCGCATAAGACAGGAAATGATGCAACATATCCATGCCGAACAGATAAACGAAGCCAAGCTACAGTTTTTCATCAACATCTCCCACGAAATACGTACTCCGATGTCACTCATCATCAGTCCTTTGCAAAAACTGATGACAAACGATACAGACCACGAACGGCAAAAGAACTACCGCATCATCTGGCGCAATTCCGAAAGAATCCTGCGGCTGGTAAACCAATTGATGGATATACGCAAGATAGACAAAGGACAGATGTCACTCGTTTTCCGTGAAACCGAAATGACCGGATTCATTAATGATTTGTGTGAAACCTTTACAGAACAAGCGAACAAAAAACAAATTACTTTGCAGTTCCACCACGAGGGCGCCGACCACTTAAAATTGTGGGTGGACCCGGTGAACTTCGACAAAATTATCCTGAACATCCTGTCCAATGCCTTCAAATTCACCCCCGAAGGAGGCAGTGTGGACATACGGCTACGCACCGGTAAGGACTCCACCCTGCCGAAACCATTGCAACAGTATGCCGAAATCACCGTGACCGACAGCGGAATAGGAATCGCCCCCAAAGAAACAGAACACATATTCGAACGCTTTTACCAGATACGGAATAGCCAAAACAACTCAAACATAGGCACCGGTATCGGGCTGCACCTCACCCGCTCACTGGTGGAACTTCATCATGGAGACATCCGTGTAGAAAATAATCCGGACGGACAACCGGGATGCAGCTTTATCATCCGTATGCCTCTGGGATGCGCCCATCTGCGCAAAGAAGAAATGGAAGCCGACAAAGCTCCTCTCTTCCACACTCCGGCTCCGGTCCTCCCTGTTCCTTATGAAACCGAGGAAGAAGAAAACGGAAAAACACGAACCAAAACGAAATACAAAGTACTGGTGGTAGAAGACGATGAAGATATACGCCGCTATATCTGCCGTGAACTGGCAAGCGATTACCATACCCTGGAAAGCTGCAACGGCAAGGAGGCACTGGAAAGCATCTTCAATAAAACCCCGGACTTGGTAATAAGTGATGTCATGATGCCCGAAATGGACGGACTTACCTTATGCCGCAAAATAAAGCAAAATGTGAACCTGAACCACATCCCGGTAATACTGCTCACTGCCAAGACACGGGAGGAAGACAATCTGGAAGGTCTGGAAACAGGAGCCGACGCCTACATGACCAAACCTTTCCATATAGAGATATTGAGGAAAACGACCGCCAACCTGATCCGCAGTCGTGAACGGCTACGCAATACCTATACCGGACAACAGACCCAAGGGGATAAGGTACAACCAATAGAAGTACAGTCCCCCGATGACAAACTGATGGAACGAATCATGCGGGTCATCAACGAAAACCTGAGCAACCCGAACCTCACCGTGGAGATGATTACCACCGAGGTAGGCATTAGCCGCGTGCACTTGCACCGTAAACTGAAAGAACTGACCAACCAGACCACACGGGATTTTATCCGGAACATCCGACTGAAACAAGCGGCAGAACTGTTGTCGAAGAAACGGTACACCATAGCCGAAGTGGCGGACTTGACCGGATTCACCAATCCCAACAATTTCTCGACCGCTTTCAAGGATCTGTACGGAATGCCTCCCAGCATGTACATGGAACAGCATTTGAAACAGGATAAGAATAAGGAAGAGAACTGAAAATAATTTCCGGTTCTCTTTTCCACCAAGTACAGACCCAGTTTCCGCCGAATGCAAACTTTGCGGATACAATGGTATGAACAAATACACTTTTCCTACAAAACACTCTTACATATACCTATTTCACGAACCTTTCTTCAGTCCATTCAGTCGGCATAACTCACTATTACACAATGCATAAGGCTGACAGTAGTCCTTTCAGTCTGCTATCAGTCCTTTCAGCCGATGGAAAAATATTTCCCAAGCTCTTTCCTTACTTCAAAACATATCCGACAGGAACAGACAGACCCCATATCCACCAATCGCAAACTACAAGCAGCAACAAGCTGTACAAGTATCCTTTACCAGCCTGATGAATACCCTAATTCCTCTGTAAGCATTCGGCCTCGTGCGTGTTTCTCTCCAAGTTATAATAAAGTCAAAAGCCAGACGAAGCATGTCTGGCTTTT
>ENA-UEOJ01001678-UEOJ01001678.1-human-gut-metagenome-genome-assembly--contig:-NODE-1678-length-14856-cov-3.248258_pt1 | contig 14856 bp, 10 predicted proteins | sample MGYA00242885_ERZ507886 | MGnify/ENA primary metagenome ERZ507886 (study PRJEB26167, sample SAMN06115505) | human gut metagenome | host: Homo sapiens | place: China:Anhui | collected 2015-08-07... | reverse complement strand
AAATAAGTATTGTTCGAAAGCTGATCCGATAGTTGTAAGCCCTTCTCTGCTACTAGTTTCCGCGCCATAACTACTTTATCCGACATTTGCTGATAGACGCCTCCGGAAATAATACCGGCAAACACCTTTCCTAGAAACACTGGTATAAAAGAAGGTGTTTATATACATGTTTACCTTAAACGCAGATATATTTTTTCTTTCTATTCCGATTTCGGGTTTTATACCGTCAGACCGGGTCGTCTGGAACGGTCCGCTAAGGCTTTCCTTCTCTGACCGGCGGAACTCCTCACTCCGTTCGTCAGTGATAGAAAAAGCCAGTGTAAAGGCATGGGGACTGAACGTTACTTACGGCTTCAAGAAACCAAAGAAAAATCGGGCTTTGTCCATGCCTTTTCAAAGTTATAAATTATCGAATTATTAATTAATGTACAAATGTACGACTGAATAATTCTACTATAAATCGGGACATTGCTGCAAAATGGATTGCATAATGACAGCTGCAGCCTCGGCATCGGCCAGGGCATGATGATGATTTTTCAGGTCATATCCGCAAAAGGAAGAAACGGTATGCAACTGATAATTTTCCAGTCCTTTAAATAATTTCCGGGAAAGGCGGTAGGTACAGTAAAAGGAGTAACCGGGATAATCCATTTCGTAAAGCCGAAAGACAGCTTTCAGGCATCCCTCGTCGAACATGCTATTGTGAGCCACCAAAGGTATCCCTTCAATCATCGGAGCAATTTCCCGCCATACCGTAGGAAAAGCCAGAGCTTCCTCGGTATCCTCCCGACTCAAACCGTGAATAGCTGTATTACGCCGGGAATAAAAATTCGGTGCAGGATGAATCAGACTGTAAAACCGGTCTTCGATCACCCCCCGGTTCATCACGACGATCCCCACCGAACAAACACTGGTCTGCTGCCAATTGGCTGTCTCGAAATCTATTGCAGCAAATTTCTCCATTTTTACTTCAGCATTTATTTAGACAAAAATACATCATTAAAGCTTAAGATTTTCAAAACCCAGGCAACTGCATGACTACTGTGGGTATCAGTAACAGAAAACCCAGGACGACAAACAACAGGAGGATTTTGGCAAACCATTTTACCCACACCTCATAGGGAATGCGGGCGATTCCCAAAGCACCGATCAATACGGCGGAGGTGGGCGTGATCATATTGGTAAAGCCATCACCGAACTGGAAAGCCATCACTGTAGCTTGCCGGGAAATACCGATGACATCCGAGAAGGGAGCCATAATCGGCATCGTCAAAGCAGCTTTGGCCGATCCCGAAGGGATGATGATATTGATCAGCGTCTGAATTACATACATCGCACCAACCGAAGCCACTCTTCCGGCCTCGTTCATCAGAGAAGCCAAGGCATATAATATAGGATCGATAATACGCCCGTCCTGCAAAATCTGGATGATACCTCCGGCCAGTCCGACCACAATAGCCGCCGATAAGATATCTTTAGCTCCTTCGAGAAACAATTTGATGATGCTGTCGGTATCTTTGCCCGCAGCATACCCCGTCAACACTCCCATCGCCAGAAAAATCGCCGAAATTTCGGGCAGATACCAACCATGCCCCATCACTCCGATCACCAGAAAAATGACCGTAAAAGCCAGGATAGAAAGGATAAAAAAATGGAAAGATTTCCGTAGCCCCAACCATCCGAACAAAGCGAACAAAACCGTACCGACCGGTACAGCATAAAAAGTGACCGAAGCATTCCCCAAACTAAAAGTAGTAACCGGATAAACGACAGCAAAAATAATCAGAGACACGAGAATCAATCCATACACGATATAAGAAGCCACCGGGATCGTATAAGCAACCTCTTCGCCACTTTCGGTACGGCGATTCCGCCAATATTCGTCGGCCCGATACATCGGGGAAAGGGTCGGATTGCGTTTCACCCGGGCCGCATAGATCAACACACAGGCAACTAAAATCACGGTGAGCAAAAACCAGCAAAACAAGCGGTATTCAAAACCGGAAAACAAAGGTAAACCGGAAAGTCCCTGAGCGATACCGATGGTAAACGGATTCAGGATCGCTCCGGCAAATCCCACGTGGGCCGCAACATAGACCATACACAATCCGGTAATCGAATCATACCCCATCGAAATAGCCAAAGGTACAATGATAATCACAAAAGCCAGCGTTTCTTCGCTCATACCGAAAACAGCCCCGAACATACTGAACAAGAAGATAATCATAGCGATCACCAGATTGTTCACCCCGATCCGCTTCATAAAACGATGCCGTTCCAATCCCTGCGTAAAACGCAAAAAAGAAAAAATCCCGACATCGATCGCCCGGCTATTGTTCATAATCTGAAAAGCCCCGCCGATAATCAGTAAAAAGGCTATGATTCCGGCCTGCTTCTCAAATCCTTGCAACAAAGCGGAAAATACCTGCCAGGTCTGTGGAACCGATTCCACCGCATGATAAGAATTATCGACAATCACCGACCGGGTCGTTCCGTTGACCTCGACGGTATGGCGACTATACTCTCCCGCCGGAATAATCCAGGACAAGACGGCACAAAGCAGAATAATCGAAAAAATAATCGTATAAGTATGAGGAATCTTTTTCAGCATAGCACATTAAATAATTAAACTTTTACGACACGCATACGGTGAGGGAACAAAGGTATATATATTTTTTTATTGATCTATGTTTTATTCTACACATCGCGGGAAAAATCGGTTAGACGATTAACAATCCGGGGAACAGTTTTTGTCGTACAACAAATTATTGCGAAATTTGCAATTCCAGAGACATCCTGGGCATAGGCACTTTCGTCCGACAAAAAACGAGTTAGAAATGTATACAGCAATCAGAAAAATCATTGAAGCAGCCTGGGAGAACCGGGAATTATTGAAGAAAGAAGAGACCCGGTCGGCTATCGATCAGGTAATCGGGTTACTGGACAAAGGGAAATTGCGCACGGCTACTCCAACCGACGAAGGTTGGCAAGTGAACGAATGGGTAAAAAAAGCGGTTATCTTATATTTTCCAACCCAACCCATGTCGACCATGACCACGGGACCATTCGAGTATCACGATAAGATCCGGCTCAAACAAGATTATGCAGAATTAGGAGTACGGGTAGTTCCTCCGGCTGCCGCCCGCTATGGAGCCTATGTCGCCCCGGGAGTGGTGATGATGCCTTCCTATGTCAATATCGGTGCTTATGTCGATTCGGGAACGATGGTAGACACCTGGGCGACTGTCGGTTCGTGTGCCCAGATCGGGAAAAATGTACATCTCAGCGGAGGAGTCGGAATCGGAGGAGTATTGGAACCGGTACAAGCTGCACCGATCATTATCGAGGACAACTGCTTCATCGGTTCGCGTTGTATTATTGTGGAAGGTGCCCATCTGGAAGAAGAAGTCGTGCTGGGTGCGAATACGGTAATCACCGCCTCGACCAGGATCATCGACGTCACGGGAAATGAACCGATAGAATACCAGGGTTATGTGCCGGCCCGGTCCGTCGTGATCCCCGGTTCCCGAAAAAAACAATTTCCTGCCGGCGAATACGAAGTGCCTTGTGCGCTGATCATCGGAAAAAGAAAAGCATCTACCGACCTGAAAACCTCGTTGAACAGTGCATTACGGGAATTCGACGTGCCGGTATAAGAGATATAAAACAGATTCAGATTATTAAGATTAGAAATATATGGAGAAAATTAAAGCAGCCGTTATCGGATACGGCAATATCGGGAGATATGTAATAGAAGCTCTTCAAGTTGCTCCCGATTTCGAGATCGTGGGTGTTGTGCGCCGGAATGCCGCCGATGTACCGGCAGAATTGGACAAATACAAAGTAGTAAGCCATCTGCAGGATTTGGAAGGGGTTCAGGTAGCTATTTTATGTAACCCGACCCGCAGCGTGGAACACTATGCAACCGAAGCCCTCCGGCTAGGTATCAATACGGTAGACAGTTTCGACATACACACTCAAACCGTCGATTTACACCGCACTTTGGGAGAAGTGGCCCGCAAACACCATGCAGTGTCCATTATGTCGGCCGGCTGGGACCCGGGGACGGATTCCGTAATACGCGCATTATTGGAAGCCTGTGCACCCAAGGGGTTGACTTATACCAACTTCGGTCCGGGCATGAGTATGGGACATACAGTAGCCGTTAAAGCAATCGAAGGAGTAAAGGCCGCCCTGTCTATGACTATCCCCACGGGAACCGGGATTCATCGCAGAATGGTATATATCGAACTTCAGGAAGGATATCCCTTCGGTGAAGTTGCACAAAAGATCAAAAACGATCCCTATTTCGCCCATGACGAAACCCACGTGATGCAGGTGGAAAACGTAGACACATTGCTCGACATGGGGCACGGCGTGAACCTCACCCGGAAAGGGGTATCCGGTAAAACGCAAAACCAGTTGTTTGAATTCAACATGCACATCAACAACCCGGCCCTGACGGCACAAATCATGGTATCGGCCGCCCGTGCCACCATACGCCAGCAACCGGGCTGCTACTCTCTCATCGAAATTCCAATGATCGATATGCTTTACGGCGACCGGGAAGAACTTATCAGGCATCTAGTATAAAAAGATGCCTGATACCTTTCCCCGGAATATTTGGCAATGAATCGGAATCTAAATCCGCAAAGACAATCAAGGCAGATGCTCGAGTCTGCTTTTCAGCAGGTCACCCGATGAAGGACGGGCTGTTTTATAATCCAGCAATGTCCCGTCTTTTCCATAGAGCAGGAAATGGGGAATGCCTTTGACATTCATCATATCGGCGAAAGCCTCGTCGCGGACGAGCCATTGATTTCCGTGCATATGGAGCTGTTCCATTTGCTTTTCCCAGTTTTCGCGTTTGGTATCCAAAGAAATGCTGACAAATACAATGTCCCGACGGTTCAAATCCTTTTCCAATTTCTGGAGGTGGGGGACTTCCGCCACACAGGGAGCGCACCACGATGCCCAAAGATCAATGTAGATATATTTGCCGGCAAATTCAGTGAGACGATGCTCCTGACCGTTCTTATCTTCAAATACAGCGTCGGGCAAGGGAGCACCGGGAGAGGCATAACGTTTGTCGCGAAATTTCCGGATAAGTTGTTCCTTATCGGGTCGGTCACTGCAAAGTTTGTCGAGGCGTGCCAGATGCTCCCCGGAATAAGGATGCCGGCGGATGTAGTCTTCGATGATTCTCCGGGTGATGTTTTCCCGGATGGAAGAAATGCGGAACCGCTCTTGCAGGAGACGGATTTGGTCTTCGGGTTCCGGGGCGTTTTGTTGCAAGTATTCGCTGATATAGAGGTCACTGCCGTATAACAGTTTCCAATAAGGCACATCCAGGGCCTGGGAGATGACAGGCAAAGCGGAGGCGAGCGCTGCAGGTATGCTGTCGCGGAACAATCCGTGGGCAAGATTCAGACATTCGATGTTTGCCCAGGCGGACAGGTAACCGGCAGTCGTTGAATCGAGCCGCTCCCGTTCGGTAATACGTTGGACTTCGCATGGAAACCGGGCGAGGCGGGAAGCGAGTTCCGTTCCGGCAGGCGGATTGCTCCAAAGGGTTCGGCTTTGGTTGAGCGACCATTCCCGGAAGGCCTGCAATGCCCGGTTGTCCGGATCTGTAGCACCGATGGACGTCTGGCCGCCGGTAAGATGGAAATCAAGGTCTACGGAGGCATTGGCTTGCAGGGCGACAGGAGTCACGAATTGCCAGCGCTCTTCCCCGGTGACAGCTACGCCGAAGAGATTACAAAAAACCACCTCCCGAAAAGGAATAGTTGTGGAAAAATACCCGGCACTATCCACCTTAACATAGAGTAGTGTGTCCTCCATCTGAATACCGAGCATATCGACAACGGTATTGCTGTCCATATAGAGAGTGCCGCAAAGAGTATACTCCTGTTTGTTCCGACAAGCAAAACAAAGCAGGATGAAGAGATAAATGAATGTCTTTTTCATGGATATTGTTTCAAAAAGAGGAGAACGCGCCGAAAGACTTTTCCTCTCAAGGCACATTCTCCAGTTCGCAATAAGAAAATAATTACCGGGGTTTATAAACTACTTTCAAGGGCTTGTATGCCACGTTCAAATAGGGAGAATCTCCTTCGTTTTTACCGGTGTTGCAATTCAACAGATAAAACGAACCGTTCAAACCACTTGCCTGAGGTTGATAGACGCCAACATAAAGCTGCTGGTTATCCGGACTGACGGCAAGACTGGTAATTTCAGCCCCTTCCAAGTCATCCAACGTGCGCCAAGGTTCGGTCGGGAACGAAGTGGCGGTATTGTAATACCAACGATAGATTTTATTGCCGGAAGCATAAAACAAACATTGGTAGGTCGTGTTGGAAACATAAGGGCTTTCCGAAGTGAGTGCCGGAGTACCGTTAATGACCACTTGATTATCGGATAGTCCGAAACTTTGTTGGGTGTAATCGCTATTCCATATTGTCCAGGTATATGCAATAGAGGTTTTCATAAAGACACCGTCTTTGCAAGTAATCATGGTAAAATAATTTCCATCCCGCTCATAAAGCGCTATCGGAGAATGACCTCTGAAATCCAATCCTTGGTCGGCAGCCGAATATTCATAGTAATAATTGTAGAAATCGACAATAGTCTCTTTTTCCATATCCCAAAAGATAATCGCATCCTGATAACCTAACCCTTTTGCCAAAACCACATTTTTATCGTAGGTAGACGCCATTTGCCGGCCATAATTTACAATCAATCCTTCCAATGTGGCCATTTTATATATTTTACGGCTTTCCGATATAACAGGCGACGCCGCACCCGTTCCATCCACGACAAGCAATCGCTCCGGAATGAAATCCGGATTGCCGTCGGTAATGATATTCTCCACGTTCAGCATTTTACTGTTCAAGGCATATACGGAAGGCTTATCCTTAAAACTGATAAAAAGTTGTTTGTCCCGTTGTCTGAAGTCGGTGGGCTGGCGTGGAAATTCCACGCCCGGATTATTCACCGCCAAGCAATTGGTCGTGAAAAAACGCTTTTTCCCTTCGGCAATTTCCCTGTCGCTCAATTCCCGCATAATGGAAAGCAAAGGTTCACCTTCGGAGTTGTCACTCAGGATAGCGATACCTTTTTCGTAGGCGGAATTGATGTTCAGGGTAAATTCGTAAAAACTGCTGCCGTGCTCGTTGCTGATTTTCAACCGTGCCGGGAACGCCCCCAATTCATTACCCGTAAAACGAAGTGCGGAGGAGTCGGAATAAAATTTGTAATTCACCTCCCATTCATACGTAAGGGGCAATTGCCGTTCGCTTTGGCTGACCAACCCTTCAGTAGGAATAAGCAATTCCTCGTTTTGGTCGATGTTGTAGACTTTCTGCATTTTCAGCGTATCGATACTGATTTCTGAAATGCGCACCGTATCCACAGTCGTTTCATCTTCGAAACAGCCGGCAAACAACGGCAAGCAAAGGATAAAGAACAGATATTTCAATGTTTTCATGATATTTTTCTTTTTCGGTTATTATACATTGGGCTTCGGAAAGGTGGTCACACCCAATTCCGGATGTGCCTGAAAGTATTCATACATAGGGCCGCATACGTATTTCTGAAGAGCATAGTTAAAATCCCAGTCCCAACCTCCGAAATCCTGTTCTCCCCAACCGGTATTGTATTTTTGATCCAAATTCTCTCCGTATCTTTCCACCAGCGCTCTATAGGTTGCCGGCAACGTCTCTTCCAACCGGTGGAAAAAATCCATGAAAGTGACATACACCACCGGATTCCAGGGCCCCATATTACTTTCCGACCAGCCAAAACTTCCGTTCCACGTCGTCCAGTTCGGTTTGCTGACAACATTATTGAAAGTGATGATGGCTTCGCAACTGATTTCTTTCTCGGTTTGTGCCGTGGGATTGAAATAATCGTTCGGCAACAGGCGGAACGCTACCGTCCATTCGGTGTCTCCGAGGGCAGAGCGTTTGAGGGTAACAGGCACTACGGCATTAACGGAATCTTTCTCCAGGGTGAGTTGTTCCGGCACCGTATAATGCAAAGGCGATTCGGCATTGGTGCGTTTATCTACTACCTCGATTTTAAAGTTACGGGCCACCTCTTTCACAGATGCCCCGATAATGCGTACCGGAAGCTCAACCACATGCTCTGTGGTACTCAACGGAGTCACACCGAAAGAGTAGTTAACGGAGTCCTGGGTGAAATAGATGTCGATAACCGAGTCATCGAAAGTCGGATAATCCGTTTCATGGCAAGAGGCTATACACAAGCCGATGAATAGAAATAATATCGTATGTTTCATGGTTTTCTGTTTTATTGTTTAACATCATAGACTTCGTTTCGATAGTTGAATTCCTCCTCGGGGACAGGTACCGTATAGATACTATTGGCGGCCGGGAGAATCTCGCCCGTGATAGCCTGAATGTCGAGGTTAAGACGCTTCATATTGAAAAAAGTCTGTCCTTCACCGACAAATTCCTTGTAGCGTTCTTGTGTGATTTTTTCTATGGTCAGCGATTCGGCGGGTATGCGGTCATCCAATGCCACAAGCCCGCGGCTTTCCAATACGGCATTAAAATAATCGGCGGCTTTCGGATCATTTTTGCGCAAGAGACATTCGGCAGCGATGTAATACATCTCCGGCAACCGGATCAGGTTAACACCCGGAATCTGTCCAGCCGGACGATTATTGCCGGTACTCAGTTGATAAGGGTCTGTCAGTTTGACAAACCGGAGGTTATTGCTGATGGTCTGGAACCAGGCCGCCCAACGATAATCGTTTTCTCCGCCTCCCTGCTGATACACGGTGGCGATACCGTTCCACGGGTTGAGACTTTTGAAAGAAACAGCGTCATACAAATCTTCTTTCGTACGGGTGTAAAAACTCTCTTTGGCATACAACCCGAAAATGGTTTCTTTTTGCGAAAGGGCACCGATAACATCCCCTGCGATTTCAGTTTTTTCCACTAATTCCAAACCGCCTTCACGGATGACTTTATCGGCATAATAGAAAGCACTGTCGATATTCCCCTGAGTGAGGTATACACGGGCCAGCGTGGCACGCGCTGCCTGAAGATTAAAGTGGATGGACTGGTCCAGAAAGAAACCGTCTTCCGGGGAAGCCGCCTCATAAAGTTTTTCGTTGTCCAACAATTTCTCAGCCGCACGCAGGTCTGCAATAATGCGCTCGTACACTTTTGTTTTGGGCAGTATATCCGACGGTTTCAGAGAGAATGCCGTATTATAAACGATACCGCGGGTCTTGGCGTCGGTTGCCTGGTCGGCATAGAGACGCAGAAGGTCGAAATGCATATAGGCACGAAGTCCTAAGGCCTCCCCTTTATAGATGTCGTAAAATTCAAGGGTCTCGGGAGATTGGTTTTCCAGATTAACCAAAATATTGTTGGCATACGAGATATTCTGATACATGGTGCTCCAAATATCGGAAAACACCTTGGTAACTTCCGGATTCTCCTTGTATTTGAAGGCAGACAGGTCCGTAATGTCACTGTTGCCCGGACAATTGAAATACTGTGCCAGCACATCCATGACATAATAAGTCATATAAGCGCCATAAGCTTTGTCATTGCGCATGGAAGCATAAACCCCGTAAAGGGCGTTTTCAAAACCTTTGCGTTCAGAGAGGAGGTCTTTGCCGACTATCTCTCCTTTGGGGTGTACATCGAGAAAATTGTCGCACGAGGTAGCCAACACCATGAGGCCAAGCCCGCAAATCATATTTTTTATATTGAGTTTCATGATTCTGAAATTAGAAAGTGGTACTTAAGGTAAATTCAAATCCGTTGCCGTAGAGATAATCGAGCCCCCGTTCGACTTTCACGTTCGAAAAGCGCAGGATATCCGACAGATTAACGCCCAAGCGCAGATTTCGGAGCATCATCTTCTGACAGATACGTTGCGGAAATTCGTATCCAAGATTCACGGAAGTGATGGTGAGCACGTTTTCTTTTTCCACAAAACGGTCGGTCTGCTGTGGAACGCTGTGTTCGGTGATATTGCGATACAGGGCAATATCGCCGACCTCCTTCCAACGGCTGTCAAATGCACGGCGATCCACATTAGTCCGCCCTGTAGTCCCTTCCACACGGCTGGCCCGGGTCACATTATAAAGATAACCGCCGCATTTGAAAGAGCCCATAATATAAAGACTGAAACCTTTATAGAAAACATTGGTATAGACATTGCCGTAAAAACGGGGGTCGGTATCGCCGACAACCACTTTATCGTCCGCCGAGTAGGTGAAAGTGCGGGTACCGTCCAATTTGATGAACACCTCGCGTCCGGTAGCCGGGTCGATACCTGCCGACCGCACGACTTTCAGGGCGGAAGTCGATTCGCCCTCTTCATACTGTGCCAGCGGAGCAGGAGTCTGACGGGTTGGAGCCACGTCATTGTTCAGTTCATTCTGACGTTTCAAGGCATTACTGATTTTCAGGATACGGTTTTTATTGGTGGAACCGTTCATCCCCAATTGCCACCATACGTCATTCCGCTGAATGATAAACCCGTCGACAGAAAATTCGAAGCCTTTGTTTTCCATCTCCCCGATGTTTTGTTTACCACTGACCACCCCGGTAGACGGAGCGATACTGGCATCCAGCACTAAGTCTTTCGTCCTTTTGAGATAAAAATCGAGGGTGGCGTTCAACCTGCGATCGAAAAGGCTGATATCTGCACCGATATTGTAGGAAAATTCCCGCTCCCATTTCAAATCATCGTTACCGATGGTTTGCGGAATGGCGCCGATACCATGCAAATATTCCAAGGTGTTTTCGTATTTGTACATGGTGATAGACTGGAAAGGCTCGAAATTGACTTTACCCGTATACCCCACGCTACCACGTATTTTCAACAAATTCAACTTCTCGAATTTCAGGAAATTTTCATTGTGCAGGTTCCAACCGAGCCCCCCAGACCAAAATTGCCCATACCGTTGGTTGCTTCCAAATTTAGAGGAACCGGAAAGACGGTATACAAAATCGGCATAGTAGCGATTGTTATACATATAGTTAGCATTGGCAAAGAAGCCGACTTCCGTACTGAGGTCCTGATTCCCGGAAGGTTTGTTCTTGCTGTCTGTCGGATACCCGGTGGCATGACCTATGAAGTTCAAAGCATCGTCATAGAATCCAGCGGCTTTCAGAGAGGAGTTCTCACTTCTGTTCTTGCGGATTTCCGCTCCGATAATCATACTGATTAAACTGTTGTTTTCCGTCAGCTTATTGAAAGCGCCGTTGATATTCCCCGCCCAGTCCACCGAGCGGCTGTTGCTGATTTCCAAGCGTCCTTTTTTGGTGATATCCGTCTCATCTTTGAATGCTTTGGAATCGGGCGATATGTATTTTTCTCCGTTGCCTTCAGAAACGGCGATATTGAAGTTACCGGTAATGCGGAACAAATCATTGATATCCCAGCGTATGTCTGTTGTATTGGTAATGCTTTTGTTGCTATTCAATGTGAAATTACCCAATTTGGCGTCTATCATCGGATTCCAGTTGTCCCACGAGAGGTTTCTGTTGGGATTGCCGTATTCATCGTATATCCGGTCATAAGGATTTTGGTCGATCCAGTTGCGGAAGCTGCCATAGGGGGTATCTTTCGTGTCCGTTTCGTTGTAGTTGGTACGATTGGAGAAAGTCAGTTGGTTGGGCAAGTGGTATTCCAATTTGAACCCGAGAGCATACCGGCGGCGATAGTCGTCTTTCATGACTCCTTGCGTATTGTTGAAACGTCCGGACAGTTCGTAACGGATGTTGGACGCTCCTCCGTAGATGCGCAAGGAATGGTCATGGGAGAATGCCGTGCGGGCAGGCTGTGAAAGCCAGTCGCTGTCTACTCCACGGGCTACTTCTTTGTATCGTTCGTTGTATAGCTGATCGAGACGATATTGTTCTTTATCCATATCCACACTGCCCCAACGGTCCTGTTCTGGGGTATAAAGTCCGGAAAGTTTTTCATATTCCAGTTTTTCCCGGGCATTCAAGAGATCGTAATCTTTCAGGTAAGGGAATTGGACGTTACCGGTAAGGTTGTAATTGACCCGGATATTTCCCTCTGCCAGTTTTTTACGCTCGATGACGATGACACCATTGGCGGCGCGGCTTCCGTATAAAGCAGTTGCGGAGGCATCTTTAAGTACGGTGATGTTCTCGATTTCGTTCATGTCGAGGTCATATAATTCTTCCATACTGATTTCCACCCCGTCCAGCATAATGGTGGGTTGGTTCACAACACGCGTGCCGGAAGAGAAAGAACTCATACCACGTAATAAAAGTTCAGGCACGCGATTGGGATTAGAACCGAGATCACTACGCTCCACTAAGTTCAATCCCGGAGTCAGAGCGCTGATAGCTGCAATGATATTGGTATTTGAAACCGATTTCAATTGGTCGTTGGTGATGGTTTTTACTGCACCGGTGTAACTGTTTTTGGATTTGGTGAAATAGCCGTTCACCACAACTTCGTCCATCTCAGCGACTTCCTCTTCCAGGCGTACGGTCATCTCTTTATCGGTCTGGACGGGAAGCGTGACGGACTTATAACCGACGAAAGTGAAGGTCAGTTCCCGAATATCTTCCGGCAAATTCACAGTGAACAACCCATCGGCATCGGTAGCAGCACCCGTTACGGCACCGCCTCCGTCCATGGCAACAACAGTAACCCCCGGCATAGGTTGTCCGGTTTTGGCGTCGATAACATGCCCCCGTACTTTCACTACTTGCGGCACCTGAGGTGCGGCTGCAAGTGCTTTGATAATGATGGTGTTGTTTTGAATTTCATAGTCCAGCGCGTTCCCTTGCAGACAAGCCCGCATAACTTCGTGAATATCGTCACTATCAATACGAAGACTTACCATACGATTGTTTTTCACCAGCTCATTACTGTAAAGAATGTTGAAACCGCTTTGCTGTTGTATCAGCTTTAATACTTCGGTCAACTGTTTGTCCTTCAGGTTCAGCGACACTTTCGTCTGCTGTGCCTTACTCGGGATAGCCGAAGTGTTCAACACCAAGGCCAAGCTAAAGAATAACAATAGCTTCATGGTTAATCGGATTTTTTTCATAATTCAAAATGTTTAGTATTAATTCGCACACTATTTTTTAGACACTATCACCGTGTCATCGCTAATAGTAAAGGAAATATCGTAGGCTTTCTCTATCATGCGGAGAAGGGTAGAGATCTGGTCGAAACGTCCTACATTTCCGGTAAAGCGATAGCCGGCAACCTGAGGATCCCGGAAGAATATTTTCACATCATACCAACGTCCGAGTTGTTTTAATATTTCTTCCAATGTCTCGTTTTCAAAGACAAAACGCCCGTGTATCCATCCTAAAGAAACTTGCGGGTCGACCGTATGAATCCGCATCCGGCCATCGTGGGTAGTATAAATACATTGTTCATCGGGACGCAACAGCGCAGTATGCGCCGATTCACGCTCCTTTATTTGTACAGAACCGGAAACAAGAGTAGTGAATATAGCCTGATCATCGGTGTATGCTTTGATATTGAATTTAGTGCCTAATACCTGGACTTCCATTCCCCCGGTCATTACGATAAAAGGTTTCAGAGAATCGAAAGCTACTTCAAAATAGGCTTCTCCTTCTAAATGAACAACTCTCTTTTCGCCCGCAAAGACCAACGGAAAATGCAACTTTGTGTTGGAATTCAGATAAACGCGACTTCCGTCTTCAAGAACGAGCTTGTATTCCCCACCCCTCGGCACGACAAGGGTCTGATACTCTTCCGTGGCAACCGAAGCCGGTTGACCGGATTTGATGGTCAGGGTGTTGTCTTTGTTATCCAATCTGACGTCAGAATCTTGTTGTGGAGAGAAGTTCCGTTCATCTTCCAGATTTACCGTTTCTCCGGATGCAAAAACCAAAAATGCCCTGGCTGAACCCGGAAGCGGTTCCGTCTGCCAAACCATGGGGATAGAAACAGAAGGAGACTGTTTCCAATACAGGTAAACGGCAGTGCTGATCATAGCTAATAACAAAACAGCAGCAGCATAACGGATTATGTTCCGGAAATAAGATCTCTTTCTTAAATACAGCCGTTTTTCCAGGCATTCCCAAGTCCGCTCCGGATGTAACTGTCCATACAGATTTTTCTTGTCATCCAAATTTCTTCGGGATAACGAAAGATACAACACGCGATTTGCCTCTATTGTTAACCAACGGTCCAACTCCTCTTGCTCGGCTTCCGTCAATTGCCCTTTCAGGCTTTTTATTATCAGTTGTGAGATGTAAAATGGGTATTTCGAATATTTCATTTTCTTTCCGCTTTTTATGTAATACAACTAAGCGGATATGGTGGGTGAAAAAATGAAAAAAAATTGTTTAGAAAACTTCATTTCTGAAGCAAAAAGAGCAGGCAGGTGATTTCGTAAATGTAGTCTTTGAGCGTTCTGTAGGCTATTTTTTTCTGAGTTTTTACGGTATTGACAGAAATATTCAGTTCTTTGGCAATCTCATCATTGTTTTTGCCTTGTATGGCAAGAATGAAAATTCGTTTACATTTGGGCGGAAGATTTTCCTGGGTTTTAAGCAATATCCGCTCCACTTCTTCCTCTATACTGAAATATTCGAATAAAGTTTTGTCTTCTAAATCGTGCAAACTCTGCTCGTAACGTAACCTGATTTTTTGATGTTTTATATAATTCAAGACAGTATTGTGATGCGTATCATTTATTAGAAAATGTAGCCAGATGGGAAAAGCCAGGGGTATTTGGCGTTGCCAGGAAAATGGACAGAACATCCTTAAAAAGCGATTATTGTACCCAAAAGGCAACAGTGGCATTTGAAAATCTTATTGATTCAATTCATGCAAAGTATA
>ENA-UEOJ01001675-UEOJ01001675.1-human-gut-metagenome-genome-assembly--contig:-NODE-1675-length-14873-cov-3.858475_pt1 | contig 14873 bp, 5 predicted proteins | sample MGYA00242885_ERZ507886 | MGnify/ENA primary metagenome ERZ507886 (study PRJEB26167, sample SAMN06115505) | human gut metagenome | host: Homo sapiens | place: China:Anhui | collected 2015-08-07 | study... | reverse complement strand
GGCATCCACGGATTGCTCGATAAGATGTTGGCTGACCTCCGGCAGATTCCTACCGTCGCGGCAGCTCCCAATCATAATAAGGTAAGCGTAGGAAGCTGCCCGGTCTGCGGAAACCCTGTACATGAGAGTAAGCTCAGCTTTTGTTGTGCAGACCGCAGCTGTAAATTCGCCATTTGGAAAGAAAGCAGATACTTGTCCAACATGAGAAAAACGCTGGACAAGAAGATGGCGGTAGACCTTTTGAAGAAAGGTCGCACCCATGTAAAAGACTTTTATTCCGCGAAAAAAGATAAGACATTCGCCGCTGACCTTGTGATGCGCGTCGAAGAGGGCCGCGCACAGTACAGTCTGGAATTTCCCAAAACACCGATGAAAACGAAAACGTAAAGGAGGTTTGACCCTTGCCACAGATTAACGATATTCGAGAATTGGCGCAGCAGAACGCCCGGTATGTCAGTAACTCGCCACAGGACTGGATGAGTTATCTGGATGTGGCGGCGCGGCTGTACCGCTATTCGTTCACCGATACGCTCCTGATCCACGCACAGCGGCCCGATGCAACCGCCTGCGCAGAACTGGAACTTTGGAATCAGAAAATGAGCCGATGGGTCAACCGTGGCGCAAAAGGCATCGCGCTTCTGGATGATACCGGACCTCGTACCAAGCTGCGGTATGTGTTCGATATTGCTGACACTCATCTGGTGCGCGGCGGCAGAACACCGCTCTTATGGAATCTGGACAGCCACGAGCATGAGCAGACGATCTTAGACCATCTGGCAGATACCTATGGCTTATCCCAGACAGACAGCATGAATGCTGCCCTGCTGGAGCTGGCACAGCAGTTGACCGCTGATAATCTGGATGAAGCGATGGACGGTTTGGCCTATGAGGTGGCGGATACGTTTCTGGAAGAACTGGACGAAGATAACATCCGCGTCCGCTTCCGGGAACTGATGACCAACAGTATCTTCTATACGCTTTCCCGCCGCTGCGGACAGGAGCCTATGGATGTGCTGGACGATGATGACTTTATCCGTATCGTGGATTTCAACAAGTTGCCGGTACTGTCGTTCCTTGGCAACGCGGTTTCCGAACAGTGCGAAGCGGTTCTTTTTGACATTGGCCGAGAGATGCGGAAAATTTACAAAAAAGAAATCACGCAGCAGCTTGAAAAATCCGTTGACAGCTTGTATAATACCAATACGGACTTTAACACATTAAAGCACGAAACCAAAGAAGACACGACCAAAGGAGGACAAGAAAATGGAGTTGACGTATTACCGCAAGGGAGATTATCTGTTCCCGAATCTGGCCGTGAAGGACGAGCCGCAGACCATCGGGAAGTACGGGATGCTGCGCAGGACGTACCTGAAAGAGAACCACAAGAACTGGTATCAGAGTATGCTGATGAGCGGCAGACTGAACCAGCATCTGGCGCAGATCGAGGAAGCAGCGGAGAGCCGGGTGGAAACCCTGCTGGACAGTCTGAACGAGAAGTTTCCGGCACCGAACAAGGAGAAAGACCCGCTGGCATGGGCGGCACATCAGAACAGCCTGACGGCGATGGCAGAAGAAATCGTCTTGAAGGAATTGGTATACAATTAACCGAACCGACAACAGAACAGGATTTGAGCGAAGCAGAGGAAGAAATTGCCTCTGCTTTTTCTTTTCCTGATTTGCCGACCGTGGAACAACAGATCCGTGCCATTGAAGAACCGATTCGGGCACGGTACGCAGAGAAGATTGCACTGGATTCCGAGGTAGTTGATGAAGTTCTGCGCACGGGCAGCAACCGCAGCAAGGGTCAGCTACGCCTGATCTACAATTTTATGGTCGAGAAAACCCCGGAAGAATACACGGAGTTCGTGAAAAACGAATATGGTACGGGCGGCAAAGGCTTTGAAATTGGCGGTGCGAAGTATGCAGTCTGGTTCGATGATCTGGGGTTGCGCATTGCGGCAGGTGGCACGGCAAAGGGCGGTACGATTGCCAATGCGTCTTTATCCTGGGAGGATGTAAGTAATCGTATCCATGAACTGCTCCGGCAGGGCGAGTATGCGCCGCAGGCGGTTCTGGATGCTGCAAGGCAGAATGCTTTGCAGGAACACGCGCAGACATTGGCTTATATGGAGCGCGACTTGGCAGATGGCGTTGCCGAAGCGGTGTTTCAGGATACAGCAATCTTCAGGGGCGGTTTCCCGGAAATGACGGACAGGCTGGCAGGCTTGCTGGATGATACGGATTTTCTGACTGACCTAAACGACAGATTATCTGCGCTGGGGGAAGCCTACGCCGAAGATAAAGACCTGATGCGGATGCACTTTTATAAGCCGGATAAAGTGGCAGCTCTGTTCCAGCAGTTTGCGAAACCCTATCAGCACTACTCGGCGCGGGATGGCTTTCAATGGAATGAGTATAAGAAGTTCATCACGGAAGATGAAATAAACGCTTTTTTCACACGAGGCAGCAATTATTCGGACAGTCGGCTGGCAATCTATTCGTTCTTCTTGAATCATGAGGACAAAAAAGAACGGGCTGACTTCCTGAAAGAGCATTACGGGATCGGCGGCAGCAGCCATGCACTCTGCGGGGCAGACGATTCTCACGAAGATCACGATGGCAGGGGCATTGATTTGGAGCGCGGGCCATACGGGAACCCGGATGCAAGCGTTCATCTGAACTGGAATCAGGCCGCAGGCCGGATTGACCAGCTTATCCGTGACAGTGAATATCTGAAACCTGCGGACTATTCCCGGATGCCTGTCTATGAGCGCGAGCGGATGGCAATGCGGGTGATGGGCTTCTATCACCATCTGCCGAACAACGTGGAGCGGCCTTATCCGCAAGACCTTTACCATGAAGAAGGACGAAAGGCTCTCGTTGAAAAGCTGGAAGCTCCTGAACAGGCGGTGGAACTGCTGGAGCAGATGGACAATGCTTTGCTGTCCGTGCCGCTAGATTCGGAAGAATATGAGCGCAAGGCAGAATCCCTCTCTATCCTGCACCAGTATGTCGAGGGAACGTACACGATTTTCCCGGAAAAAAAGAGGGCTGTTGAGATTGCGGTTCCTGAACAGGGGCAAATTTCCATGTTTGACTTCATGGAGCAGGAGCCGCAATCGAAAGAGCAGTCAACCGCCGCAGCGGTTGAGAAATCCAAAAAAGATGCACCTCTTGCAGATGAAAAGTATTCGGAGCAGACGCTGCAGCCCCTGCCACTGGATGCCGCCAACGAATATAACGCACTGAAAGAGCGCTACCCGGATGCTCTGGTCGGCTATGAGCAGTACGGAAACTTTGAGTTCTACGGCGAGGATGCAAAGCGCATTTCGGAACTTCTTGGCAGCAAGCTGTTGGAAAAGGAAACCGCACTCGGCAAGGTTGAGGTATCTGGTTTTCCGCGTGAACAGTGGGTTTCACAGGCAATGAAGCTCTGGAAGCAGGGGGAGAGTGTCTATCTGTCCGGCCAGCAGGAAGATGGAACCCATGCCCAAACGAAATACTTCCGCAGAGAGGAATATCTGCCTGTTAATACCATCATCGAACTGGACGATAGAGAGTTCCGTGTGGATTCGGTGGACTTTGGAAATGGAACGGTCAGTTTGCAGGACATGACCCTTGCAAAAGAAGCCCGATATCCGATTTTCCGAACGGAACAGCTGGAGTACATTCGGCATTTATATGAACAGGCAGATGTACCGATGGAAGAAGCGGTTGAAATCACAGTCTTTACGGCTCTGCACAATGCTGGTGTGGCCTACGAGGATTTTTCCCCGGAGCAGATGGATGTGATCTATTTGGTGGCAGAATCGGGCGGCGAGTTGGAAGATTTGCTCAATCCTGAGTTTCCGCCGGAACAGATGCAGCTGATTGCGGATGTGCAGAACCGAACGGATGCCATCAGCCGTGCGGCGGCAGAGGAAGCCATGGAACCGCTGATCCAGCAGCCTATGACCCCGGCAGAGGTCAACCATGCAAGGCGGCAGCACAATCTTCCGCTGGACAGTGAAGCAGAAACAGAACAGCCTGTACAGCCCAAACAGGAACCTATGAACTTCCGTATTACGGACGATGATCTCGGCGCAGGAGGGCCGAAAACAAAGTATAAAGCCAATGTGGAAGCCATTCGGGTGCTGCAAACGCTGGATGCAGAGCAACGGCAGGCTACCGCAAAGGAGCAGGAGATTCTTTCCCGGTATGTGGGATGGGGCGGCATTCCGCAGGCGTTCGATGAAAGCAATGCGGAGTGGTCGAAAGAGTATGCCGAACTACAGTCCCTGCTCACGGCAGATGAGTATAAGGAAACCCGCGCCAGTACCCTGAATGCGTTTTACACTTCTCCTACGGTCATCAAGGCAATGTATGAAGCCCTGGGCAATATGGGATTGTCCAAAGGCAATGTGCTGGAACCGTCCTGTGGTGTCGGCAATTTCATGGGTCTGGTGCCGGACAGCATGGAGAAGATTCGGATGTACGGCGTGGAGCTGGATAGCATTTCGGGCCGCATTGCACAGCAGTTGTACCAGAAAAACAAGATTGCGGTGCAAGGCTTTGAAACAATGCAGTTCCCGGACAGCTTCTTTGACTGTGTTGTGGGTAACGTACCCTTCGGCAATTACAAAGTGCCGGATAAGCGGTATGACCGCCACAATTTCCTCATCCACGATTATTTTATCGCCAAGAGCCTTGACCTTGTGCGTCCGGGCGGTGTGGTAGCAGTGGTAACGTCCAGCGGTACGATGGATAAAAAGGATTCCTCTGTCCGTGAGTACCTTTCTAACCGTGCCGATCTGGTAGGCGCGATTCGACTGCCGAACAATGCGTTCCAGCGCAATGCCAACACGGGCGTGGTTGCTGACATTCTGTTCCTGCAGAAGCGTGACCGTGCAGCGGTGGAGCGGGCAGAATGGGTGGATCTCGGTGAAACGCCGGAAGGATATTCCATCAACCAGTATTTTGCGAAGCATCCTGAGATGGTGCTGGGCGAGATCACCACCGAAAGCACTCAGTATGGCAAGCAGGAAACTACAGTCAAGCCCATCGAAGGCGCAGACCTTGCCAAGCAGTTAAAAGAGGCGGTCGGCAACATCCATGCCACCATCACGGAGCCGGAAATCTCCGACGATGAACTGGATGTGCAGGAAGAACCTATCCCGGCAGACCCCAGCGTGAAGAATTTCAGCTTTACTAACGTAGATGGGCAGATTTACTACCGTGAAAATTCTTTCATGAATAAGGTGGAACTGCCTGCCGTAACTGCAGAGCGGGTGCTGGGCATGATCGCTCTGCGGGAAACCACCCGGAAGCTGTTGGATTGTCAGCTGCATGATGGTTCGGATGCGGAAGTACAGCTTTTGCAGAATGAACTGAAACAGCAGTACACCGCATTTAAGGCGCAGTATGGCCTGATCAACAGTACGGCCAACAAGCGGGCGTTCCGACAGGACAGCAGCTATTGTCTGCTGGCATCACTGGAAATTCTGGATGAGGAGAAGAATCTCAAACGGCTTGCCGATATTTTCACCAAGCGCACCATCCGTAAGCCGGAGCCTGTTACCTCAGTGGACACGCCAAGCGAAGCTCTGGCACTTTCCATTGGAGAAAAAGCAAAGGTGGATATACCGTTTATGGTGCAGCTCTGCGGTAAACCGGAACAGGAGATCACGGATGAACTGGCAGGTGCGATTTTCCGAAATCCTGTGACACAGCAGTGGGAAACCTCGGATGAATACCTGTCCGGCAATGTGCGTGAAAAGCTCGCCACAGCAGAAACCTTTGCGGCAAACCATGCTGAATATCAAATCAATGTGGATTACCTGAAACGGGTACAGCCCAAAGATCTGGATGCTTCGGAAATTGAAGTGCGGCTGGGTGCAAACTGGGTGAAGCCGGAGTACATCACGCAGTTTATGAAAGAAGTGTTCAAGACCCCGAACTACTATGCCGGGATTGACATTAAGGCAACTTATTCCGAAATTTCAGGTGCATGGAACATTTCGGGTAAGTCGCTGGATCGCGGTAATCCGCTTGTCACCAACACTTACGGAACCCTACGGGTCAATGCCTATAAGCTGCTGGAAGATGCACTGAACCTCCGGGATACCAAAATCTACGATACGATTCACGATGCGGATGGAGATCACCGTGTACTGAATAAGCAGGAAACCATGCTTGCACAGCAGGCACAGGAATCCATTCGGGAAGCGTTTAAGCAGTGGATTTTCAAGGATTTAGACCGCCGTGAGGATTTGTGTGCGACCTACAATCGGATTTTCAATGCGATTCGTCCCCGTGAGTACGATGGCAGTCACATTCGTTTTGAGGGCATGACCCCGGAAATCTCTCTGATGCCGCACCAGAAAAATGCGGTAGCGCACATTCTGTACGGCAACAATACGCTGCTGGCGCATTGCGTGGGCGCAGGCAAGACCTTCCAGATGATTGCTGCCGGCATGGAGAGCCGCAGGCTGGGCCTGTCGCAGAAGAATCTCTATGTGGTACCGAATCACCTCACGGAGCAGTGGGGCGCAGATTTCCTGCGGCTCTATCCCAATGCCAATGTGCTGGTGGCAACGAAAAAGGATTTTGAACCCAGCAATCGAAAGCAGTTCTGCTCCCGCATTGCAACCGGCGATTACGATGCCATCGTGATCGGTCATTCGCAGTTTGAGCGTGTGCCGCTCTCCCCGGAACGGCAGAAAGCCATTGTAGAGCGTCAGATCGACGATATTACGCTGGCTCTGGCAGATGCCCGGAGTGAGGACAGCCGCAGTTTTACGGTCAAGCAGATGGAAAAAACAAAGAAAACACTGGAAGCAAAGCTGCAAAAGCTGAACGACCAGACGAGAAAGGATGATGTGGTTACATTTGAGGAACTGGGTGTTGACCGTCTGTTTGTGGACGAGTCACATTTCTATAAAAATATGTTCCTCTACACAAAAATGCGGAACATCGCAGGTATCGCCCAGACCGATGCACAGAAATCCAGCGATATGTGTGCAAAGTGTCAGTACCTGGACGAGCTGACAGGCGGCAAGGGCGTGACCTTTGCAACCGGAACCCCGGTCAGCAACTCGATGGTGGAACTGTACACCATTATGCGGTATCTCCAGTATGACACCCTGCAGAAGATGGGGCTGAGCCACTTTGACGATTGGGCGGCATCCTTTGGTGAAACCGTCACGGCAATCGAGCTTTCCCCGGAAGGAACCGGCTACCGTGCGAAAACACGTTTTGCCCGGTTCTTCAATCTGCCGGAACTGATTTCTCTATTCAAAGAGTCCGCAGATGTGCAGACAGCAGATATGCTGAACCTGCCTGTGCCAGAAGCAGAGTACATCAACGAAGTGCTGAAGCCCAGCGAAACGCAGGAGGAAATGGTAAGTTCCTTTGCAGATCGCGCCGAAGCCGTGCGCAATGGCAACGTAAATCCCAGATTCGATAATATGCTCAAGATCACCAACGATGGCAGAAAATTGGCACTCGACCAGCGGCTTATAAATGATATGCTGCCGGACGAGCCGGAGAGCAAGGTGAATCGCTGTGTGGACAATGCGTTCAAGGTCTGGGAAGAATCTGCCTTGGATAGGGGAACACAGTTGATTTTCTGCGATTTATCGACACCAAAAGCCGATGGTACATTCAATGTTTATGATGATGTGCGGGAAAAATTGGTGGCGAGAGGTGTTCCCCGTGAAGAAGTGGCGTTCATTCACGAGTATAACACGGAAACCAAAAAGGCAGAGCTTTTTGCAAAGGTGCGCGCCGGACAGGTGCGTATCCTGATGGGGTCTACGCCGAAGCTTGGCGCGGGAACCAATATTCAGGATCGGTTGATTGCCCTGCATCATCTGGACTGCCCATGGAAGCCGTCTGACCTGGAACAGCAGGAGGGGCGTATTCTTCGGCAGGGAAACCGGAATAAGCAGGTGAAAATCTATCGTTACGTCACTGAAAATACGTTTGATTCGTATATGTGGCAGATTCTGGAAAATAAGCAGAAGTTCATCTCGCAGATCATGACTTCCAAATCGCCTGTCCGTGCCTGCGACGATGTGGACGATACCGCGCTGTCTTATGCCGAAATCAAGGCACTGGCAACGGGTAATCCCTACATCAAGGAAAAGATGGACTTGGATATTCAGGTCAGCAAGCTGAAGCTGTTGAAAGCCAATCACACCAGTCAGATTTATAGCTTGGAATCGGATATTGCGCGCCGCTATCCGCGAGAAATCGCTGTGGCACAGGGTCAGATCGAAGCATTGAAAACCGATATGGAAGCGGCAAAACCGCTTCTGGCGCAGGACAAAGACCACTTCTCTATGGAGATCAGCGGCAAGGTGTACACCGAACGCAAGGAAGCGGGTGCAGCCATCATTGAGGCTTGCAAGGCTTTGAAAGCGGCTGGCACCGAGGGAAGGATTGGCAGCTACGGTGCGTTTGAACTGCATTCCCGGTTTGACAACTTCGATAAGACGTTCCGCTTATCCATCAAGGGCGCATGGAACTATTCGATGGAAGTCGGCAAGGACCCGCAAGGCAACATTCTGCGTGTTACCAATGCACTGGCAGGCATCGAAAGAGCATTGCCACAGGTGGAACGCAGACTGGAAACCTTGGAACAGCAGTTGGCGCAGGCAAGGGAAGAAGCCAAACGTCCTTTTGCACAGGAAGCGGAATTGGCTGAAAAATCTGCGCGCCTTGCGGAGCTGAACTCTCTGCTCAACATGGATGAAAAGGGCAGTGAGGATGCACTGGGCGTGGACGAGGATGCAGCCGAAACCGAGGTTGCAGATAAGCCGCGCCAGCCTGTGAACTATGCAGGCCGCGTTGCGGAGCGCACTGCGGACAATGTGCGGAAACCCTCTGTGCTGGTACAGCTTCATGCAAAGCAGGCAGAGCGCACCGCCGAACCGCAGAAATCCCAGAAGCGGAAAAGTTACGATATGGAACTGTAAATAGGATAACCCCGTTAGATCTCTGCAAGAAATCTGGCGGGGGTATTTTTGAGGAAGGAGGGCATTTGCTGACATTAACACCGATCAATCTGAAAACGGCAAACGCATTTGTACAGCAGTATCACCGCCACCATAAGCCGACACGAGGGCATAAATTCTCCATCGGCGTATCGGAAAGTGGTGCGCTGGTGGGCGTTGCTATCTGCGGCAGACCTGTGGCGCGGCGGTTGGATGATGGCTATACGCTAGAAGTCAATCGCCTGTGTACGGATGGAACTCCAAACGCCTGCAGCATCCTGTATGCGGCGGCGTACCGTGCAGCACGGGCAATGGGTTACAACAGAGTTGTTACCTACATTCTGGATACGGAAAATGGAGCATCCCTGAAAGCTGCCGGGTACACCTGTGAGGGCAGAGCCGGAGGATTGGAATGGAACGGCGCGAAGGCACCGAAACAGGCTGACCAATATCCGCGCCAGATGAAAACACGATGGGTCAAGAAAAAGGAGGGCTTGCATGGCAGTTGACCGCAAACAGCAGATGAAAGAAATCACGGAACGGCTGGAGCAGGGCGTAAAGGACATTTTTACATCGGAAATGTACACGACGTACCTGCGCACGATGGCAAAATTCCATAATTACAGCTTCAACAATACGCTACTGATTGCGATGCAGCGGCCTGATGCCACACTGGTGGCAGGGTTCAACGCATGGAAGAATAAGTTCAACCGTTACGTCAAAAAAGGCGAAAAGGGCATCCAGATTATTGCCCCGGCTCCCATCAAGGAAGTGGAAGAACGTGAGAAAATCGACAAGGATACGGGTCTGGCTGTGCTAAACGAAAACGGTGAACCAGAAATGGAACGTGTGGAGTATGTGGTTCCGCGTTTCCGCGTGACGACAGTCTTCGATGTTTCACAGACCGATGGGGAACCGATTCCGTCGCTGGAAGTGAACGAACTGACGGCCAGCGTCAAAGACTATGCGCTACTTACGGCGGCAATCGAGCAGGTATCGCCTGTGCCGATGCGGTTTGATGAAATCGAAGGGGATGCCAAAGGCTATTACAGTGATGCAGACAAAGAAATCTGCATTCAGGTCGGCATGGGCGAGAGCCAGACCATAAAGACGATGATCCACGAGGTTGCTCATGCGATGCTGCATAACAGCGATTTCATGAAGAAGAACGGCGAGGAAAAAGACCGACTTACGAAAGAAACCGAAGCGGAAAGCATTGCATTTACGGTCTGCTCGGCTCTGGGCATTGACACATCCGATTATTCATTTCCGTATGTGGCAAGCTGGGCCAGCGGCAAGGAAATGAAGGAACTGAAAGATTCGATGGATACGATTCGATTGACCGCAGCCGACTTTCTGGAAAAGCTGGAAGCGGCAGTCGCGGAAAGGAGCGCAGAGCGCATGACCGCGATGCAGTATGCGGAAAAGTTGATTGCCAATAAGGAGCAGGAAAAAACGATTTTTGATGATGAGCAGCGAAATCTCATCGTGAATTTTGCTTTCAAGCTGGATGACCGGGCAGCAACGGAAGAACTGGTGAACGGTCTGGTGGCTGCACTGGCCGAGGATGACAAAGAAGAAGCCAACCGCCTGATGTATGATGCACAGGAGAAAATCGAAAATCTGCCGGATAGAATGATTGGTCTTTCGGAGATGAACGACTATGGTTATCGGAAGGATGATATGCTGCCGCTGATGAAAGAAGCTGCGTTGGAATGGCATCGGGCTGGCGAGAAAATTTATCCTCTGTTTTCGGATGGCACGGCAGGCGAGTTTGCCAGCAAGGAGCAAATCGCACAGCATGATGGTATTTTCGGCATCCGAACAGATGTATGGAAGAGTATTCTGCTGGAACAGCAGGAAAGCTATCTGGAAGATGATTTTACATACCCGCAGTTCCCGTTTTCGCCCATCACCAGAGAACAAGCCCTGCAGCTGTACGATGAGGGGAAGCAGATTTACTTAGTCCGCACAAGTCTGCGGCCAACGATTGTCACGGAACGCGCAGAAATCGAGCGTGGAAGTGATATGTTCCAGATTGCAATAGCAGATTTGGAACAGGAGCGGAACATGACAGAACAGGAAAATGTGCTGCTGTATGGCAGCGAAAAGCAGTTCGGCATTTATCAGATCACAGAGCGTGACCCGGAACATAACTATCGTTTTATGGGGCTGGACTATGTGCAGAAGAAAGGCATGATGGTTTCCCGTGCAGATTATGACCTGATCTATGCCGCACCGCTTACGGACAAGGATACGCTGGATGGCATTTATGAACGGTTCAATATCCAGCGCCCGGCAGACTTTACAGGGCATTCGCTGTCGGTCAGTGATGTGGTGGTACTCAATGATGGCAGTACGGTCAAAGCCTACTATGTGGACAGCATCGGTTTTGCGGAACTGCCGGATTTTTTCAAGGAAAGGAATATGGATTTGCAGAAAGAGAACCTTCTGAACGAAAAATTGCAGGAAATCGAAATCTTTGATAAGCCTGGTCTTTTCAGCAATGGCCGACTGCGGGATGAAGATGTGCCGGAGGGCTTATATCGCTATGATCTGCGCGGTTCGGACTATGACCCAGGCCAGCCCATTACAGTGGAGAAAACTGTGGTGGTGAACCATGCGGCATCTGTTCTGATGGCCGAAGAACTTGACCTTGGCGCAGAGGGGCGGCTGGAACTTGGCGAGGATGGGCTGAATTTTACAGGTGCAGAACTGACCGTGCGGGAGTTCATGGAGGAACAGCAGCAGAAAAGGAACGGACTAATCCACGGCGATTCCGACCATATCGCAGTCGAAGGGCATATCGGCACATGGTACGCCATTGATGAAACGGAAATTGGTGGCGAGAAGTTCTTCCTGCTGGAGCATGAGGAACACGGCGATATGGCGGCCTGTGTTGCAGTCAATGAGCAGGGCAAGTTGGTGGCAGAGGACTTGTGGAACGGCTTCGATGAGGATTTTCAGGAGGCCGTGCAGAAATATTTCTCTGAAAAATGGAATATGCCGAAAAAAGAAGATGTGGTATCGGAGATCATTGAAAAGGCTGTGCCTGTGCCGGACAACAGCGCACAGGACTATTCGGATGTGCCTGTTTACTACGAGCCGTTCAGCTATGCCAAAGAAAATGACGAGGTGGATTTATACCGCACATCCTGTCGGCTGAACAGTGAGTGCAAGCAGGCAATCCATGAAGCGATTGCAGACAACTATGACGGAATGTACCTTGGAGATGGTGTAGTCGATCAGGTGGTGCGACAGTACGGTATGGAGCGCGTGGGCTACATTCTGGCGAATACTCTGCACCATAAAAGCTATGATGACCGCTTTTCTCGCGGCAATAAGGAATGGGCAGAGCAGGTCAGCACCCCGGAACATAATGCAGACCGCATGACCTTCCGCACGGATTGGGTGGTTGACAGCCACCCGGCTATTCTGGATGGCTTTGTGACGATGTTCCGGGAAGAACTGGAAGCACAGAAAGAACAGGAACAGCCTTTCGTAAAGCAGTTCTATGTGGTCGAAAATTTGCAGGCCGCGCCTTTGAAAATTGAGCGGTTCGGAAATCTCGACGATGCAATGTCGCAGTATCAGGCACTTCCGCACCATTGCATGAAAGCCTTGGGTGTGGAGAAGAATCCTGATCCTCTGCCGGGTTCGCTGGATATTTTGCAGTGCAGGAACGGCATTGACACCATTGTGGAGGACTACAAAACGGTTCCGGGCTGGGATAACCCGTATATCCAGAATCATGTTGTCCAGCCGTTGCAGGGGGCCTTAGCCGTGCAGGATGTGGAACTGGCCTACGAATTGCCGGATGCCTATTTCCATATCCAGACCTGTGAGGATGGTTTCGACTATACCTTATATAATAAGGACTTCACGGAGCGGGATGGCGGTGTCCTTGAAACGGACGGAGATAAGTCTGTGCAGGAGGCTATGACGGAGTTGCTGGCAGCGTTTAGCTGCGATGCGGCAGAGGGTAAAGTCATGGACGCGGCAGAACTGCGGGAACAGGCTGATACGGTGGCTGAACAGCAGGCAGAAGTTTTGAAAGAAAAACTCGCCGCAGAAAGACCTGCGCCGGAAGAAACGCTCAGCTTTTATGTTGCGGAGTGTTTGGAGTTCACGTTTGCTGGAGAGTTCCACGACCATCTGACAATGGAAGAAGCATTGGAAGCCTACGACAAGATTCCGTCCGAACGGATGAATGCCGACAAGTGCATTGGATTCTGCATCGAGGAAGATGGCGGCTTTGTTGGAATGTATGAGCTGGTCGTGAACGATAAAGTGCAGCGCGAGAACATCAACTCCATCAACTATTTCAGGGATGATAAGCTGGTGCAGCAGGCGATCTCCGATATGGAAAAACTGATGGCGGCACGGCAGCAGAGTAAGGAGCAGGAACGCAGCAACACGAAAAAGTCTGTTCTGGATGCCCTGCGCAGTCTGAAAGCCAAGAAACAGGAGCAGCCTGCACAGGATCAGCCTAAACCGCAGAAAAGCAAAAAGAGGGGAGATATTGAGTTATGAGCAATGTGCGTTTTGATGAACTGGAATTGATGCTGATGGCGATGTTTGAGCAGCCGACACTCAAAGACACGATTCAGGTGTTGACGGAGATCCAGCCGCTTGTGGCAGAGGATGCAGAGATGGCTGCTCTCGTTCAGCAGACCATCCAGAAGCTGCAGAAGCTGAACGAGCAGCAGTTCAAGGGGCTGGAACTGGAATGGCATAGGCCAGAGGAGGAAGGAGAAAACGTAAAATGATAAACCAGTATAGAGTTTTCCAAATCAAAGAGGTACATCATCAGCATTGGGCAAAATCCTATGCACAGCAGGTAGAGGACGGCTTTTTGATTCATCATCAGAATTACCAGAGTGCATATAAAGGAAAGCCTGCCCCCAGCGATACGCCGATGACAGCCCGGAAGCGGCTGGAAGAAAAGCGGCCAAACACATTTATTGGCCGCTCCTTTGGTGTTGGCGATGTGATCGTATGGGATGAAGAAAAGGGACGTAAGTTTTTCTACGTCGATAAAGAGGAACTGGTAGAGTTCGGTGGCTTTATGGATGCTGATGCAGCCGGAAATACTGTTGTCTACATGGTTCCCAATTATCAAATTGATGGAAAGACTGGGACATGGCTTCCGTATGATAGCGAAGTTGTCGAGGGCGTTTGCTTTTTTATGATGCGTAATGAGCAACGCAAAGATACTGTTTCGCCAATCGTGGTAGATAGAAAAGGTGTATTTGTGACGGATGCACCGAACGGCTTTGAAAATGTTCGTGCGGTTCTTGCGGAATATGTTCATCGTGCTGAAAAAAAGCAGCAGGATATGACCGAACAGACCGAGCATGAAAAATGCTTGACGAACGGAACGTATGAACGTGCGCGAGAATCCGGCACAGAGCAGAATTACGACATGATAGATGGCTGCGTGAACAATGTACCGAAGAAGCCACGGCGCATTGGTGGCAGATGGTCGGTGCTGGATCGGTTGCATATCAAGCAGGCAGAGCGGAAACAGAAAGAGCAGCCCCAACAGCAACAGCAGGAGCGAAGTCGTAAAAATTAAAAATCCGTTATGATACAGAGTGGTGGCTCCCCTAAAAAGGAGTCACCACTCTTTTTATTGAAAGGTCTTGCTATTTGTAAAATGGTTGTACATAATAGAAGAAAATAAGGAAATGGGGGAAACCAAGGTGCAAGGCTGCGAAGAAAAAGAAAGAGTTCTTCTGCTATGGGAACGGGCATTGACTCTGTTTTACGAGAATGATACAGAATTGTTTGTTGCAGGGGCGCAGGAACGAACGATTGCAGGAAAAATCGCAATGTATATGGACAGGGTATACCCAAAGTTCTTTCAAATGTCTGGACTGGTGATTGATATTGAAT
>ENA-UEOJ01001653-UEOJ01001653.1-human-gut-metagenome-genome-assembly--contig:-NODE-1653-length-15055-cov-3.143077_pt1 | contig 15055 bp, 10 predicted proteins | sample MGYA00242885_ERZ507886 | MGnify/ENA primary metagenome ERZ507886 (study PRJEB26167, sample SAMN06115505) | human gut metagenome | host: Homo sapiens | place: China:Anhui | collected 2015-08-07... | reverse complement strand
ACATGCTGCCTTTCGCCCGTGTGGAACACGGGCTGCCTTTGCGGCAACGAACGTTGCCGCCCATGCCGGAGCAAAGGAACACGTCACGCACAGAGCCATCAACACTATTCTGCAGCAGAGCGTTGGCCGGGGCCCTGTTGCAGAACCGTGCCGGAGCAAGGCCGTGCGCCCCGCATTGCGCCATGCATGGCCCCGCGAGTCTGCCGCCCGCATCGACAATCCGGAGGCTTTGGGCTAGGGTGACGCAAAAATGTCCCGTTTTTTGCGGGCATCATATCCATATGCCCGGGCCGCCGGAACCGGCGGAAGGGAGGTTCCATGTCCGCCGCTGTTTCCGCCGGCCGCTCCCCTTTTCTGTTCTGTCTTGTCTCTCTTCTTTTTCTTGCGCTGCTTCCGCGCGCCGCGTCCGCGGACGGGACGGAGCTTCCGCGTTACTGGACGGCGGAAGCTCTGCGCGAAGGATCGCCGCAGGCGTTTTCGCCTTCCGGCGCGGAGAGCCTGAATCTGCGTTTCACGCCGCAGGAGGAGATGTGCGCCGCCAGGTACGGGGATCAGTGGTATGCGGTCTGCGCCCGTCCCACGGGCCTGGCCGGAAAGCCCGCGCCCGGCGCGGCGCTTGAGCCTGCGATGCCCGGCGTGTGGCGCTGGGCGGATGACCGTCTGCTGACCTTCACCCCTGCCGCTCCCTGGCCTGCCGGAACCCGTTATGAGGTGAAGCTTCCGGAGAGCGCCCTGCCTTCCTCCACGCGCATGACGCATCCTCTCGCGTTCGTCACGCGCGGCGTGGAAGCCGAGGGGGAGGGCAATTTCCGTGTTGATCCGCAGAATCCGCGGGAGATGGCGGTGAGCGGCGTCATCCGTTTCAATTACCCCATGCGCCGCGAAAGCGTGGCCGCGTCCGCGATGCTGCCGGACGGCGGGAAGGCCCTGATCGGAGAACCTGTCTTCCTGTGGAATGAAGGCGGAGACGCGCTGCGTTTCAGCGTGCCCGTGCGCGCCCTGGACGAACAGGGCCGGATGCTGCGCGTGTCCGTGGCGCGCGGCTGCATGGCCTCCTCCGGCGGGAAGCCGGGCGAGGGCGTGGAACTGAATGTCTCCCTGCCCGGCAGGCATGACCTGTTCCGGCTCAACAGCGCGGAAGCCGTGGTGGTGACAGGCGCGGACATGCGCGCCCGGCAGGCGCTCGCGCTGGAATTTTCCCTGCCCGTCAGCGCCCGCGAAGCGCGCAAGGCCCTGAGCGTCCGGCTTCTGCCCCGCCAGAAGGCGGAAAGCGCGGACAACACCCCGGCGGAAGAACGTCCGCCCTACGTCTGGTGGAGTGCGGCGGAACTGACGCCGGAGGTTCTGGCCCGATCCCGCGCGGTCTCCCTGACCCTGCCGGAAGACCCCGACGCCGCGTTTGCCACGCTCGGCTTCGGCTTCGACGAGGAACTGGAGCCCGGGCGCTACCTTCAGGTTTCGCTCGGCGCGCTGTCCGGCAAGGACGGCTTTTCCACCGGAGGCGGCGTGTCCTTTCTTGTGCGCGTGCCCGAATTTCCCGAAGAACTGCGCATCCTGCAGAAGGGCAACGTGCTTGCGCTGGGCGGGGAGGGGAAGCTGTCGCTGTACAGCCGCAATCTTGATTCCGTCAGGTGGAAGGCCTGGCAGGTGCGCTCCTCGTTCATCAATCAGTTCGCGGGGATGAACGAGGGCGATTTTTCCAGTCCGGCTCTTTCCGAAACGCAGTTGAATTCCTTTTCCGTGATCGGGGAGGGAGAACTGCCCCTGACGCGGCGCAATGCGTCAGGTCCCCAGTTTTCCGCGCTGGATCTGGCGCCGCTGCTCAGGGAGCGCGCCGACGGGCGCAGAGGGCTGTTTGTGCTGCATCTGACAGGACTGCGGGACGGAGAGGAGGTTTCGACGGAACGCCGTTTTGTACTGGTGACGGATCTGGGGCTGATCCGGAAGGCCGGGGCGGACGGAAGCGGCGCGATCTACGCGGCGTCGCTGTCTTCCGGCAGGCCCGCTTCCGGGGTGGCTGTCCGGGTGATCGGCGCCAACGGCATCCCGGTGTTTGAAGCGGAAAGCGACGAGGCGGGCAAGGTGAGTCTGCCCGATCTTTCCGGCCTGCGTGACGACAGGGCCCCGGTGGCCATCGTGGCGGAACGGAGGGGGGATCTGGCCTTTCTGCCCTGGGGAGGATGGGCCGCCGCCAGTCTGGAGACGGATTTCTCCCGTTTTGATGTTCATGGAGAAACGGAAACGGAAGACGGGCTGAATGTGTTCCTGTTCGGTGAACGGGACATGTACCGCCCCGGAGAAAGCATGCACGCGGCCTACATTGTGCGCCAGAGCGGCGGCCCGGCCATGCGCGAAGCCATGAAGAATCTGCCGCTGCGGGCGGAACTGCTTGATCCGCGCGGCAACACCGCGGCCGCCTGGGATCTGTTCCTGCCGGAATCGGGGTTCGGTGAACTGGAATACCCCGTTGCCGCAACAGCACCCACCGGCCTGTATTCGCTCGAGCTGCGCCTGCGTGACGGGAGCGGGAAAGGGGAACTCCTGCGCGCGCTGTTCTTCCGGGTGGAGGAATTTCAGCCCGATACCCTGCGCCTGAACGTGGCCGTCTCTCCCCGTCCCGCCGGGGGCGGCTGGCTGCGCCCGCAGGATCTGAAGGAAGGGCTGGCGGCCGGGCTGGAGCTTGAAAACCTGTTCGGCGCGCCCGCGTCCGGAGCGCGGGTGGAAGGGCGGCTGGACGTTTCTCCGGCCGTGTTCTCCCTCCCCGGCTATTCCGGCTGGCATTTTCACGATGCCGCGCCGCTGGCCCGCGCTTCCTCACGGGAGCTTGGAGAGGAGGAAACGGGAGCGGACGGCGCGGCGCGCTTCGTCCTGCCCGCCGACGCGTGGTCGGAAGCCTCCTGCCGTCTGGATGTCACGGCGCGCGGCTTCGAGCCGGGCGGGGGCCGGAGCGTAACGGCCCGCGCAAGCGTCATGGTGTCCCCTCTGGAGTATGTTCTGGGCTGGAAGTCCCCGTCTGAGCTGGACTGGCTGCCGCAGGGCGGCAAGGCGGAACTGTCGCTGCTGGCCGTGGATTCCTCCCTTGCGCCCCGTGCGCTGGGCGAGGTGACGCTGGAAACCCTGGGAGTGATCTGGACGAAGAGTCTCATCCGGGATGAGCGCGGCATGTACCGCTATGAAAACATGCGCCGGGAGACGCCGCTGGCGTCGGCGCAGGCCGTTCTTGGCGCGGAAGAGCGGAAGATACTGCTTGACACGTCGACTCCCGGGGAAAGGGTGCTGGCGGTGCGCGCCGCCGACGGCACGGTTCTGGCGCGCATACCCTATGTCGTGGCGGGCACGGCTCCCGTTCTGGGCGACGCGCTGCGCGACCCCGTGCTGCGCGTCAATCTGGACAGGAAGGACTACAACCCCGGCGAAACCATGAAGGTCATGCTGACCACGCCGTACAGGGGCGCGGGGCTGATCACGGTGGAGCGCGAGCGCGTGGTGGCGGAGAAGTGGTTCCGTTCCGAGGGGGGAACCGAAATTCGGGAAATTGCCCTGCCGTCCGATTTCGAGGGGCGGGCCTACCTGAATGTCACCTATTTCCGCTCGCCGGACGACAGGGATATCTTCACCCGGCCTCACGCCGCGCTGGCGCAGCCTTTCACCGTGAACATGGCCCGGCGGGACCTTGAACTCAGCCTTGAACCGCGCCTGACCGGGTCCGGGGGAGAGGCCGTGGCCCGGCCCGGCGGCGATCTGCCGGTGGAAGTGCGGGCAAAGCGCCCTTGCAGGGCCGTGGTCTTTGCCGTTGATGAAGGGGTATTGCAGCTTACCGGCTTCAAGACGCCCGATCCGCTCAGGGCCATGCTGGGCGCCCGCGCCCTTCAGGTAAGGACATCCCAGTATTTTGATCTGCTCATGCCGGAATACGGCCTGCTGCATGCCGCTCTGGCGGCATACGGCGGGGGCGAGGGGCTGAAAGCCGCCGCCATGGGGCAGAATCCCTTCCGCAGGCCGGGGGAAAAGTCCGTGGCCTTCTGGTCGGGCATCGTGGATGCCGGGCCGGAAGCCCGCACCGTGAACATTCCCCTGCCGGATTACTTCAGCGGGCAGTTGCGGATCATGGCCGTGGCGTATTCGGCGGACGGGGACGACTGGGGCCTTTCCTCCTGCCGCAGGGATGTCAGGGTGCAGGCCGAGGTGGTGCTGCGGCCCTCCTTCCCGCTTTTTGTCGCGCCCGGCGACGAGTTCGAGGCCGCGCTGACCATGACGGACATGAGCGGGCTTGCGCCCGGCGCGCCGGATGGCGGCTCCGCCTCCGGCAGGGCCGTCCCCGGCCGCCGTCTGCGGGTGAGCGTGGAACCCGGCGCGGGGCTGGAGCTGCTGACTCCTCCTCCCGCAGAGGTGGAGCTGTACCATGCCCGGAGCCGGACCGTGACCATGCGTCTGCGCGCCACGGAAAGGCTGGGCGGCGACAGGGTGCTGTTCCGCGTCGCGCCGCCCGAGGGGGAACAGGGGCGCGAGGTGACGCGTTCCGCCGCGCTTTCCGTGCGGCCCGCGATTCCCCGCGCCGCCGCGGTCTCCTTCGGGCGCATGACGCCTTCCGCCTCTTCGGACGGCGTGGTGTGGAAGGCCTCGCGCAGACTGCGCCCGGAATTCTCGGCATTTTCCGCCACGGCCTCGGCTCTGCCGCTGCCGGTGGTGCGCGGCTTCATGGGCTATCTGAACGCCTGTCCCTACGGCTGCACCGAGCAGTTGATCAGCGCGGCCTTCCCGGCGCTGGTCATGCTCTCCATGCCCGAATTCGTGCCCGCCGGCGGTTCTCCTGATGCCGAAAGGCTGCGTGCCGCGGTGCGGGAGGCCCTGTCCATGCTTGCCGCCCGCAGCGACGGCGGCGGAAACTTCTCCATGTGGCCCGGGAGCTGGGCGCGCGAAAACCTGCTGCTTTCGACCTATGCGGCGGATTTTCTCACCACCGCGAAGGAGGCCGGCATCATGCCGCCCTACAATCTGGAGCGGAGTCTGCTGGCCGGGCTGGAGGAAGCCGCATCCAGCGTGCCCGGCTCCCTGCATGACGCGCGGGTGCGCGCCTACGCCGCCTGGGTGCTGACCCGGAACGGCGTGCTCACGTCCAATATTCTCGCCAACCTGGATGCCTGGCTGAACCGCCATGTGACGGCTGACGGCAGGCCTGCCTGGAGCGGGGATATCGCCGCCGTGTTCATGGGCGGGTGCTGGCAGCTCATGATGCGGCCGGAGGAAGGCCGGAAGCTGGTGGAGGGCTTCACGCCCGATCCGGTGCGGGCCTGGAGCCCCGGCGTCTTTGACGGACTGGCCGCCCGCGCCTTCTATCTTTCCGTGCTGGCCGGGCAGTTCCCGGAGGTCGCTGTGGAGGTGGTGCCCGGCCTGACGGCGGCTCTCAGCGGCGGGGCCGTGCTGGGTGCCCCGCTGGCCCACGATTTCTGCGTCATCTCCCTGTCGGACCGGCTGACCCCCTGGGCCGTCATCGAGCGGCGGCTGGCGGCAGCAGCGATGGGCGATTTCTGCGTCGCACTATACAACCCCTCCTCCAAGGGCAGGCCGGACTATCTGGCCAGAGCCGTCCGCATCCTGCTGGACCACGGCAAACCGCCGCAGACCGTCTGCGGGCTGGTGCGGAACATCGGGCGCGAGGGGCAGGCCCACCGCATCCTGACCCTGGCGGAACTGGAAACCGCCCCGGTGGATATGTTCACCACCGTCTTCATCGGCAACACCGCCACCCGGCAGCTGGGCGGAAAGATGGTCACACCGAGGGGGTACCGCGCATGAAGATCGTCGTGTTCAGCGGCACCACCGAGGGCCGTCTGTTCTCCCGCCAGCTGGCCGCGCAGGGGGCCGAAGTCCTCGTCAGCGTAGCGACCCCGCTGGGAGCCGAAGAGCAGGGCCGTTTGCAGGGTGTCACCGTCCACTGCGGGCGGCTGACGCCGGAGGAAATGACCACCCTGCTGCAGGGGGCCGCCCTCTGCGTGGACGCCACCCATCCCTATGCGGTGGACGCCACCAAAAACATCCGGGCCGCGTGTGCCGCTGCCGGGGTAGAGTACCACCGACTGCTGCGGGCAGAAAGCCCGCTGCCCGCCGGGAGCATGGTATTTGCCACCGCCGCCCACGCCGCCGCGTTTCTGGCCGGATGCAGTGGCAATGTGCTGCTGGCCACCGGTGCAAAGGAGCTTGCAGCCTTTGCGGCGCTCGGCCCGGAGCGGCTGTTCCCCCGGGTGCTGCCCACGCGGGAGGGCATTGCCGCCTGCGAGGCCGCCGGTATCCCGCACAGAAACATCATTGCCATGCAGGGGCCATTCAGCTATGCGCTGAACTGCGCCTTGATTGAACAATTCTCCATCCGGTATCTGGTCACCAAGGACGGCGGTGCTGTGGGCGGCTTTGCCGAAAAGGCACAGGCCGCGCAGGACACCGGTGCACAGCTGATCGTGGTGCGTCGCCCGGCTGAAAATGGACAAACTGCCGCACAAATTCTGGCACGCTGTAAGGAGGTTCTGGTATGATCTCTCTGATCGGAATGGGCTCCGGCTGCCCGGAAAGCCTGACCGCGCAAGGACTGGCTGCGCTGCAAAGCGCAGGGCTCATCCTTGGGGCAAAGCGCCTGTTGGAGCATTTACCGGCGGGGTGCACTGACAACTGCAAAGCCGTGTATAAGCCGGAGGAAATCCTTGCGTGTCTTGCCGCACAGCCGGATACGGACACCGCTGTTTTGTACAGCGGCGACACCGGGTTTTACTCCGGTGCGGCAAAGCTGCTGCCCCTGCTGCGGGCTATGGGCTACTCTGTCCGGGTGCTGCCCGGGCTTTCCAGCGTACAGCTTTTAGCCGCCGCTGTGGGGCGCCCTTGGCAGGACTGGATGCTGGTATCGGCGCATGGCCGCGCCTGCGACCCTGTGGCCGAGGTTTTGGCGCATCCACAGGTGTTTTTCCTCACCGGCGGCGGGGACACCCCTGCCACCCTTTGCGCCAAACTGACCGCCGCCGGGCTGGGCGCTGCTCACGCCCTTGTGGGCGAAAACCTTGGCACCCCTGCAGAAGCCATCCGCTTTGGCCTTGCCCGGGAACTGGCAGAGCAAAGCTTTGCACCGCTGAGCGTATTGCTCATCGAACGGGAGGCTTTGCCGTCCCGCCGCACCCCCGGCCTGCCGGACGATGCTTTTATCCGGGGCGCTGTGCCCATGACAAAGCAGGAGGTGCGCGCCGCCGCGCTGGCAAAGCTGGCGGTCACCCCCAAGGACACCCTATGGGACGTGGGCGCGGGCACCGGCAGCGTGAGCGTGGAGCTGGCGCTTGCCGCCCCTGCCGGGCAGGTATACGCCGTGGAGTGTGACCCGGAAGCCTGTGCACTGATCCAGCAAAACCGGGAGAAATTTTCCGCTTACAATCTAACCCTGATCGAAGGCAAAGCGCCTGAAGCTTTGGACATGCTGCCCGCCCCGGATGCTGTATTTATCGGCGGCACAAAGGGCAATATGGACGCTGTTATAGACGCCGTGCTGCACAAAAATTCAGTTGCCCGGCTGTGCGTTGCCGCCATTGCGCTGGAAACGCTCAGTGCTGCCGTGGCTGCCCTGACCGCCCACGGCCTTGCCGCCGAGGTGACACAGATCGCCGTCAGCCGCACAAAAACGGCGGGCAGTCTGCATTTGCTGATGGCTAACAACCCGGTGTTTCTCATTATGGGGGCACGGACATGATGCAGTTTCTCATCGCCGCGCCGCGCTCCGGCAGCGGCAAGACCACCGTTACCTGTGCCGTGTTGACCGCCTTGCAGCAGCGCGGGACTGACCCTTGCGCCTTCAAATGCGGGCCGGACTACATCGACCCTATGTTTCACCGCAGCGCGCTTGGGGTTGAAAGCCACAATTTAGACCTCTACCTCTCTGCCCCGGATACGGTGCGCACGCTTTACGCCCGGTATGCCGCCGGGCACGGCGCTGCCGTATGCGAGGGTGCCATGGGCTTTTACGACGGGCAGGGGCTGACAACCCGTGCAAGCGCTTGGGAGCTGGCCGATACGCTGGCGCTGCCGGTGCTGCTGGTAGTGCAGCCAAAAGGGGTAAGCATCACCCTTGCTGCCGAGCTGCAGGGGCTTTTGCAGTTCCGCACGCCCAGCCATATCGTGGGCATTCTGCTCAATGATTGCTCTGAGTCCTTGTACAAAACGCTGCGCCCGATGCTGGAAACCGAGACCGGTCTGCCGGTGGTGGGGTATCTGCCCCATCTGCCGGGATGCGTCATCGAGAGCCGCCACCTCGGGTTGAAAACTGCCGGGGAGATCGTTGACTTGCAGCAAAAGTTGTTGCAATTAGCCGATGCCCTTGTGCTGGACTGGGCACAGCTGGCAGTGTTGACTGACCGCCCTGCCCCGGCTGCACCGCCGCTTGCCGCGCCGTGCACGCCCTCCGTTCGCATTGCCGTAGCGCGGGATGAAGCCTTCTGCTTTGCCTACGCTGAAACGTTGGACGCCTTGCGGGATGCGGGTGCAGAGCTTGCATTTTTCAGCCCGCTGCGGGATGCCGCCCTGCCGGAAAATATCGGCGGGTTGTACCTGCCCGGGGGTTACCCGGAGCTGTACGCCCGGCAGCTGAGTGAGAACATCGCCCTGCGTGCTGCTATCCGGGACGCAGGGCAAGAGGGGCTGCCCACCGCTGCCGAGTGCGGCGGCTTTCTGTACTTAGGGCAGACGCTGGAGGGCACAGACAGCAAGGTTTACCCCATGACGGGTGTGCTGCCGGGCAGCGGGCACAACACCGGGCGGCTGGTGCGCTTTGGCTATGCCGCCATGACGGCAAAGGCCGACAGTATGCTTTTCCACGCTGGAGAAACGCTGCCCGTCCATGAATTCCACCACTGGGATTCCTCCGAGAATGGTGCAGACTTTTCTGTGTGCAAAGCTAAAAAAAGGCAGTGGGAATGCGGCTTTGCAAGCGCAAATTTGTACGCCGGTTTCCCGCATCTTTACTGGGCTGGCACTGCCCTGCCCCGCCGCTTTGTGCAGGCGGCGCAGCACTTTTTGAAACACAAAGGATGACAAAAATGACCGAAGCTGAACTGATGCAGCTGCTTGCTGCTATCACCCCGCCGGACGAAACCGCCCGCGCCGCCGCCCATGCCCACTGGGCCAGCCTTGCCAAGCCCTTGGGTGGGCTGGGCGCACTGGAGACCCTGCTGGAAGATGCCGCTGCGCTGACCGGCACGGCGCAGTTTGATTTTTCCCGCCGGGCGGTGGCGGTGCTCTGTGCAGACAACGGCGTGGCGGCGCAGGGCGTAAGCCAGACCGACCAGAGCGTGACCCGCGCCGTAGCCGAGAACCTTGCTGCGCGGCGCACCAGCGTATGCAGGATGGCACAGGCGGCGCACTGCGATGTGCTGCCGGTGGATTTGGGCATTGCCGGTGCGCCCGTACCCGGCGTGCGGGACTGCCGCATTGCCGCCGGGACTGCGGACTTTACCAAAGGCCCTGCCATGACCCACGCCGAGGCAGTGGAGGCCATTGGCCGGGGCATCGCCCTGACCCGGCAGCTTGCCGCCGAGGGCTACGGGCTGGTGGCTACCGGTGAGATGGGTATTGGCAACACCACCACCTCCAGCGCCGTAGCCGCCGTGCTGCTGGCACAGCCGGTGCAGACCATGACCGGGCGCGGTGCAGGGCTTTCCGACGCAGGGCTTGCTCGCAAGGTGGACACCATCCGGCGGGGCATTGCCTGCAATGTCCCCAACCCCGATGATGTATTGGACGTACTGAGCAAGCTGGGCGGCTTTGATATTGCCGGTCTGTGCGGGATGTTTCTGGGCGGGGCGCTGGCGGGTGTGCCCGTGCTGATGGATGGCTTCATCAGCGGAGTGGCGGCTTTGTGCGCCGTGCGGCTGTGCCCGGCAGCATCCAAGGCTGTGTTTGCCAGCCACTGCTCCACCGAGCCTGCCGCCCGGCTGGTGCTGGACGCGCTGGGCAAAACGCCCCTGCTTACCGCCGGGCTGCATCTGGGCGAGGGTACCGGCGCAGTGGCCAGTATCCCACTGTGGGACATGGCGCTGGCGGTATACGATGGGTGCTATTCCTTTGCGGAGGGCGGCATTGCGCCGTACACCCCACAATGCTGACGCTGGTTATCGGCGGCGCAGCCAGCGGCAAAAGCGCCTATGCGGAGCATCTTGCCGTGCAGAGCGGCGGCCCGCGCTATTACCTTGCCACCATGCAGGTGTGGGACGCCGAGTGCGCCGCCCGGGTGGAAAAGCACCGGAAAATGCGGGCGCAAAAGCAGTTCGAAACGCTGGAATGCCCGCTCCACCTCGACCGTCTGGCTCTGCCCGGCCGGGGGACCGTCCTGCTGGAAGACCTCGGCAACCTCGTCGCCAACGAGCTTTACAGCCCCGGCGGGGCAGGAAAACACACCGCCGAGGCCGTTTTGGCCGGGCTGGAACGCCTCGCCGCCGGGTGTGATAACCTTATCGTCGTATCGAACGAGGTGTTCAGCGGCGGTGCCGACTACGCAGGCGACACCGACCAGTATCTGCTGGCGCTGGCGCAGGTGAACAACGCCTTCGCCGCCCGGGCGGACAACGTCTGCCGGGTGGTCTGCGGCCTGCCGGTGTACTACAAAGGGGGAGAAAAGCTGTGACTGTTTTGCAGACCATCGCGGTGGCCTTTGCGATGTTTTCGGCCCTGCCGGTGCCGCAGTTCGAGTGGAATGAAAAAAATATGCGGTACGCCATGTGTGCCTTCCCCCTCATCGGGCTGGTGTGCGGCGGGCTGTGGTGTCTCTGCGGCGTCCTGCCCCTGCCGGGGCTGGCCCGGGCGGCGGTGTTCTGCCTCGTGCCGGTGGCCGTCACCGGCGGCATCCATCTCGACGGCTATGCCGACACCTCGGACGCCCTCTCGAGCTACGGCGACCGCGAAAAAAAGCTCGAGATCCTGAAGGATTCTCACTGCGGTGCCTTTGCCGTCATCCGGTTGTGCAGTTATTTTGTCGCCTACTTCGGCCTCTGCGGCAGTGTGCGGTTCACACCCCGGGCGGGCCTGTGCTGGACGCTGGCGCTGGTGCTGGAGCGGGCGCTGTCGGGCTTTGCCGTGGCGACGTTCCCGCTGGCGAAAGACACCGGCCTCGCCCATACTTTTGCCACAGCGGCCGACAAGCAGACCGTCTGCCGCTTCCTCTGCGGCCTGTCGGCTCTGCTCATCCTGGCGCTGACGGCGCTGGGCGGCGGCGGGCTGGCGGCGGCGGCGCTTCTGGCGCTGTGGCGCTATTATTTCGTGGCCAAAAGGCAGTTTGGCGGCATCACCGGCGACCTGGCCGGGTGGTTTTTACAGCGGGCCGAGCTGTGGATGCTGGCGGCGCTGGCCGTCAGCCAGTGGGGAGGAGTGCTGTAAATGATGTTCATCACAGGGCCGCTCTACAGCGGCAAGCGCACCTTTGCACGGAACTTCCGGGGCAGCATCATCGCCGATGTGCAGGACGCCGCCGCCGAGACTCAGACCCCGGAGCAGCTCGAAACGCTGGCCCGGGAGCTGGCGGAATATGATATTGTCATCGCCACCGAGGTCGGCGGCGGTGTTGTCCCGATGGATGCTGAGGAGCGCGCCGGGCGGGAGGCCGCCGGACGGCTGGCCTGCCTGCTGGCAGAGCGCGCCGACTGCGTGGTGCAGATGTTCTGCGGCATCCCGACGGTATTGAAAGGAGAATTACCCCAATGTTGATTTATCTGCTGCGTCACGGCCTGACCGAATACAACGCCCAGAAGCGCTATCAGGGCCAGCGCGACATCCCGCTCTCGGCGGAGGGCCTGAGCCAGCTGCGCCGGGCCGACATCGACCCGAAGGTGGTCTATATCACCCCGCTGCAGCGGACGGCCCAGACGGCCCGGGTGCTCTTCCCGGACGCAAAGCTCGTGGTCGTCAAAGACCTGCAGGAGATGTGCTTTGGCAGCTTCGAGGGGAAGAACTACGTCGAGATGGAGCACGACGCCGACTATCAGGCGTGGGTGAAGGCCAACTGCGAGAGCAAGTGCCCCGACGGCGAGCGGAAGGACGATTTCTCCGCCCGCATTTGCAATGCATTCTCCGGTCTGGTGGACAAGGCACTGGCCGACGGCGAGGAGCTGCTGGTCATCCTCGCCCACGGCGGCACCCAGATGGCGGCGATGGAGCGGTATGTCCTGCCCCGGCGCGGCTATTATGAGTGGTGCGGCCCCAACGCGGGCGGCTATGTGTTGGACGCCGCCGACTGGGCAGAAAAGCGCCAGCTCCGCCTCGTCAGGACCGTGCAGTACACGAAGGACGCGGAGGCGGACGCATGATGACCGTCTGGGCTGTGCTGGGGGGCTTCGTGCTGGACGCCATCTTCGGCGACCCGGCGTGGCTGCCCCACCCGGTGGTGTACATGGGCAAGGCCATCTCCCGGCTGGAAAAATTTCTCCGCGCCCGCCTGCCCAAAACGCCGCAGGGCGAGCTGCTGGGCGGCGCGGTGCTGGCGTTCTGCCTGCCGGTGGGGACGCTGCTGCTCACGGGCCTTGTCTGCTGGGGTGCGGCACGGCTCCACCCTCTGCTGGGGCTTGCCGTGCAGATGTTCTGGTGCGGGCAGGCGCTGGCCGCAAAGGGGCTGGTGCAGGAGAGCACGAATGTCTATGCCGAGCTGAAAAAAGGCAGCCTGCCCGCCGCCCGGAAGGCCGTGAGCCGCATCGTGGGCCGTGACACGGAAGCGCTGACTGCTGAGGGCGTGACCCGAGCGGCGGTGGAGACCGTGGCCGAAAACGCCAGCGACGGCGTCATCGCGCCGCTGCTCTATATGCTGCTGGGCGGTGCGCCGCTGGCCCTGACCTACAAGGCCATCAACACCATGGACAGTATGCTGGGCTACAAAAACGAAAAATACCTCTACTTTGGCCGCATCCCGGCCAAGCTGGACGATGCGGCAAATTACCTTCCCAGCCGCCTTGCCGCCCTGCTGTGGGTGGCTGCCGCGGCCTTTACGCACAATGACGCAAAAGGGGCGTGGAAGATCTGGCGGCGGGACCGCCGCAACCATGCCAGCCCCAACAGCGCCCAGACCGAAAGCGCCTGCGCCGGGGCTTTGGGCGTCCAGCTGGCGGGGCCCGCCTGCTACTTTGGCGAATATTATGACAAACCCACCATCGGCGACCCTCTGCGGCCCATTGAGCCGGAGGATATCCGCCGCGCCAACCGGATGATGTATACCGAAAGCCTGCTGGCACTGGCCATCGGGCTGGTCGTCCGGCTGGCGGTCTGTAGATTCATGTAAGGAGACGACCCATGGAACAATTGGTACACGGCGGCGACTGGGCCGGATACCGGGCACAGTTCGGGCGGGATGCGCTGGACTTTTCGGCCAACGTAAGCCCGCTGGGCCTGCCGGAGGGGGTTGCAAAGGCCATCACGGCGGCACTCCCCACCGCAGACCGCTACCCGGACCCGCTCTGCCGGGAACTGCGGGCAAAGCTCGCCCTGCACGAGGGTGTGCCCGCAGACCACATCCTCTGCGGCAACGGCGCGGCCGACCTCATCTTCCGGCTGGTGTGGGCCAGAAAGCCCCGCCGGGCGCTGGTCACCGCCCCCACGTTCGCCGAATATGCCGCCGCACTCGAAACCGTCGGCTGCACGGTGGAGCGCTTCATCCTGCAGGCGGCAGACGATTTTGCGGTGCCGGAATTATTTCTCTCCGCCATCGACGACCGGGTGGACCTCGTCTTCCTCTGCCAGCCCAACAACCCCACCGGCCAGCTCACCCCGCCGGATCTCGTGGCCCGCATCCTGCAGCGCTGCACCGCCTGCGGGGCGCTGCTCGTTCTGGACGAATGTTTCCTCGATTTTCTGCCCGACCATGCGCAGCTGACCGCAAAGCCGCTGCTGGGCAGCGGCGATCTTCTGATCCTGAAAGCCTTCACCAAACTGTATGGCATGGCAGGCGTCCGGCTGGGGTACGCTCTGAGCGCGGACACGGCCCTGCTGGACGCCATGCAGCACACCGGCCAGCCCTGGGCTGTTTCCAGCCTGGCGCAGGCGGCGGGGCTGGCCGCGCTGGACGAGACCGCCTACGTGGAGCAGGTCCGCGCCCTCATCGCGGCGCAGCGGCCCCTGCTGGCCTCCGGCCTGCGGGCTCTGGGGCTGCGGGTGCTGGACGGGCGCGCCAATTATCTGTTGTTCCAAGGCCCCGAAACGCTGGGCGAGACCCTGCGGCAGAAGGGCATCGTTCTGCGCAGCTGCGCAAATTATCCGGGCCTTGACGGCAGCTGGTACCGCACCGCCGTGCGCACAGCGGCGGAAAACGAGCAGCTGCTCCAGACCCTTTCGGAGGTGTTTTCATGAGCAAAGCCCGGTGCATCATGGTCCAGGGCACGATGAGCGGCGCGGGCAAAAGCCTGCTCTGCGCGGCGCTCTGCCGCATCTTTGCGCAGGACGGCCTGCGCGCCGTGCCCTTCAAGAGCCAGAACATGGCCCTGAACAGCTTCGTCACCAAGGACGGCCTTGAGATGGGCCGGGCGCAGGTGGTGCAGGCGCAGGCCGCCGGTGTCGAGCCGGACGTGCGGATGAACCCCATCCTCCTGAAGCCCAGCAGTGACGTGGGCAGTCAGGTCATCGTCAACGGCGAGGTGCGGGGCCAGATGAAAGCGTCGGAGTATTTCCGCACGAAACGGCAGCTGGTGCCGGACATCCTGAAGGCATATGACAGCCTCGCCGAGGAGGCTGACGTCATCGTCATCGAGGGCGCGGGCAGCCCGGCAGAGATCAACCTCAAGAGCGAGGACATCGTGAACATGGGCCTCGCCGAAATGGTGGACGCGCCGGTGCTCCTGGTGGGCGACATCGACCGGGGCGGCGTGTTCGCGCAGCTCTACGGGACGATCGCGCTGCTGGAGCCGGACGAGCGTACGCGCGTCAAGGGGACAATCGTGAACAAGTTCCGCGGTGACCGGGCCATTCTGGAGCCGGGACTGCGGCAGCTCGAGGCGCTCTGCGGCGTGCCAGTGGCGAGTGTCTTGCCCTACACGACGGCGGACATCGACGATGAGGA
>ENA-UEOJ01001644-UEOJ01001644.1-human-gut-metagenome-genome-assembly--contig:-NODE-1644-length-15116-cov-5.415852_pt1 | contig 15116 bp, 12 predicted proteins | sample MGYA00242885_ERZ507886 | MGnify/ENA primary metagenome ERZ507886 (study PRJEB26167, sample SAMN06115505) | human gut metagenome | host: Homo sapiens | place: China:Anhui | collected 2015-08-07... | reverse complement strand
GGCAAAGAGGCTAAAAGCGTGAAGCGAATCATGGCTAAGCTGCAGTCTCCGACGGCTGCTCTGGAGGCGTTGGCCACGCTAATTAACAAATAAATTCATGCGTAGCCCCTGAGGATGGACTTTGGTGACTTGAGGAAGAACCGGAGCAATATTGCCGTTCAGAGCCTCCAAGCTCAACGCAAAGACGCGGGGTGTGGCATCGATGATGGTGCGGGCGTGGCGTGCGGCATCCATCGTCTCAGCTACAGCTGCGGCATTGGTAGACAAAATGGCAAGAGCGTCTTTTCCTTCCGGAACCAGAGGTTTGAGACCGGCCTTCTGGAGCGCTTCTTTACCGCTCATTTCTTTGCCGTCTACCTTAGCGCGCCATTCACCCATCATGACGGCGCCGACGTGAGAAGACATCGTGATGTCAGCTTCACCGACAGAACCGCGGGACGGAATTTCCGGTGTAATGCCTTTGTTCAGGAATTCTTTATAGAGCTCGGCAACGTAGGGCTGAGCACCTGTCTGGCCGGCAAGAAGAGTATTCAAGCGAATGACCATCTGCAGACGAGTCAGCTCTTTGGACATCATCGGGCCGATAGCAGCGGAGTGGCTTCTCAAAGCGTTGTGGTTGAAGGCTTTGGAAGCTTCGATAACTTCTTCGGAGAGTTCACCGTTTGCTTTGAACAGCGGTTTGTCTTTGTTCAGACCGACGCCGACGGTCAGACCGTAAACCGGTGTGCCGCCTTTGGCAGCCAAAAGAACCAGTTCATGAGCCTTTTTGAGGCGGTCCATGGCTTCAGGAGCGATGGCGACGGTGTCTTTGCCTTCGGCGATGGCCCAGGCTTCGTCCTGAGTGAGGTTGGAGCCGTTAAGGGTAACAACTCCGGCATTGGCGATTCCGGCAGACATAAGGAGTAAAGCAATGATGGAAAGTCTCATTTTATTTTCCTCTTGGATTCGAAGGGTTAAATACTGGAGAAATTACTTAATTTGATATTTGAATTCGTGGCAGTTGTTGCAGTAAACCTGAGAGGTCTTGTGCTCGGAGTGGCAGGCCGTGCAGGCGATACCTTCACCGTAGTGATGGCTGGCGTGCGGATTGGGCTCGCCGTTCTTCAGATTTTTGGTTTTTTCAGCAACGGCTGCATAGCTCTGATGGCAGGTTAAGCAGGCTTTGTTGTCAGGTGTGACGAACTGGTTTCCGCCGACTGCATTTTCTTTAGTGTGGCAGGCTGCGCAGTCCTTGATGTTCTGGTGGTAGGGCTTTACTTGCTGAGCAGAGGCCGGAAGAGCGATAAATAAAGCGGCTGCGAGAACGAGAAGATTGAACGATTTCATGTTGTTATCCTTTCCGTGGTGAGGCTATTCGAGGTTGACGGGTGTGTTGGCGACGACGGCGTCTCCGGCGACTCGGCCGGTTACGAGACCGTCAGCGATGGCACATCCTCCGAGACGGCTGGCACCGTGTGTACCGCCGGTAACTTCACCGGCTGCGTAAAGGCCCGGGATCGGTTTTTGCGTTCTGACGTTAAGCACTTCGGCGTTCTTCGTGATACCGACGCCGCCCATGCAGTAGTGGACTTTCGGCCAGACGCGGGCTGCATAGAAAGGAGCCTGTTTAATTTCAATAGCGAGAGCGAGCGGACGGTCGAACTGTTTGTCTTTGCCTTCACGGACGTAGGCGTTGAACTCTTCAACTTGCTTGATCAGTGCTTCCTTAGGAATACCGTAAGCATCTGCAAGTTCTCCCAGCGTATCGAACCTCTTGATGACGCCGTACTTCAGACCATTCTTCAGTGTCTGAGCCTGTTTGACGCCGACGCTGTCGGTGAAGCAAATCGGGTAAACGGGTTTTCCGTTTTCGTCGAGCTGCTTAAGGATGGCGTCGGAACGAGCCTTGCGGTCAGCGAGTTCGTTGACGAAACGTCTGCCGGTGCGCTTGTCAACCATGATGCCTTTCGGAAACCGGCAATCGTGTTGAACTGAGAAACTAAGCCGAAACCGCGTTCGTCAGGAGAAGACCAAGGTCCGAGCTGAATCTGGTCGAGCTGGATCGGCAGAGCACCGATGGCCAGCATATTCTGAAGAACTTCGCCGGTGGCGCCGGGATGGTTGGTGGATTCAAGGTTCGGTCCGAGAGTCGGATCCTGCTGCATACGGAAGGCGACATTCTGAGAGAAACCGCCGGTTGCTGCGACAACGCCTTTTCTTGCGCCGTAAACCTGAGGAACGCCTGAATTTTCTTTGCGGTAATCGTGGCGTTCAAGAACCTTGACACCGATAACACGGCCTTCGTCATTGAGAACGAGGTCTGTGACGGCGCAGCCTAAGTGCATATCAACACCGAGTTTCTTGGCTGCTTCAACCAGAGGACGAGTGATGCCGCCGCCGGTACTTTCAACAGTCTGCATAATACGGGGGACGCTGTGGCCGCCGAAATGCTGAACGAAAGGTTTGTACTTCACGCCGTACTTCACGGTGAAGTCAAAAGCAGGGCGAGTACCGTAGACGATATTCTTCAAAAGATCGACGTGGCTTAAACCGCGGCCGGACTTAATCATGTCCTGGAGCATCAGTTCAGGAGAATCCTTGATGCCTTCTTTTTCCTGGAGAGGAGAACCTGCAACTGCGAAAGCACCGCCGTTAATGGCAGAGTTGCCGCCGTAAGCCGGCATTTTTTCGAGCAGCATGACGGAGGCGCCTTTTTCTTTGGCTTCCAGGGCTGCGGCCAGACCGGCAAATCCGCTGCCGATGACGATGACGTCAGCAACTTTGTCAAATTTTTGTTTGGTTTGAGGAGCTGCGAATGCGAGACTTCCAAAAGCCGGAGCTGTGCAGGCTGCCGCTAATTTCAGGAAAGAACGGCGAGAAGGTGTGGTCTTCATATTTTCTCCAATGGATGTAAGTGAGTGAATTGCTTTTGATTAATCTCACTGCAAAGACCGTGCCAACTTTTTAGAAATTTTTAACTAGTTGAAATTTAAGACAATTTTAATTTACGCATTAATACGTAAAGATTATTAACGATATTTCGTGAGTTAAAATAATATGAAATATCGTGAGTTACTAAATATCGTGAATAAAGACCTCCAGCTCCCGGCAATCTTAGCGATCAACTCCTCTATTAATGCAGAGGAATCCTTGTCCCGTGTTTTTGAAGTGCTTCAAGGATTTCTTGATGCAGACGGAGCATTCGTAAATATCTTTGATACCCAGAAACACCGGATCGTTTTTGTTGCTCATTGCCGTCGGGATGGTGTTTCGTCAACGCTCGGTTCCCTTGTTCCGCCTAAATCGCTGCGGCCGCTCAAAATCACCGATAAGGTTTTGAACTGTCCTGACATCTCTCAAGACAGGTTTACTCAACAGGTGCTTTCCGAGTGCCTTCCGGAGGTTAAATCGTATTTGATGCTTTCGATGGATAAAGAGGAGCGGCACTTAGGTGTGGTTTGTTTTTACAGCCGCCGGTATGACCAATTCAACGAAGCGCAGCGTATTCTTTTAAAGTCCCTTCACGATTCGTTTTCCTTAATGACTTCGAATGCCTTGAATTCTGTTCTCTTGGCAAACAATCTGGATTTAATTCAGGAAAACGACGGACTTAAGGACTCCGTCAGAGGGAGCCGTATGGCTTTAGTGAATCGGTTTTCGGCACGGACGCCGAGCTTGAAAGAAATCACTGAAAAAATAGAAAAGGTGAGTTCAACCGAGGTTCCGATTTTGGTTTTAGGAGAAACGGGCAGCGGTAAGGAAGTCGTCGTGAACCTAATTCAGGAGCTCTCTAATCGAGGTACGGGTCCGTTCGTGAAGTTAAACTGCGGCGCCATCCCTGAAACTTTAATAGACGATGAATTTTTCGGACATGAAAAAGGTGCCTTTACCGATGCCAAGATACAGAAGAAAGGGGTCTTTGAGCGGGCTTCAGGAGGAACGCTGTTTTTGGACGAAATCGGAGAACTGTCTTTGGCAGCGCAGGTTCGTCTTCTTCGGGTTCTGCAGCAAAAGATCGTGACAAGAATCGGCGGTATGCATTCGATTCCTGTTGACTTTCGTTTGGTTGCGGCAACGCACAGGGACTTAAAGCAGATGGCTGAAGAAGGCCGATTTAGAAATGACCTGCTTTATCGTCTGAATCTCTTTCCTCTGCGGATTCCTCCGCTCAGAGAAAGACAGGAAGATCTTTTTCCGCTGACCGACTTTTTCCTGAATCGGCTGCGAAGCAAATACGGTATTTCTCAGCCCCTTTCCTTGTCTCAGAAGTCTGTTGAGCAGATGCAAAAGTACAAGTGGCCCGGTAACGTTCGAGAGCTGGAAAATACCTTAGAGCGTTCCGTTCTGACTTCTTCTGACTACCAGAATATTCAGATTGTTTTTGAAGGAGAAACCGGTTGGTCCGGACCTGTAGTGCAGGCGGCTTCTCCCGAGCAAATTAAGCTTGAAAGCTTTGAGATGATGCAGAAGCATTACTTTGAAGCCGTATTGAAAGCGACCAAAGGGAAAATTTCCGGCGCCGACGGAGCCGCGGCGCTTACGGATATGCATCCCAATACACTTCGGAGCAAATTAGAAAAACTCGGCGTGACGTTTAAAGCGGTCAAGCCGGAACTTTAGATTCCGGCTTGATGACGATATGCGTTGACTAAACCGCCTTTCCGGTGAGTTCTTTTTCCTGCTTAGGGGTGAGCTCAGGGGCAAGTTTTTCGTCCACAATGCCTTTCCTGAGATCTTCCATCTCAGCAAGTGACTGCGGATCATTCTGGGTCTTGTAAATCAGAATGTAGGCAGCTGTGAGAAATGCCGCGCCCAAAAGCAATAGGTGAGTTAAATACGGGAATGCAACACCTGACAGCGTGGCGCCGGCCTGGGAAACACGAAGCATGGCAACGGAACCCGCCGTCGTCGGTGACAGCCACCCGAAAGCCTGCAGAGGCCACGGGATGTTCTGCCACGGGTAGAGGTTGCCCGAAATAAAGACAAACGGAATGGAAGACGGCACAACTATCTGAACCACAAAACGGTAACGCTTGAGCAGCGCTGCTATCAGCATGCCCAAAGACGTAATCGCAAAAGCATAAATCATCGAGACCACGATGGTTCCGGGAACGTTCTTAAACGAATTCACACCATGGAAAGAGAAGGACTGCCCCTCAATGAATAAGATCCAGAAAAGACTCAGGAAGAAAAACGGTGCGTACATCGCAAGGAAGTACATCGGATGGCGGGCGCCAAGCGCCAGCGGGAACGGATATTTTCTCTTCCAGAACCAATCGTTCATCAGCATGCCGATGCCGCAGACGAAAATCGTCTGGAAAATGATCATGAAGACGATCGGAACCGTGAAGTTCAGATATCCGTTGACCGTATTAAACATGCTTTCCACGATCATCGAGGGCGGATTATTGGCGGCTCGCGCGATCTCGGACAAAGGGACCCCATGTTCAACCAGATGAGCACTGATGGACGCCGCTACAATCTTCTGAAGCGGACCGCCGACACCGCTCATCGAGCCTCGACTCTTAACAATGAAAGCGCCGTTTGTGACGAGGACTAAAGCGGTCGGAACGTTGGTGAGCGTATGCGTTTCAAAATTAGGCGGAATGATCAGAATTGCACTGATGCCGCCCTTGCGCATCAAATTCTGTGCTTCCGGGAGACTCGTCGTCTGCTGAGTGACCTGCAGATTTGGAGAGGCCCGCATGGCCTGAGTGAGGCGTCTGGACAGCGCAGAGTTGTCCTGGTCAACGGCCACGACATTCAAATGGTCGGGCAGCTGCTCCATGTATGGCCAGCAGTAATAGAAAGAATAGAAAAATACTGCGAAGCAGAAGAAGGGAGCGCAGGCAAGGTTAGTGGTCGCTTGCTTCAAGGTGAAAAGAAAGCATTTCAGCAAGGAGGGGAATTTACAGCTCATGCTTAGTCTCCAAAATCTTTTCCTGTTTGGCAAACTTGCGGTATTTCCATCTAAAGATCGGCAGACCGATAACAAGCGGGATAAGCGCCAAAAGTGCAAAGGCTGTAAAAGTCGATCCCATTTCCCAAATTTTTGCGCCCAGTGTCCACTGCTGAGTCTGTCCTTGTATGAACCACGTCAGCGGCAGGCACTTACAAAACATTCTAGCCATCTCGCTCATAGAGTCCAGCGGCATCGAAAATCCTGTAAAGGGAAGGGCAGGGGCGGCATAGCCGGAAGTCACCACTAAAGCAAAACGCCAATTGGGTGCGATACCGACAATCAGAATGCCGGAGCAGGCCATAACGATTAAGCAGGCTGCGCCGCAAATAAACCAGATAAAAAGCGAGCCTGCCGGAGCAAAGCCCCCGAAGCCGGCAAATAAAGCGATGTAGGCAGCAACTACTAAGCAATAAAAGAAAAAGTGCGGCAGCAGTTTGCCGAACAATGCGGCAGTCACGCTTCCCTGGGCGGTATCAAACCAATCGTTAATGCGGAACTGATAGTTTTCTCGAACGATCGAAGTGACAAACGACAGAATAGCAGCGAGCATGATGACGCCGGGAAGCAGGTTGCTCCCCAAGAAAGCCAGGAAGCTGAACTGCATGTTGCCGAGAGCATAGAAGTCCGAATGCAACCCGGTTACTAATCTCTCGGCGCCTTTGACGCCGCTGGCCGTCAGCATGGATGTCTTAATCATCCGCTCCTGAGAAATGGCGGTCGCGACATTGGTCAGATCTGCTTGAATGGTACCGGCAACAGCGTAACGGTTTTCATCTAAATACAACACCATCGGAGCGCCGGTGCCCTTTGTCACGTCGCGGGCGTATTCAAACGGAATCTCGACAAATCCGTAAATCGTACCGTTTCTTAAAGCCTGATCCGCCTCCGAATGAGAGACAAACGGAACGAGGCCCACGGAGCGGGTTGCTTCAATCTTAGTAATGACATCCCGACTGATCTGAGAATGGTCGTTATCAACGATTCCTATCGGCACCTGCGTCACGATACCGTTGCCCAGCAAGAGCCAGACAACCATTACCCAGAATAACGGCAGGAATCCGCAGAAAATAATTTCCTGCGGTGTGCGCAAGAGCCGCCGAATCTCTCGAGCCGAGACGGCTGCGGCTGCGTTTAACCAACCTATCGGGGAAAGCATTATCGGATCCTAATTTTTAAAACCGTCCACTAAAACACTCATGCCCGGACGAAGGTTCGCGACTTTCTCAACGGGACGTGCTCTGACTTCAAAAGTCTTCATGTCGTAGCCGGAATCCATACGCGTGCTTCGCCAGGTGGCGTAATTGGCTCTCGGGCTAATGTAGTAGACCTTGTAGTCGATCTTCTTGTTTCCGAGGGCCGGAACGTAGGCATGGAAAACTTTGCCGAGCTCGATGCCGGGCATGTTTTCTTCGCGGATATTGAAAGAAGCCCACTGATCGTTTAAGTCAACCAATGTGACAACCGGGAAACCGGCGGCAGCGATTTCGCCTTCAACCAGAATGACTTTGTCGACTTGAGCGTCCAGCGGAGCGTTGAGCGTCTTGTCAACGGTCAAGGATTCAACCTGTTTCACGCCTGCTTTGGCTTCAGCGGCTAAATCAAGGGCGGCAGATTTTTCCTGTTTACGGGCGCCGATTTCGGCAATGTCGTACATCTGTTTGGCGGCATCGGCCTGTTGGTTTGCAGCAATCCACTGAGTCTGAACTTCATCGAATTTTTGTTTCGACACTAACCCGTCTCTGTAAAGCGCAGAAATTCGGTTGTATGTCTTAAGTGCTAAAGCTGCTGCAGCCTGAGCGCGTTCCCATTGGGCACGCGCGGCTTGTTTTTCCTGGGGACGGGCGCCTTCATCAACCAAGCTCTGTTTCGCTTGGGCGGCACGTTCCTGGGCCTGAACCTGCTGGAGTTTGGCTTCGAGTTCAGGAAGGCTCATCAAAGCCACCGGCTGGTCTGCTTTCACAAAATCGCCTTCAGAGACCAAAACCTTGTGAACTCGACCGGGGACTTTAGATGCCACGCTGATGGTGCGCGACTCCATTTGACCCTGAAGCGGCGGAGCCGGCGGGAAGGCGGCTTTATAGATGCCCCAGACAATAAAGACGGTCAGGCCTAATACAAAGATCAGCATCAGGATGACACTGATTTTCGGAGCCTTGACTTCTTGTTGTTGAGGAGTCGGAGTCGTCTGCGGTTGAAGAGGTTTATTGTTTTCTTCCATGATTAATTTTCCACAATCACTTCGTGCTTATTGACTGCATTCATAAATTCGCTCATCTGGCCGGCGATGGCATGCAGCATGGCGTAGTTCGATACGAAATCAAAGGCAGCAACGCGGCGGCCGACTTCAGCGGCGAACAGCTGGTTGCGCGCCTCATTGACATCAAGTGCAGTAGCCAGGCCTTCATCGAAGCTCTTGGATTTTAGTTTCAAGTTTTCTGCGGCAAGCTTCACGGTTGAAGCGCTTAATTTGTACTGGTCAATGGCGTTCTGAGTCCTTAACCATGCGACTTCCACACCGGTTCTGACTTGGTTGACGGCTTCGGCTTTTCCGGCTTCCGCCTGTCGTACTGTGGCTTCGGCACTTCGGATGCTGGCTCTTCTGTCCTTGGCATCCCAGAGCGTAATGTTGACACCGACACCGCCGATCCAGTTCGGTTCGACAAGCGTCTGGTAATGCTTAATAAAGTTGTAGGTGCCGAAGGCAAACACCTGGGGCATCCAAGCGCCCTTAGAAGCTTTGACACCTTGCTGAGCTTGATCGGCTTTAGCCTGAATGACTGCAATCTGCGGGTTTGAGGCCAAAGCCGTATCAACCCAGTACTTGAGCGGTTCAAGCGGACGATTCAAGACGAAAAGCGGCGTCGTTAGTTTTCCGAACTCTTCGTCGCGCAGCAGGCGCGCAAGCTGGAGGCGGGCGACTTTAGCGTTGTCTTTGGCTTTGAGGTATTCGCGGTTTCTGTTGTCGCGCTGGACCTGAACGGACATTCGTTCGATCTTGCTGATCATTCCCTGCTTTTCGAATTTCTTCGCTTTTGCAAGTTCACGATCCTGATGGTGCAGCATGTCCTTTTGAAGTTTTTCTATAGAGAGTGCCAGCTGTGTTCCGAAGTAGTAGCCGGCAAGCTGCGCATCCAGATCTTCGCTGTCAGCACGCTTTTGAGCGACCGCCTCATCGACGGCGTATTTACTTGCATCCTGCATGGCAGAAATCTTTCCGCCGGTATAAATCGGCCAAGTCGCAGTGGCAGCCACGCGCGGGCCGTTTAACGACATTTTTTCGTGCAGTCCGACGGAAAAAGAACCGGGGAGCTGAATCGGCAGCGTGCCAGCTAATGGGTTGGGAATCGACTTATCGATATCGATCTTCTTTTGTCCGGCGATTTGCATGGCCTGCAAAGTCACCGTCGGACCGCCGAGGGTTTCCAAAGATTTTTGAGTTTCACGTTTGCTTTGGACTTGCTCTTCGCTGGCCTTGAGTTTGTCGCTTCGTTCATAGAGCCAATCGCGCGCGACGGGGAAGCTCAGTGGCAACGCAGCACTGCATTGCTGGGCAGCGCAAAGCGCGAGAGCGGCAAGAGCTAATTGAATAGGTTTGTTCATCGAATTCTAGAATTCAAAAGCGCATGAATAGCAGGATTGTAACTGCCCCGCCACATGTTTGTTCGGATTTGTAAGAAATCGGGACCTGACTAAGGTATGGCCGATAACCTCTCAAACATCAATGGCGGTAGCTTTTGATAACTTTTGACTATAAAAGCTTCCAATTAGAGTGAAATCAAACTCGAGTTTTAGTCGAATACTTGAATGCTTTAAGGTTCAAAATGCTATGCGTATTGAACATGACGAAGCAAGATCCCGCTCTGAGCCAAGACTTCATCGCTCAAAAGAGAAGTCTCACTGTTTTTTGCGAAAACTTCGCGCAAATTGCAAAGGAAAGCATTTCTTTCGAGCTTAATTTGCACGGACTTCTTACAATCTTTGGTAGGCTAGAAAAACGAAGAGCCGTTTGCCTACCTCCAAAGTAAGGATTAAAAATGATAACCGGTCAATCGAAAGCGTTCCATCTCGGTCGATGGGAACTTTTGTTCAAAATCATGGACGAAGGATCTATCACTCGAGTTGCCGACATTGAAAATCTTCAGCGTTCTCAGTTATCTCGAATGGTTTCCGGACTGGAAGAGGAATTGGGTATACAACTTTTGGAACGCCGAGGAAAACGCTTGAATTCGACACAAGCTGCACTAGAACTTCGGTCAAAAATTGAACCGCATATCACGATGGTCCGTCGTGCGCTCGAGAAGACTTCAGAGCTCGAAGAAGGTGACGCTGGCAGCATTCGTTTCGGAGCGATGCCTGGATTTCTCCAGACTCAGGTTGTACCTCTGATCGCAGAATTTCAGCAGCTGCATCCTCAGGTCACTTTTGATGTCATCGGTGACGATAATCCTAAGGCGTTCATGGGCGGAGAATGTGATTTGATGCTGTATTACGGCCCCGTTAACGACGCTAACCTCGTAGAAAACTGGGTGACCCGTTCTTTATTTATTCCCTGTGCTTCGCCTAAATATCTAGAGAAGGCCGGCTACCCTGAGGATCCGGCAGAGCTATCCAATCATGCCGGCGTGGTTTATACGGGACGAGTCAGACCGCACTCGGAAGTTTTGGTGAAAAACGGACGCCAACAGACTTTCCGCTGGAACTCGATGATTCGCTTCAACAATATTTTGTTGGCAAAAACAGCAGCGGTAGAAGGCTGCGGCATTGTGCTCGACATGCCGTTGCATCATTGCTATGAAGAAGTGATGAACGGGCAGTTAGTACCCATCCTCAACGGCTGGCAGATTCCGAACCTCGATAATTACATCGGATCTACGCTGGCTGCCTCAAAATTGAAACGAGTGCAGATGTTCATTGATTTCTACGTTCGAAGAAGAAGAGAGATTGAAGGTGAACAAAAGAGACGCCTGCAGGAGAAATTTTCTTTCATCATCTAATGAAAAAAAACGGAGATATTTCTCTGAAATACGAACTTGTGTTTAACAAAAAAAAGCAGTTACAGGAAAGAAATAGGAGGCCACAAATGCGTGAAGAACCTCTAATGACTCATGATCAGATGGTTACAAAATGGATGGAAAATCCTGATTTTTGAAAAGCCGTCTCTGAACTCAATGCTCAATATGCTGATTTAGATGAGACTTTAAGCAAAAAAAAAAGCCAATAGTCAGGTGCAGTCCGGTACGACGAGAAAAGTGAACCGATCTGCTGCCGAAATCCACCGTCTGGAAAATCCGCGAAGTAGTCCCGGCACTAATTTTAGGAATCTTGAAAAGGCATCTGCATTATTGAAGATTTTCAAACGGCAAAAAATAAGCTGCTTGGCTTTGTCTTCCAGGCAGCTTTGAAAATCAATTAAAGCTAAAAAGCCATTAGCTCATTGCGAACATCAATAGCGTAACAACAATCAAAGCGACGATCGCAGGGATGGCTGTGCGTTTAACAACCTCCATCGGGTTGACGCCTGCGATACCTGCCAAAATAATGACGCCGCCGGCAACCGGAGACATAGAACGACCTAAACCTGCAGCGATCTGAGCAACGGCACCTAATTGGACAATGGTCAGGCCAAAGTCAGCGGCATTCGGTGTAATCGCCTGGTTGAAGGCTAAGGCAGCTGCGTTGCCGGAACCGGAAATAGCGGCCATTACGAAGGGACCTGCAGCGGCTGCGAACATAGCGACAGACTGAGAACCTTTCATCGCGTCTACGAGAGCACCGGTTAAGCCGATGGCTTTCATGCCGGAAGCAAACATGGCGGCTGCAGCAATCAAGATGACGACATCGCAGAAACCGTCACCGGCACCGCGGCAGAACTTCTTGGAAGCTTCGCCGATCTTCTGTTTGTTGAATAATGCGACGATCAGACCGATGGCCGTACCGATCAGCATGCAGACGGGAACCGAGAAGGCTTTTGTCGGGAGAACGCCGACCTGCTTGGAAGCGAGAACCAGCAGAGCAAGCGGAATAATCGGAATGATGGCTTTGATCGGGTTGACTTTGAAATTCTTTTGAATTTCTTCACCATCAGGCAATTCTTTGACGATTTCCGTTGAACCGACGCCTTCTTTCAAGACAATGCAGATAATCGTCAGGCAGATGGCAGCGACCAGTGCGCCGATGGCGCAGGGCAGAGCTTCCTGCATGATCACGATCATTGCATCTGGGGCCGGAATTTCTTTAGCTTTGAAGGCTATATCGGCAATCTGCGGGTTGAACATCAAGCCCGGGCTGACAACCGAACCCCAAGTTCCGATGAAAACTGCGGCAGCGGCCATCACAGGACGCACTTTCAGGGCGATTAAAGCCGGAATCAGCAGAACACCGACGGCCGCGGCGATACCAGCAGCGGAAGGAAGTACGATGTTCAGCAGCCAGGTAATGATGACGGCGCCGGGAATGACGATGACCGGAACACGGGCCAACGGTTTAACCAAAAGGTTCACCAAGTGGTCAGAACATTTTGTAAAAGTCATGACATAACCGAAACCCATCACGGTAACGATGGTCGGAACCAGGCCTCCGTTGACTAATTGCTTAACGAAAGCATCAACGGCTGCGGAGACTCCGCCGTTTGTGCCCACAACGACCTGGCCGATGAAGGCCATCACCAGGCCCGATAAAGCCAGAACTAAACGCGCTTCGTAATTTTTGTAAATCAAATAGAAGGTAACGACGACGATTGCTAATCCAATCCAGATCATGATAATTACTCCTGAGATTTGTTATTGAGAAGTTTTTCGAACGCTTCGTCGAGCACTTTATCGCTGTCTGCTAAGGCAGCCCGCCATGCACGGAGACGCTGTGCATCTTCTTCCAACCGTATGGCGATTTCGTCTAATCCTCTCCGAACATTTGCCGGAGCGGGAGAGCCGGCTCCGACATCCGAATGGACGGCATGTTCCGGAGATAGAACCGTGCGGAATTCTTCTTGTGTAAGTTCAAACGGAAGTCGTTTGCCTTCAAGCTGCTCGGTGACATTGCCGAAGATTTCTTTTGCTGCTTCAAACGGGAAGTTATCCGGATGAAGGTCTCGTGCTCTGGCATATGTCACGATTTGGCTTGCGAAGGTGTGGCCGATACGGAAAGGAATTCCGAATTGTCTCTGCAGGGCTTCTGCGAGGGCCATCGTGGTAGTCCAGTCGCTGTTGAGTTCTTCGAGGCTGCGGGCAGGATTGACCTTAAGCAAAGAGAAGGCCTGTTCCATCAGCTGAAGCATTTCGACGCCTTTAACAAAGACGCCCGAGCAGTCTTCCAGCACGCTTTCTTTGTTGTCATACATGCCGAGTTGAAGGTTGTGAGCTCTTAAAAAAGACGTCTGCATAGCGCCGACAACGTCGCTTGCCGTTCCGCGAGTCTTGTTGAGAATGCCGGGATTGCGTTTCTGCGGCATTGCAGAAGAACTGTAGGCGGCGCCGGATTCTAAAAGTAGCCAAGGCCGCGTTTGGGAGTATTGCTGCGCGAGGTCTTGAACGAGTGTGCCGATTCGGATAGCCACATTAGCGGAGTTTGAAGCAGCTTCTAAGGGAATGTCAAAGAGGCTGATTTGGGCGGCATCCAAGCCGTTTGTAATAGGCTTCTCAAAACCCAGTAATTCAGCTAGGCGTTCACGATTCAACGGCCAGCTTGAGCAGGCGAGCACCGCAACGCCGAGTGCAGATTGATTGATGCGTTTGTAGCTTTCAATGATTCGGTCGGAGTCTCTTTGGAAGGACTCCAAAAAGCCCCAAAGGTAGAAAGCCAAGGTGATCGGCATTGCCTGAACGCCGTTGGTGTAAGCCGGAATATAGGTTTCAATATTTTCACGAGCAATCGATAGAAGTCTCGTCCGAAGTTTGTTCAGAGCTTCATAAAAATCCAAAACTGCTAAGCGCAGACGTGCCTCGTTCAATGTCGTGAACATATCTTGGCGGCTTCTTCCTGTGTGAATAAGCGTAGCTTCCTCACCGCAGGATTCGATCAGCATTTTTTCTAACGACATGATGTCCGTGAGCCGCGGGACACCGGGTTGGTTCTGAATATCTTCTGCATGTTTTTGGGCGGCAGCTATTCGAGAGGCGATGTCGGGACTGATGATTCCTTCTTCTGCCAGCATCACCAGAGATGCACGATTCATACGATTTTGCCAATAGGCCCAATCTTTGGCTTCGGCTTCTCCACTGGTCGCCTTGAAATTATCCTTTCCCCAAGGTGTGACACGGAGTGTCATTTGAGATCTCCTTTAGAGGTTGAGATATTTCAAGTCTAGGCGTCTTTGCAAGTTTTAATGAGAGTGTTTCTGCATGAATAACCGTTCAAAAAGTGCACGGACAACAAATCTACGGAAGATGAATAGGCAGGAACAATAAGAAATTTATCTATTAAAACGGATACATGAAAAATTATTGATATAAAAATCTCACGAGTATTCGTGTGATTTTTGGGTGATAAGGGAAAAACCTAATTAGACGAGGCTGGAAGTTTTTCAAATCAAGAATTTTGCACAGACAAAAAATCCTCCTGCCTTACGGCAAGAGGACTCTTATAAAACATCTGCAGTCGGATTACTTCAGGACTTCAACCGGAGCATCGACTTCGTATTCGGTCTTGAGAAGGTCTTTGTCGACTTCGACGACTAACTTGACGGTATTTTCGGGCTTGACGTTCTGACCGTTCCAATATTTGCGGTCGATTTCAAGTTCGACGGTACCGGTGGCATCTTTGAATTCGTACTTGTCGCCTTGAACGTTACGCACGATGTTGCCTTTCAAGATCATGTGAGCGTCATCGGGAAGCGTTTTGAGCTGAGCCACTGTGCCTTCCTGAGTGGCGCCGGGACCGGTGAACCCGCCCGTCTGAGCCATAGCCGGAGTGGCGGCAACGACAGAAGCCAAAGCGACTGCAGATAATACTTTCCTAACCATTGGTGTCTCCTTAAATGTATTAGTCTCAGCCTAAAGCTTCGGGACAGGAGTGGATAAATTTTCAACGCACTATGAGTATGTTGATTCTCAAAGTGAGCTCATGAGAGTAGATGTCTTATAGGTTCGTATCTTAATTTAGCTGCATGATCAATACTGTCTCCAAGGAATAAGAAGGAGACAGATTATGGATATTAACTGGTCAAGATACATTGAGATCG
>ENA-UEOJ01001643-UEOJ01001643.1-human-gut-metagenome-genome-assembly--contig:-NODE-1643-length-15132-cov-5.509598_pt1 | contig 15132 bp, 10 predicted proteins | sample MGYA00242885_ERZ507886 | MGnify/ENA primary metagenome ERZ507886 (study PRJEB26167, sample SAMN06115505) | human gut metagenome | host: Homo sapiens | place: China:Anhui | collected 2015-08-07... | reverse complement strand
GGCAGAGCAAATAATAAGCATAGTGATAAGAATCAGTGTCTTTCCTTTACTTCTGAAAGAATCGAAAAATCCGGGACATCTCCAAGCCAGAATGCAAGTACCCTATCACAACATATTAACACAGGCAGAGATAATACGAACAACAGAAAAAAAGAGTATTTGGACGTTTTAAAAATCAAAGACATGAAATAATCACGGTCATCCGCAGCATAAGATTTAACGATCTGAGGATTGAATGCGGTCTGAAAATTAGATGAAAAATTATATATAGCCGTATTTACTTGATTGGCTATACCCATTGCTGCATTTATTGATACTCCGAAAAAAATATTTTGCAGAATATTTAAACCTTGCGATGCAGCCATATTTGCAAAACTGCCAAACAAACTCCATCCGGAAAATCCTATCAAGCGTTTAAACAACACAGCATCCCATGAATATTTATAATGGCATATTTTGAAATGATTCAAGCAATAAAAAATATAGCACAATGTAATTAACCCAATTACAACCATCGTCAGCACCGAATAAACAATCAAATGGTCAACTGCTATGATCAATAATAAATATACAATTCCTAATTTTAAAATGACCTCAACAATACTTATATATGCATATGTTGACATTTTTTCATAGGCAATGATTGCAGCGTTGTATGGGGTACGTATTACACTTAAACAAGCCCCCAAAACTGACATTTGGTATACCCAATTCATGGCATATACTCTTGAAGGAGGAACTTGTATGTAGGTATTTAAAAAACATAACCCAACCGTTTCACTTAAAACGAACAATAAAATCATTATCCCAACATGAGCATTGATACTCATGGAAAAAATGCGAGCAGCTTCTGCTTCATTCTTTTTTCCAAGTTCAAAATTAAGGAAACGTTGAGTGGAAGAAATCATTGCTGAATTTAAAAATGAAAAAAGAACAACGATTCCTCCTGCAATATTATATATCCCAAAATCTTCCACCCCCAAAGTCCGAAGGACTATACGGGACGTGTATAATGATACAATAACCATGAATATCATACGAACATACAATACTATTGTATTTTGGGCGATTCGCTTATTGTTCGTCATTTTATCCATGCTATTGAATTATAATTATATGTATTAAAAATTTAGAACTTTTTCCCGAAAACAATCGAACAGAACGTATTGAACAACACCTTGAAGTCGAACCACCAAGAACGATGTCCCAGATAATAAAGATCGTACTCTAAGCGGCGAAGCATCTTTTCCATCGTATCCGTATAACCATTATAAAGCGTTGCATAGGACGTTACGCCCGGGCGGATCTGGTAAAGGTATGAATAACGAATATCGTGTTCCAAAATTTGGTCAATGTAAAATTTACGTTCGGGACGCGGACCGATAAATGCCATATCCCCACAGAATACATTCCACAATTGAGGAAGTTCATCCAAGTGGTGCGCACGTAAAAATTTCCCGATTTTGGTCAAGCGAGGATCATCATCTCCTCCCGCATGGCTCAATTGTGGACCAAACTTCTCTGCATCAAGGCGCATCGTCCGAAATTTGTAAATATTGAAAGGCCGGCCAAAACGCCCGATACGTTCCTGCTTAAAAATAGCAGGTCCGCCATCCTCTCGTCGTACCGCGATATAACAGAGTAAGAATAACGGCGAGAAAATGATCAAAGCAAAAAAAGATAATATACAATCTCCGATACGTTTTACGCTTCGGGCGAAAGCCGACATATTGTCTGGAATAAACCGATCCTTCGGCACATATTGACTAATTGGAGTACTCACCTCAATATCATCATCAAACCGAGGATGACAACTCTTCAGTTTATTGGTCCATTTCGCATAAGCATCTTTATCTACAGCATCTGACATCCGCAGCGAAATCTCAGAATCACTTGTCTGCTGCAGAATGGTCATGTTTTCCAATACAGTTGGAATAGACTCCGGACCAATTAACGTACATGGCATCTGAGCCTCTTTCGAAAATCCTCGAAGATTCGTACATCCATATGATTTACAAAATAGTCTCAAACCATAAGCAGACAAACCATATGCAACCCACGTATTGTATCTGGGGCTGTAATACATATATACATACGATCCATCATTTTTACATTCGTTTAGAGTGATTACGTCTGTATCCATGAACTTTTATTATTTGATGGGTATTTTAAACTCTTGAACTTATTCCCGGTGCCCCAACCAGCAGTCATAATCATCGAGACGTCGAAGCAGTTGCGCCTTGCTCTTCTTGAGCGGCTGCTCCCCGCGCCACGGATCAACCGCAGCGTGGGCCTGTTCATAATCCAGGCAGCAGTTCGTGCAGCCGTAAAGCGTCACCAGCAGCAGCGACCGCGACTGTTCAGCCCGGATCAGCGGAAGAATACTCCGAACGGTCCCGAGCAGCTGATCGAAGGCTTCGCGGTCGCCCAGGATGGCATAGGCCGGAAGCAGCATCGAATAGAGTTTGCAGCGCATCACATCGCTGTCCAGCTGGAGGTTGGCATATTGCTGCAGGACCTCCGACGCCAAGGCCCGGTCGGCGTCTGTCACCCCCTCGGGCGAGTGGTAGCGTTTCAGCGCTTTGTGGAGTCCAGCCGGGAGGCGGTCGCCGTTCAAGCGCGTATAGACATGGCGGTTGTCCGCATTCAGCGCAATCACCTCATATTGCCCGGGTTCGACACAGAGCAGCGGCACATACATGCAGTTCTCCACACAGACCATCACCTCCTTGCGGCCCCCTCCAGGCTGAATGATGACGCTGGCCTCAACCCCCTTGAACTGCCCCTCGGTGATGCGGATCCGGTCGCCCTTCATCAGTCGTTCGGGGCCGGGCGTGTAGACCGGCAGCACGTCAGAATAGGAGGCAGCCACCCACTTCAGGTTCTCCATCGCCTCGTCCGAAAGGTAGGGATAGTAGGCATCGTCCTTCTCGCGGACACGGGGCAGGAAGTTATACTGAGGCAAGAAACGTTTCATCCGGTAGATCTCCGCCTCCGAGGCGTGGATGAAGACGTAGTTGTAGAGCAGCGGATGGTTCGTGCGGACCAACTCCCCGTGTTGTTTCCGAACCTCGACATACGAAGGGGCAAAGTATTCGAAAACCGGCTCTCCGTTTCGAGTCCGGCGCTCCAGCTCCATCCGCAGGGCCCGGGCCGGATTCCCCTGATAGTGGCCTTGACGCGACGTCGGAAGGGCCAGCACATACCATCTGACGGCATTGCTGTTCTTTCTGGCACGGAGTTGCTCCGAGACCGAATCTGTCCAGTTCCAACCGATCTTGTTCGAACTTGCCATGATTTGCAGTCGAAAGTGAAAATGACCGGAGATTCATCTCATTCACGGGCAAATCCCGGCCTTGCCAATGCACGAATTTAATGTGCTGACATTCAGACGATTGAACCTAAAATAGAAACATTCGTGAAAATTTTGGGCCAACAGAATCCCATCGATCTGCCGAGTCCACCTTCCAAAATCTCACGTCTCTATTTAAGAAACCATACTAGACCTAAATTGTTTAGCCGTCAAAAGCATACGGATATTGACCGTTTTACCATCCATTCGAGAGGTGCATTTTGTGTAAAATTATGGCACAATCGGCGTCCTGAGTATCTGGGACGCGGATTTGGGAACTTCTGACAGATCTTGGAAGAACGTGACGGTTTTAATGATCGGAGTATGAACCAAATAAAGGCCTCACAAGAGGATGTTACAAGCGTAAAAAATATGATGATTTTTTTTGTACTAACCCCCTTTTTTTCTACCTTTGCGGCAGTGATGTGTGATTTCTTAAATAGAGACCTTACTCCCGCATAAACGGGAGGAAACTCTATTACGGGAAAGCAAAAGGAGTGCGGGATTATGTGCGGTTGAAACACACGTGCGAAACTGTATGAAATTTTTAAGCATCACTCAAAAGAAATATACAATTTATTATTTGTCAGGCTATTACATTTAGCCTGATGAGGTCGCGGAGCGCAGTCTCCCGAATGAATGGCAAAATCCGTGTCGTCCGCACTCTCCCAAACCGCCAATCCATCCGAATCCGCCTCAGCCCCCTTGTCCGAGGTCCAGAACCGCCACATCGTGCGCTGGTACGTGATGGTCTACCCGACCAGCAACCAAGCCATGACCGAAGAGCTGGATCGCGAACTGGCCCGCAGGCGGCGCGACAACGAACCTCTGTTCGAGTACTTTGCTCCGGTTCTTGTCGAGGCCAGAAAGATGAATGGGCGGCTGGTGACAACCCGACGTTCGCTGTTGTACAACTACCTGTTCGTACACGCGTCGGAGTGCGAAATCTACCGGATCAAGCAGCGCCTGCCCCAATACAACCTGCTCCCGCGCGTTAAGGACAGCAAGGAGAGCTACCACTACCCCTATCTGACCGACAAGGCCATGCGTGATCTTCAATGGATTGCGCGTTCGTATGCCGAGCCAATACCGATCTGCACCGCAGACCCCGCCTGGCTGGTCAAAGGTGACCGGATTCGTATCACGGAAGGGCGTTTTGCGGGAATTGAGGCCAAAGTCGTCACAAACACCCCCACACGCCACAAGGAGATCCTGGTCTCGATCGACAACTGGATGTGCGTCCCGCTGCTGAAGGTCCAGCCCGGGGAGTATGAGGTGGTCGAACTGAATGCCGAAACCCCGAGTTATTACTCCCGACTGAACAACAGCAAACTCCTCGACCGGCTTCATGACGCACTGTGTAGGCATTGGGCCGGAACGGGGTCCGCAGAAGACCGGCGCATGGCTACCGAGGTGTTGCAGGAATACGGCAGTCTGACGCTCGACTCCGACATCATGCGCAGCAAACTCTATGCCCTGTTGCTACAGGCCTACACGATTCTCGACGAGACTTCGAAGCGCGAGAGTCAACTCGTGGTGATCCAGAAGATGCTGCCTGCCGGACGGGCCGAGCAATCCCGCGCCCTCCTGCTCGTAACGCTCTACGGGTGCACGGACAGCCGGCTCTACTACGACCAGGCGCACGCCCTGATCGATCCCTGGCTCGCGGAGAAGTCGCCCAAGAAGAGCAAGGCGCAGTTGATCCGCCACCTGGCTGATTTCGACCGAGAGTTTGGCCATGGGGGCGAATAGGCCCTTCCGTGAAATCGAGATCTGCCGAGATTACACTTTGTCTCTGAATTTCAACCCTATAAAATATTCATACATCAGATCATGTATCGTTTAATTGAGAAACTGCGTCTGGACCGCTATGTCAGTTCGCGGTTGATTCTTGCATTAGACCTGCTGGTTTCGGCCGGGGCCTCGATCATCTCTCTGTTAGTAGCAAGTATTCTTTCCGGACCGGAAACACTTACCTGGAAAACAATAGGCTGGTGGCTCGGAGGATCCGTTGTCTTTTCCTGGATCGCGTTCGTGTTGCTCCAAACCCACAAATCAATCATCCGTCACGCCACCTTGCGGGGTTTGGGCCGTTTGAGTGTCGCCGTTGTTTTCAAGGGAATTGGGATCGCAGTTATATTGGCTTTGGGTGTCGCTGGCCCGACATTTCCAGCGATCTGGATCACTCTGTTGTTTGACATATTGTTGAGCCTTTCAGGACTGGTGATTATGCGCGTTGCCATGGTTGTCGTCTATGACTGGCTCAAAGACAGCCGTCAAAGGCATTGCAAATGCCAGCGGATCCTGATCTACGGAACCGGCGACAAGGGCGTTTCGTTGGTGACCCAACTCCAAAATTCTCAAGAGTATCAGGTCGTCGGTTTCCTGACCTACGGCAAAACACTGAAGAATCATATGCTGGCCGATCTCCCGGTCTACTACTTCGAGACCGAAGAGAATGTCAAGTACCTGCACAACTGCAAGGATATTGACGCCATTCTCTTCGCCCACGTCCATGAGGCTCGCGAAGAGCAGGAGCGCCTAATCCATTATTGTACGGACTGCAACCTCAAGGTGCTGATCGCTCCCTCGATCGACGAGGTGGTCGACGGCAAGGTGCAGCGTCAGGCAATCCGCGAGATCAGGATCGAGGACCTGCTGGGACGTGAAGAGATCAAGATCTCGATGAACGAGATCATCGCCAACTTCCGCGGCAAGACGATCCTGGTTACGGGCGCGGCGGGGTCCATCGGTTCGGAGTTGTGCCGCCAGCTGGCGACGTTCGGAGTCAAGGAACTCGTGCTGTTCGACAACTCCGAGACGCCGATGCACAACATCCGCCTCGAGTTGGAGGATCGCTACCCCAATCTGAAGTTCATTCCCGTAATCGGCGACGTACGCATGATTCCGCGTCTGGATTTCGTCTTCCGCACCTATCGTCCGCAGGTGGTCTTCCACGCAGCAGCCTACAAACACGTGCCGCTGATGGAGGAGAATTCCTGCGAAGCCGTTCTGGCCAACGTTGCCGGCTCGCGCAACGTGGCGGACAAGTGTATCGAATATGACGTCGAGAAGATGGTTATGATCTCGACGGACAAGGCCGTCAACCCGACCAACATCATGGGCTGTACAAAACGTCTGGCCGAGATCTACGTGCAGTCGCTCGGTCTGGCCATCGAGGCCGGCAAGGTGAAGGGCAAGACGAAGTTCGTCACTACGCGTTTCGGCAACGTGCTGGGTTCGAACGGCTCGGTGATCCCGCGCTTCCGCGAGCAGATAGCCAAGGGCGGTCCGGTTACGGTTACGCACCCCGACATCACGCGCTTCTTCATGACGATTCCGGAGGCCTGTCGTCTGGTAATGGAGGCTGCCACGATGTCTACGGGCACCCAGATCTTTGTCTTCGACATGGGTAAGTCGGTGAAGATCGCCCACCTGGCCAAGCGCATGATCGAGCTGGCCGGTCTGGAGGTCGACAAGGACATCAAGATCGAATACACGGGATTGCGCCCTGGCGAGAAACTCTACGAAGAGGTGCTGTCGAATACGGAGAACACACTTCCGACGTCGCACGACCGGATCCGCATCGCCAAGGTCCGCGAATACGACTATATCGATGCCCTCAAGGGAGCGCAGGAGTTGGAGAAGCTCTCCCGAGCTGTCATCATTCCGGACATGGTTCGCCTGATGAAGGAGATCGTCCCCGAGTTCAAATCCAAGAACTCGCGATTTGAGGAATTCGACAAAGAAACAAAGTAAAATCAACCATAATGAACACGGAACAGAACAAAGACTTAAAGATCGCCGTAGCCGGAACCGGCTATGTTGGCTTGTCTATCGCCACATTGTTGGCACAGCATCATCAAGTAACCGCAGTTGATGTTATTCCCGAGAAGGTGGAGATGCTGAATCGGAAACAGTCTCCGATTCAAGACGAGTATATTGAAAAATATCTGGCCGAGAAGCCTCTGAATCTCACCGCCACATTGGATGGCGCTGCCGCCTATCGGGATGCGGATTTTGTCGTGATTGCCGCTCCGACAAACTACGACCCCGTCAAGAACTATTTTGACACAAGCCACGTCGAAGAGGTGATCGATCTGGTCCTGGAGGTCAATCCTCAGGCCGTCATGGTTATCAAGTCTACGATTCCCGTAGGTTACTGCCGGAGTTTGTATATCAAGTACATGCAGAAGGGGGTAAAACGGTTCAATCTGCTGTTCTCGCCCGAATTCCTGCGTGAAAGCAAAGCTCTCTACGACAACCTCTATCCGAGTCGTATTATTGTGGGTATTCCCAAAATTATCAACGATGAGCGGTTTAAAGAGGAGAATGATGCCATTCGAGCCATCGCAGATATTCCGGCGCTTGAAAAGGCTGCCCATACGTTTGCCGCGCTGCTGCAGGAAGGGGCCATCAAAGAGAATATCGACACGCTGTTTATGGGCCTGAAAGAGGCAGAGGCAGTAAAACTCTTTGCCAATACCTATCTGGCCCTGCGAGTCAGCTACTTCAATGAACTGGATACCTATGCCGAAGTAAAGGGTCTGGATTCCCAAGCCATTATTCTCGGAGTTGGTCTGGATCCCCGTATTGGAACTCACTACAACAACCCGTCGTTCGGTTATGGCGGATATTGCCTGCCGAAAGACACCAAACAATTGCTGGCCAATTATGCGGATGTCCCGGAGAATCTGATCGAGGCCATCGTCGAGTCGAATCGCACCCGCAAGGATTTCATTGCGGATCAGGTTCTGAAAAAAGCGGGGTATTACAGCTATTCTTCGATAAATGGCTACAATAAGGAACAGGAGAAGCCCATCGTGATCGGCGTATATCGTCTGACCATGAAATCCAACAGCGACAATTTCCGCCAGAGTTCGATTCAAGGCGTCATGAAGCGCATCAAGGCCAAAGGCGCAACGGTTATCATTTATGAGCCTACCCTTGAGGATGGATCGACATTCTTCGGCAGCGAGGTTGTCAACAATCTCGAAAAGTTCAAGCAGATGAGTGCGGCTATCATCGCCAATCGCTATGACCCCTGCCTGGACGATGTCGAGGCAAAGGTCTATACCCGAGATATTTTCAGAAGAGATTAACTATTAAACAAATTAACACACATAAGTCATGTCTATTTTCAAAGACAAAATCCTGTTAATCACAGGCGGTACGGGAAGTTTCGGCAATGCAGTTCTGCGCCGTTTCCTCGACTCTGACATCCGGGAAATTCGTATCTTCTCGCGCGACGAGAAGAAACAGGATGACATGCGCCACTTCCTTCAGGCTAATCGTCCGGACGTTTCAACCAAAGTGAAATTCTATATTGGAAATGTACGCAACCGCGAGGCTATAGATTTCGCAATGAACGGAGTCGATTATGTCTTCTCGGCGGCCGCACTGAAGCAGGTACCCTCTTGCGAATTCTATCCGATGGAGGCTGTGCGTACGAATGTAGAAGGCACCAACAATGTACTTCTCTCCGCTATCGCTCACGGCGTTAAGAATGTCGTCGTCCTCTCTACGGACAAAGCAGCCTACCCGATCAATGCCATGGGTATCTCCAAGGCCATGATGGAGAAGGTTGCCATTGCCCAGGGGCGTGCACTGGGGCCGGATGCAAAGACCACCATCTGCTGCACCCGCTATGGAAACGTAATGGCCAGCCGAGGTTCCGTGATTCCGCTTTGGGTTGAGCAGATGATAGAGGGCAAGCCGATCACCATCACGGATCCCAACATGACCCGCTTCATGATGACGCTTGATGATGCTGTCGATCTTGTCATGTATGCCTTTGAGCATGGCAACAACGGCGATCTCTTCGTTCAGAAGGCCCCGGCCGCAACCCTCGACGTGCTTGCAGAGGCCCTCAAGCAGATTTACGCCAAGGTGAATCCCAAATACGGAGAGACCGAGGTGAAAATCATCGGTACCCGTCACGGCGAAAAACTCTATGAAACGCTCGTAACACGTGAAGAGATGCTCCGTTCGGAAGATTGCGGCAACTACTTCCGCATTCCCTGCGACGCCCGCGACCTGAACTACGACAAATTCTTCACGGAAGGCGACGATGCCATCAGCCGCATGGAGGACTATCACAGCCACAACACCAAGCGACTCGATGTCGAAGGCATGAAGGCGCTGCTCCTCAAGCTCAATTTCATCCGCGAAGACCTCGGTCTGCAGCCCAAAGCAAAGTCCCGCGACTATAGAAGCGAATAACAGATGAAGATTCTGGTAACCGGAGCAAAAGGTTTCGTTGGTCGGAACCTTTGCTCCCAACTTAATAACATCAAAACAGGCAAGGCCAAGTGCTACGGAGACCTTCAGATCGATGAGGTCTTTGAGTATGACCTGGACAGCACCATGGAGCAACTGGATGCCTGGTGCTCCGAATGCGATTTTGTATTCAACCTTGCGGGTGTGAACCGGCCTCAGAACCCCGAAGAGTTCATGACCGGCAATTTCGGCTTTGCCTCAACGCTTCTGGATACGCTGAAGAAGCATGGGAACAAGGCCCCCGTCATGCTCTCGAGCTCGGCCCAGGCCTCTCTTACCGGCCGTTTCGGCAACAGCGAATACGGGCGAAGCAAGAAGGCGGGCGAAGATCTCTTCCTCCAGTATGGCGAGGAAAACGGTGTAAAGGTTCTTGTTTACCGCTTCCCCAATCTCTACGGAAAATGGTGTCGCCCCAACTACAACAGCGCCATCGCCACGTTCTGCAACAACATCGCCAACGAGCTGCCCATCACGGTCAACGATCCGAAAGTGGAGCTCGAGGTCCTTTACATCGACGACCTTGTTGAAGAGATGATTGCCGCGCTGAAAGGTCAGGAGCACCACTGCGAGTTCGAAGGGCTGACCGTATTGCCCTCGGCCGAAGGACGTTACTGCTACTGCCCCGTTACTCACAAGGCTACGCTGGGCGAAATCGTCGACCTTCTGCACCAGTTCCACGACATGCCGAAGACGCTGATGATCCCCGAGATTCCGGCCGACAGCTTTGCCAAGAGACTCTACAGCACCTATCTGAGCTACCTCCCCAAGGACAAGGCCATTTTTGACCTGAAGATGAACTGCGACGACCGCGGCTCCTTCACCGAACTGGTTCACACGCTCAACTGCGGACAGGTAAGCATCAATATCAGCAAACCGGGTATCACCAAAGGTCAGCACTGGCACCACACCAAATGGGAGCAGTTCATCGTTGTTTCCGGCCACGGCCTGATCCAGCAGCGGAAAGAGGGTACGGACGAGGTTATCGAGTTCGAAGTCTCGGGCGACAAGATTCAGAGCGTCATCATGCTGCCCGGATATACGCACAACATCATCAACCTCTCGAAGACTCAGGATCTTGTCACGGTCATGTACTGCAACGAGGTTTTCAATCCGGAGCGGCCGGACACCTTCTTCGATCCCGTAGTAAGCGAATAAAAGCCGCAAGATGGCTGAATAATCAAAACGATCTATGGAAACCAAAACTCCGAAATTCGACTACAGTGATATTCACTGGCAAAATAACGGCAAAATCAAACTCTGCATCATTGTCGGCACCCGCCCGGAGATCATCCGGCTCGCAGCCGTCATCTCCAAATGCCGCAAATATTTCGATGTGATTCTGGCCCACACGGGACAGAACTACGACTACAACCTCAACGGCATCTTTTTCCGTGACCTGAAGCTCACCGAGCCGGAGGTCTACATGGATGCGGTCGGAGATGACCTCGGCGCGACCTGCGGCAACATCATCAACTGCAGCTACAAGCTTTTCGCCGCAACCAAACCGGACGCCGTGCTCGTCCTTGGCGACACCAACAGCTGCCTGAGTGTCATCGGCGCAAAACGCCTTCACATTCCGATTTTCCACATGGAGGCCGGCAACCGCTGCAAAGACGAATGCCTGCCGGAGGAGACGAACCGCCGCATCGTGGACATCATCTCGGATGTCAATCTCGCCTACTCCGAGCATGCAAGAAGATACCTGGCAGAATGCGGACTTCCCCGTGAGCGTACATACGTCACCGGTTCGCCCATGGCCGAGGTACTCCACCAGAACCTCGCCGAAATCGAGGCATCCGACGTACACGAGAGACTCGGACTCAAGAAGGGGCATTACATCCTGTTGAGTGCTCACCGCGAGGAGAACATCGACACGGAGAAGAACTTCCTCAGCCTTTTCAATGCGATCAACGCGATGGCCGAGAAGTATGACATGCCGATTCTCTACAGCTGCCACCCCCGCAGCCGTCATCGTCTCGAGGCTACCGGGTTCAAGCTTGATCCGCGCGTACAGGTTCAGCAGCCGCTGGGATTCCACGACTACAACTGCCTTCAGATGAACGCCTTCGCTGTCGTATCCGATTCGGGCACCCTTCCCGAGGAGAGTTCTTTCTTCACCAGCGTAGGTCATCCTTTCCCGGCAGTCTGCATCCGCACCTCGACCGAACGTCCCGAGTCTCTCGACAAGGCAGGCTTTATTCTCTCCGGCATCGACACCAAAGGACTTCTCCAATCCGTCGACACGGCAGTAGAACTTGTCAAGAACGGCGACTACGGCACTCCGGTTCCTGACTACACGGATGAAAATGTCTCCACCAAGGTAGTGAAGATCATCCAGAGCTACGTTGGCGTAGTGAACAAGATGGTGTGGCGAAAGGAAGTCTAATCCCTCTAAATAATTAAAAATTCTCAGACGTACAGCGGTTTCCTACAAATACAGTCTAATGTCTCTATTGCTAAAAAATACATTACAGATAGTAAAGAGACACATACAACTTTACAAGACATATTGATTTGAGGTTGGCACTCCTATCCTACAAATATTTATCTGGCACGTTATAAAACTATTTCATTATTGGACGTATACACTTAAGTCGGAAGCTGAAATCCACTGACATTTTTCGGAATATAGAAAGTTTATATAGGATTATAATGAGGGTAATAAAAACTGCATTGCATTAGTATAATATTCCACATTTTCAGGCATACCAGATCCATGTCAAACTTGCTTACTCCGGATTCATCTTTATTGAAGATAATACAATAGCGATTAATTTACCAGAGTGATACAGCCTAATAGAAACGACAACTATAAAATGAGATATTGTCCTTGCAATAATGGTTGATACTAGATAGACAGTATCACTTACACATAATTAATTAAAGATGATCACTTCAAGAGAAAGCTGATAAGTTATAGACAACCAATGCTTTTGAATAGAAATAGTTCTATGCATTATTTCAAAGTCCATATTCCAGAGCAACTAAAAATACAAAATGCGTAAAAGATATCTTTAGATAAAGCCTCAATCTCTGTACAAATTAAAGCATAAGCTTTTCTTCAACACAAAAGAAGGTTTGAATATTCTGCTCAAGGGGAGGGATTTGAAAGGAATAACGCAGTCAAACTTTCACACGACTCTTGGCAGAAACTAAATTCTCATCGAATAACTAATAATCCAATAGAAAATAGAGACAAACTATCCTCCCACAAAAAACAAATTTGCTCATATCGTTGCTGTTCTAATTCTCAAAATAAGCAACAACAAACGAAATAATAGGCCTTAGAGAAATAAGGTAAAAACGGTTAAAGCAGCAATAAAACCCAATACACGTATAATAAATATATCCCAAAATGCCCCATACAATTAAAATAAAGTATGATAGTATAGACGTACTGAAATTTATCTTATCCTTTCTAATTATTCAGATCCATACAGAGTTTTACTTTATTTGGATGAAACCTTATGTCAGATTAGCCGTACCAATTTTCTTCATAATATCAGCTTTCTTCTTTTTCAGAAGAAATCCAGGAAAGGAACAATTAATAGGATACATTAAAAGACTTTCAATTCTATACCTCTTCTGGTTTATAGTATGGGGACTATATTTTGTATATGCTAATCGAGCTATTGTATTCTCATCTCAAGGTTTCGTGTTTATTTTGCGTTCCTTAGTCTTTGGTAGCACATTTGCTGCCTCTTGGTATATTGCAGCATCAATTATTGGAACCATTATCGTATATGTTCTCTCAAAGCTATTAAATGATAGATGGTTAATATTCATTACTGCATTAATCTATATTACTATTACTTTGGGGACATCTTATTATCATCTATTCTCAGATTCTTTCAGCAAATTAGAAGATGCTTTTTATCAAATCACGGGCACACATCTTTCTATTAGCTTCCCTGTATCATTATTCTGGATAGCAGTGGGCAAATCATTGATAAACTACAATCCCACAAAAATAAGCAGACTCACATTAAGCATATCTGCGTTAGCATCTCTTATATTGTTACAGTTAGAGTACCGTTTTGTTCGTAACATATGGTTGACAGGAGATTGCTATTTGATGCTTATTCCATCATGTCTTTTCTTGTTAATGTATGTTCTATCATTTACTGACTACACATGCTCTCATGCGAAGCAATTACGTAGTGCAAGCACTATCATATACTGTTCTCACTATAATATCCTTTTTATGACTTTGTCTATATTAACTCTGATAGAGGGGAAAAGTCCCAATCTTTCATCTCTTGTAAAGTTTACAATAGCAGCAGGCATATCGCTGATAATCACCACAATAATACTTTCATTAGAGAAAATTAGAGGATTCAAATGGTTGAAATATTCACACTAAAGTAAATTTAAACGACAACATTAATGCTACGATGATAAACTCTGCAACTAACAATAAACGAATAGCAAAAAACACACTGATGCTTTACATCAGAATGCTATTCATTATGGTTGTATCACTCTACACCTCTCGGGTTGTATTACAGGCTCTTGGCGTAGAAGACTTTGGCGTATTCAATGTTGTCGGGGGCATCGTCACAATGTTTACTTTCATAAATTCAGCTATGGTATCATCCACCCAAAGATACCTCAATTTTGAGTTGGCAACAGGGAATGAAAGTAAACTCAAAAGTGTATTCAACACCTCTGTTCAAATTCATGCTATTATCGCCATCACAATTATCGTACTAGGTGAAACCATTGGTCTATGGTTTCTTCTAGAAAAACTTGTCATCCCGGAAGGTCGAATGACTGCAGCCATATGGGTCTATCAATGCTCGATACTTTCTTGTGCTGTCAATATTATGTCAGCCCCTTATAATGCAGATATTATTGCTCATGAAAAGATGTCAGCCTTCGCCTATATTTCAGTGTTAGAGGTTTCATTAAAACTTCTAATAGTATATCTCCTTTGGCTCTCTCCGTATGATAAACTGATTGTATACGCGATACTCACATTGATGATTCAAATAATTATTCGCTCAATTTACTCTGGTTACTGCCACAAGCATTTCACGGAATCCAAGCTTGTGTGGCAATTCAATAAACCTCTCTTCAAAGAGATGTCAGGTTTTGCCGGATGGAGTTTCGTTGGGAACCTCGCCAGCATCCTCTTCAATCAAGGATTAAATATGATGCTTAACATATTTTTTGGCCCGGTCATCAATGCGGCAAGAGGGATCGCCGTTCAAGTACAGTCAACCGTAACACAATTTGTGACAGGCTTTCAAACAGCAATCAATCCTCAGATTACCAAGAATTACGCAGAAGGCAATCTAGAACAAATGCACAGTCTTATGTTCCGTAGTGCACGCTTCTCTTTTCTCTTGCTTTACTTTATCTCGCTTCCCGTATTACTAGAAACAAAATTTTTGTTAACTATTTGGCTCAAAGAGGTACCAGAAAATACAATTATTTTCACGCAGTTTATTTTATGCATATCGTTGCTCTTTACCACAGCTAATCCATACACTACCGCC
>ENA-UEOJ01001640-UEOJ01001640.1-human-gut-metagenome-genome-assembly--contig:-NODE-1640-length-15144-cov-3.388199_pt1 | contig 15144 bp, 8 predicted proteins | sample MGYA00242885_ERZ507886 | MGnify/ENA primary metagenome ERZ507886 (study PRJEB26167, sample SAMN06115505) | human gut metagenome | host: Homo sapiens | place: China:Anhui | collected 2015-08-07 | study... | reverse complement strand
GTAAGCCGTCTCCCATGGGGTGCGCCGCCCGGTGTGGGTGAAATCCAGCCAGAGCGAGAGCGGCAGGGGCGCAATGGCCGCAGCCAGCGCAGCTTCGCCTGCCTTCAAAAAGCGGTCTTTGACCCGCTGGGGTAGGGCATTCCATACCGTGCGCTCTCTGGCAGGCGGAAAGGGATGAGAGTCGGGCAGACTGTCCGGAAGAAAAGAAAGTTGTTCAGATATCATAATGCCTCCTGACGATTTACTACAAGGCCCTGCCGCTCATCGTTTGGCGAGCCCAACTCAGTTGGATGATTTCTGCCCGGCCTGCCAAGGGCTCCCCTATCAGGGGAGCTGGCACGCGAAGCGTGACTGAGAGGTTTACAAGCTTTGCTGGTATTCCCGCGGGCTGAGTCCCGTGACCTTTTTGAACACCTTGGAGAAATAGAACGAGCTCTCATAGCCCAGTTTCTCCGCGATCTCGTACACCTTCAGGTTGCTCTGTTCCAGCATCTCCTTGGCGGCGGCAATGCGGGTCTCGGTGATATACTCCACAAAGCCGCTGTCGCCGTATTTGCCAAACAGCTGGCTGAGGTAGTTGGGCGAAAAATTGAACACCGCCGCCACATCGGCCAGCGTTAGTTTTTCCGAAAGGTGATTTTTGATATACTCCTGTACCTGTGCCACCACCTGCATCTTTCCAGCCGTAGCATCGCCGTCACCGGCCTCCACAAACTGGATGGGATTTTCAGCGGTCAAGATGGGCTGCAGGTGGGCATTTTCACGGCAGCGGCGGGCAAGGCCCAGCAGGGAATTGGTGGGCCGCCCCACAGCCCAGAGCAGCCGGACCGTGAAGTAGTTGTACAAGATCTGGCTGGCCCGCTCCAGCAGGGGAAGCAGCACTGCCCGGTAGTTCTGGCATTGGGCATCGGTCAGGCAGAACAGCACATTGCAGCGCATGGCATCGGCCCCGGTTACGTAGCAGGGCAGATAATTTTGCAGGGTGGTTTCCAACATCCGTGCACAGGAAAAGCTCAGTTTCAGCTGCTGTGCGGGGGCAAGCTCTGTGTTGGCAATGATCTCGCAGCTGGCCACAAGGTAGTCGTCGCTTGTAAGGTTCAGTTCCATGTGCTGCAGCGGCTGCTCCAAAGATTGCTCGTCCGGGAACAGCCCAGCGTACAGCCGCACAAAAAAGCGTTCCTGATAGGTGCGCACGCTCTCGGCAAGGTTTTCCTGCACCGACAGCTCCCCAAGCAGCGCCCGCTCCTTTTTGACGCGTTCTGCGGCGCGGGCCAGCGCGGTCTGCAGATTTTCCGGGGTCAGGTCCAGCTTAACAAGGTAATCCACCACCCCGGCCCCCATGGCCTGTTTGATGTAGTCAAATTCCTCAAAGCTGGTCAGCATAATAAAGGCGGGCAGCGGCCCCCGTTCCCGGCAGGTGCGGGCCAGGGTCAGGCCATCCATCAGGGGCATTTTTACGTCTGCCACCACGATATCCGGCTTTTCGCGCTCGATCATTTCCAGCGCCAGCTTGCCGTTGCGGGCAGTGCCGCAGACAGTATAGCCCAGCTTTTCCCATTCCAGCATTCCCTGCAGGCCAATGAGGACCAGCGGCTCATCATCCACAAGTAAGATCCGCAGCATGATCGTTTCCTTTCCTCTGATAGGGCAGTCGGATGGTCACCTCAGTCCCGATGCCCTCCTCGCTTTCAATGGTCAGGCCGTAAGCTTCGCCGAACGAATACTGGATGCGGCGGTTCACGTTCCACAATCCAACATGGCGGAACTTTTCGGCCTTTTCTTTTTCCCCGGCGGGTGCGTCCAGCAGATGCGCCACCTGCTCCGGCGGCATCCCGATGCCGTCGTCGGTCAGCCGCAGCAGCACATCCCCCGTGGCCGGATCGATGGAAATATCCAGCAGAACGCTGCCGTGGCCGCCCTTGGGCTCCAGCCCGTGGAAAATGGCGTTCTCCACCAGCGGCTGCAGCGTAAAGCGGGGGATCAGGCAGTCCCGGCAAAGCCGCTCGTCCTCGATCCGGGAAACCTCAATCTCCAGATCGCCGCCATAGCGGTACTGCTGGATGGTAAAGTAATCGTTGAGCAGAGCCAGCTCCTCCTGCAGGGGCACCAGCTTCTGCGTTTCCTTTGAGATGCTCTTGGTCAGCCGGGCAAAGGCGGTCACCATCTCGGCAATGCCGGGCGCGTGCTGGATGGTGGCCATCCAGCGGATGCTGTTCAGGGTATTGTAGATAAAGTGGGGGTTGATCTCGCTTTGGAGCATCCGGTATTCCAGCTCCTGTTTTTTGCGCTCGTCCTCCACCCGGCGGTTCATCAGGCCGTCCACATCGGCGGCCAGCTTGTTGATGCCTCGGCCAATGTCGCCCAGCTCATTGGGCCACTCTACGGCAGGGTCGGCAGTAAAGTCGCCGCCGCCCACAGCTTCGATCCGCTTCTGCAGGGCCTCCACCGGGCGGGTAATGGCCCATTCCAGCCAATGCTGCATTAAAAAGCTCAGTCCCCACACGATGGCAAGCCCCAGCCCCAGCAGCCACAGATAGACACGGCGCTGCTGTAAAAAGGTGCTTTCGGGCATCACCTGGATCAGTGCTGCACCCCGGCCCTCCAGAACGACCTTGATTGCAAAATAACTGCTGCCGCCCTTCCGGAAGCGCCCCTGCCATGCGGACTGCTTCCAGGTGCGGTTCTCCACCGTGGAGCGCAGTGTGTAGGAAACATCAGAAAAGGCAGTTTCCACCTGGGTCAGGCGGCCATCCTCGATCTGCCAGAGCTGATTGCCCATTTCCCAATAGAGTGCGCTGCCCTCGCTCGTGGTATAGCCCGCTGCGGGATCGGTGATGACCGATGGATCCAGCGCAAGGTAGGCTGTGCCGCGATGCATCGTTCCATGGCCGGAACGGATGGGCCTGCTGATGGCAAGGCAGGCCGGGTGAGAGATCATCAGCGGGTCGGTGGTGAACCGCATCCCGTATCCCTGCTGCAAAAACAGGGATACGCTGCTCTGGTTCAGGGCCGAAGAGCTGTTCAGCGGGCCGAACTGCAGGTGCCGGTCGTTTTCGTTGCTCATAAAGAACCGGATGACCTTGGGGTACAGCGGGTTGGAATAATACTTTTCCTGCGCCGCCTTGTAAGCTGCAATGGTCTGGGGGCCGTTGACCTCTTCCTGTGAAAGATAGCGGCGCACGGTGTCGTTGATGGAGGCCCAGTTCAAAAGAGCATCCGCATCGTTCAGGCTTGTCTCGATGCTGGTGGCCACCAGCCGCAGGTTGAACTCTGCCGCCTGCAGGGAGTTGGCGCGCACATATTGGTTGGAGAGGATGAACAGCGCCGCGCCCACGGCCAGCGAGGTAAGAAAGGTAAAAAAGCGCATTCCCCACACGATCTGCCGCCGCAGTGAAAAGCGGTGCCCGGGGCGATCCATACGCATTCTCCTTTCCCTTTCATTGGACAGCTTCCAATTTATACAGTACTGATTTTTGCGGCCTTTGTCAACGGCTTTTTGCATGATTTTTGTATACATTGTACTGTTTTTATTTGTTGCACATTTGCAATCTGTGCAAGAAATCAAGAAAGTACAGATTTCAGCATAAGAAAGTGCATCTTTTTGAGAAAGGCCTGCAAAAAATACAGCCCCGCCCGGAATAATTCCATTCCGGTTGGGGCTGTTTTGCGGTATTCTAGTATCAACAAAAGCGAGCGGCTCCCCGGCACGGGGGAGACCGCTGCACAAAAAACGCACTGCCCTGAAGGAGGACAAGACTTATGAAAAAGATCTCTCGTCGTTCGTTCCTTACCGCTGCCGCTGCCTGCGGCGCTGCTGCTGCTCTGAGCGCCTGCGGCGGCTCTTCCGCAAGCTCCACCGCTGCTTCCTCCGCTGCCGGTTCCACCGCTGCATCCGCAGCCGCAGGCCCTGTTACCCTGCAGTGGTCGGTGTGGGATAAGGAGTCCACCCCCTACTGGCAGGCCATGGCCGACGGCTACATGGCAAGCCACAAGGACGTGACCATCGAGATGGTGGATCTGGGCTCCAGCGATTACATGACCGTTCTGGCTACCCAGCTGGCCGGCAGCGCCGATCTGGATATCGTGACCATCAAGGATATTCCCGGCTACGCAAACCTCATCAATCTGGATTACCTCAAGCCCCTGAACGAGGTGCTGACCCGTGACACTGCTGATTTCAACGGCACCATTGAGCAGCTGACCACCGATGACGGGAACTTCTACGCCGTTCCGTTCCGCAGCGACTTCTGGGTGGTGTACTACAACAAAGACCTGTTTGATAAGGCCGGTGTGGCTTACCCCTCCAACGATATGACGCTGGAAGACTACGATGCTCTGGCCCGCAAGATGACCAGCGGCTCCGGCGACACCAAGGTCTATGGCTGCCACTACCACACCTGGCGCTCCGCCGCTTCTCTGTTCTCCATTCTGGACGGCAAGAACACCATCATCGATGGCACCTACGATTTCATGAAACCCACCTACGATATGGTCATTGCCCAGCAGAAGGACGGCATCTGCATGGACTACGGCTACCTCAAGACCTCTTCTCTGCACTACTCTGCGGCCTTTGAGAACCAGCAGTGCGCAATGGTCAACATGGGCAGCTGGTTCATCTCCACGCTGGAAGCCTACATGAAGGATGCCGAGACCAAGTTCAACTGGGGCATCGTCAAGTACCCCCACCCCGCCGGTGCAGCTGCCGGTTCTACACTGGGCACTGTGACCAGCCTGGCCATCAACGCCGACTCTCCCAAGGCAGACGCTGCTGCCGACTTCATCAACTGGTGTGTCTCCGAGGAGGGCGCACAGGCTATTGCCAAGACCGGCACCTTCCCGGCCTGCGGCTCCGCTGCCACCGCCGAGATCATCAAGTCCACCGAGGGCTTCCCCGAGGACAGCAATTCTGTGGATGCACTGACCACCAGCAATGTCTATCTGGAAATGCCCTACACCCAGTACGCATCTGATATCGAGACCATCCTGAACGCCGAGCACGATGCCATTATGACCATGAGCGAGACCGTGGACGAGGGCATCCAGAACATGAACGATCAGGTTCCCGCAGTTCTGGGCTGATCGTCTCCCGCTGCTTTCTCATCATCTCCTTCTTCATCATAAAACACCGGAGGGCGGGCGATTGCCCGCCCTCCCGCCTTGTCAACGGAAAGGAGGCTCTTTTATGGCGAGTGCTACTGTCCAGAATAAAACTCCCCGTAAAGTGCTAAAAAAATCGACCCGCGATTCTCTGATCGCGTATTCCTTCATTGCGCCAAACTTCATTGGCTTCTGCGTGTTTACGCTGGTGCCCATGGTGTTTGCCATTGCGCTGGCCTTCTGCGCATGGGACGGCCGCCACGCCATTGAATTTGTCGGCCTGAAAAACTTTGTAAAGCTCTTCACCACCGATAAAATTTTTCAGGCGGCGCTGAAAAACACCATCGTCTATGTCATTGGCACTGTGCCGCTGACGCTGGCCTGCTCGCTGGCCATGGCTGTGCTGCTGAACCAGAATGTGAAGCTGCGCAACTTCTTCCGCACCGTGGCATTCTTCCCTTACGTTGCCTCGCTGGTGGCGGTGGCAGCGGTGTGGAACATGATCTTCAACCCCTCCATGGGCCCCATCAACATGATCCTGAACCAGTTCTTTGGCGTGGCGGTGGAAAACCTGCCCCGCTGGGCTGCCGGTAAGGACACCGCCATGCTGACGGTCATCCTGTTCAGTGTGTGGAAGAACATGGGCTACTATATGGTCATTTATCTGGCCGGCTTGCAGGGCTGTAACCCGGACCTGAACGAAGCCGCCGAGCTGGACGGTGCCAACCGTTGGCAGCAGTTCTGGCACATCACCCTGCCCCAGCTGCGTCCCACCACCTTCTTTGTGGTCATCATGCTCACCATCTCCGGCTTCAAGGTCTACGACCAGATGTACATGATCACGCAGGGCGGCCCCGGCACAGCCACCATGACGCTGGTGTACTATATTTACAATGTTGCCTTCGTCAACACCCCGAAATACGGCTACGCAAGTGCCATTGCCATGGTGCTGTTTGTACTGGTGCTGATCGTTACGATCATCCAGTTCCGCGGCTCCAAGGGCGAGAACTGAGAAAGGAGGAAGAAACTATGACGACTGCTGTACGCAAAGACCACGCTTCTCAGAAGCGCCGCAATTTCATCTCCAAGTTCCTGATCTATTTCTTCCTCATCGTCATCACAGCCTGCATGCTGCTGCCCTTTTTGTGGATGCTGTCCTCCTCTTTTAAGCTGAATAAGGACGTGTTCGGCTTCCCCATCCAGTGGATCCCCAAAAATCCCCGCTGGCAGAACTATGTGGACATCTGGACCCAGATCCCGCTGCTGACCTTCGTGAAGAACACGGTCAAGATCACGGTGGTGGTCACCCTGTTGCAGCTGTTCACCTCCTCCTTTGCAGCTTACGCTTTTGCCAAGATGCAGTTCAAGGGCAAGAATGTGCTGTTCCTGGGGTACATCGCCACCATTGCAGTGCCGTGGCAGGCCTACATGGTGCCCCAGTTCATGATGATGAGCTCCTGGCATCTGAACAACACCCATCTGGCCATCATGTGCCTGCAGGCCTTCAGTGCCTTCGGCGTGTTCCTGATGAAGCAGTTCTACGAGGGTGTGCCCACTGAACTGTGTGAGGCCGCCCGCATCGACGGCCTGAGCGAATACGGCATCTGGTGGCACATTATGCTGCCTCTGAGCCTGCCCGCCCTGTCCACCCTGACCATCTTCACCTTCGTGAACACCTGGAACGACTTCCTTGGCCCCCTGATCTACCTGACCAAGACCGAGCTCAAGACCATCCAGATCGGCCTGCGGATGTTCATTACCCAGTATTCCGCAGAATACGGCCTGATCATGGCGGCCTCTGTGGTGGCACTGATCCCTGTGCTGATCGTATTCCTTTCTCTGCAGAAATATTTTGTGCAGGGTGTTGCATCCACCGGTATCAAGGGCTAAAATAACACCCGTAAGCGGGGTGCGGGCAGTCCCCGCGCCCCGCATTTTTTGGATAGAGGGAAAACGTTATGTTATATCCGGAGCAGAATGAAGCACGCCTGAAACTGAGCATGGACGGCACATGGGAGTTTGCGCTGGGCAGCTGCGAGGAAAACCAGTTCGACCCCGCAAAGCCCCTGCCGGACACGCAGCCCATCGCCGTTCCTGCCAGCTACAACGACCAGAACGACCAGACCACGGCCCTGCGCCGCCACTACGGCTGGGCATGGTATCAGCGCAAGTTCACCCTGCCCGCCTTCTGCGCCGGGCAGCGGGTGGTGCTGCGGTTTGGCTCGGTGACCCACACGGCAAAGGTCTGGCTGAACGGTCAGCTCATTGCGCAGCACAAGGGCGGCTTTACCCCCTTTGAAGCCGATGTCACCGCACTGCTGCACCCCGGCGAAACGGCTCTGCTCACCGTGGCCTGCGACAACCGGGTGAACCACAGCACTCTGCCTGTGGGCAACGAGGAAGGCCAGCTGGCCTTCTTTGGCTCGGACAACGCGGGCATCCCCAGCGTAGAAGCTGCAAAGCGCATTGCCGCACCCCAGAACCGCCCCAACTTTGATTTCTTCAACTATGCGGGCATCCACCGCCCGGTGGTGCTCTACACCACCCCTAAAGAGTATATCGAGGATGTGACTGTAGTGCCGCACACGGATGGCAGGGTGGATTACCGCATCCAGACCGTGGGCACCGCACCGGTGGCTGTCACTGTGCTGGAGGCTGACGGCAAGGCTGTTGCAAGCGCCGAGGGCGCAGCGGGCACCTTGACCATCCCGGAGGTGCAGCTCTGGGAGCCGAAGCCCGGCGTGCCCTATCTTTATACCCTGCACATCACCTGCGGGGCGGATGTCTATGACCAGACCTTTGGTGTGCGCAGCGTCGAGGTGCGGGGTACACAGGTGCTTTTGAACGGCAAGCCGCTCTATTTCAAGGGCTTTTGCAAGCACGAGGATTTTACCGCCCATAGCCGTGGCTTTGACCCGGTGCTGAACGTAAAAGATGTAAACCTCATCCACTGGGCCAATGCCAATGCCGTGCGCACCAGCCACTACCCCTACGCTGAGGAGTTCTACGACCTGTGCGACCGGGAGGGCATTCTGGTCATGGACGAGACCCCGGCGGTGGGTATCGGCGGCGGGGCGGCGGTGAATCCTTACAAGGAATATCCCCTTGCGGAGCATCACCGGCAGGTGCTTGCCGAGATGATCCATCGGGACAAAAACCACCCCTGCGTGGTGCTGTGGAGCCTTGGCAACGAGCCGGATCTGGAGCACTTCCCGCAGGATGCCTACGATTACTGGCACCCGCTGTATGAGCTGGCACATCAGCTGGACCCGCAGAACCGCCCGGTCACCCTCATCTGCTGCCAGAACGACTACACCAAGGATATCACCACCCGCACCATGGATATCGTCTGCATCAACCGCTACTACGGCTGGTACAACCTTTCCGGCGACATGGACGCCGCCTGCTATGGCCTGAATCAGGAAATGGATTTCTGGGCAGAGCAGCACAAGCCCGTGATGATGAGCGAATACGGCGCAGACACCCTTGCCGGTCTGCACACTGCCGGAGCCGAGATGTTCAGCGAGGAGTTTCAGGTGGAGTTTTACCGCCGTCTGGATGCGGAGTTTGACAAGCGCCCCTGGTTCGTGGGAGAATTTGTCTGGAACTTTGCGGACTATGACACTGTGCAGGGCCCCATGCGGGTGGACGGAAACAAAAAGGGTCTGTTTACCCGTGACCGCCGCCCCAAGCTGGGCGCGCATTTCCTGAGAGAACGCTGGAAGGACATTCCAACGTTTTACTTCAAATAAACCTCTCAGTCTGCTTCGCAGACAGCTCCCCTAATAGGAGAGCCCTTGGCAAAGAGGAAAAAGAATCTTCTTGAGATAAGGAGCTGCTTATGAAGACCTATCCGAATCACCCAATGACCGACGCCGAGGCAAGGCAGGCACTGGCCGATGCCTGCAAGCAGGTGGAGACCAATCTGCCGCTGTACACCTGGCAGTGCCAGAATCATTCCAGTGTAAACGGCATCTACCCCGGCTGTGCCAACAACCAGTGGACCTGCGGCTTCTGGCCGGGGGAGATCTGGCTGGCCTACGAGGCCACCGGGGACGAAAAATTCAAGGCAGCTGCCCTGATTCAGGTGGACAGCTTTGCCGACCGCATTGCCCGCAAGGTGGAGGTGGACCACCACGACATGGGCTTTCTGTACAGCCCCACCTGCGTGGCAGCGTGGAAACTGGTGGGCAGCGAAACCGGCAAAAACGCCGCCATCGCCGCCGCCGACCAGCTGTTGACCCGCTACCAGCCCAGCGGAAAATTTTTGCAGGCATGGGGCACCATGGATGACCCCGGCAACTACCGCTATATCATTGACTGCATGCTGAACGTGCCGCTGCTGTACTGGGCAGCGCAGGTGACCGGCAGCGACCACTACCGCGAGATCGCCGCTGCCCACACCGCCACCACGCTGGCAAACTCCTTCCGGCCGGACGGCAGCACCTACCACACCTTCTTTATGAACCCGGACGGCACCCCCAAGGGCGGACGCACCTGTCAGGGCTATAAGGACGACAGCTTCTGGGCACGGGGACAGGCGTGGGGCGTGTACGGAAGTGCCATCGGCTATACCTACACCCACGATGAAAAGTTCCTCGATGTGTTCCGCAAGGCGCTGGACTTTTATCTTTCCCACCTGCCGGAGGATCTGGTGCCTTGCTGGGATATGCTCTTTGCACCGGAAAGCGGCGAGCCGCGGGATTCCTCCTCCGCTGCCATCGTGGCCTGCGGCCTGCTGGAAGCGGCAAAGTATGTGGACGAAACAGAAGCTGCCCAGTGGCGCATGCTGGCACGGCAGATGCTGGCTAGTCTGACCGCAAACTACGCAGTCAAGCCCGGCACGCTGGGTTCCGGCCAGCTGCTGCACGGCACTTACAGCAAAAAGAGCCCCTACAACACCTGCACCCCGGAGGGCGTGGATGAATGCACGAGCTGGGGCGATTATTTCTATATGGAGGCGCTGACCCGCCTGACCAAAGACTGGGAGATGTACTGGTAATGAACTTACAGACCAAAGCGGATTTTACCGCACTAATGCACAGATTTCTCGACCCGCTCAAGCCTTATTATTCCGCAGGCTGTGCCCGGCTGCATCTGGGCGATACGGGCGTGACCTACAACCAAAATGCCATTGAGCTGGAAGCCTTCAGCCGCCCGCTGTGGGCGCTGGTGCCATTCTGGGTGGGCGGTGGCTCCGACCCGGAATTTGAAAAAATCTACCGCAAGGGTCTTGCCGCCGGTACTGACCCGGAAAACCCCGAATACTGGGGTACCACCGGGGAGTACGATCAGTGCTATGTGGAGATGGCGGCTATTGCCTGCGGCATTCTTACCGAACCGGAAAAGCTGTGGACATCGCTCTCTGACACCGAAAAACAGAACCTTGCCGCATGGCTTGGGCAGATCAACGCCCACACCATCCCGGACTGCAACTGGCAGTTTTTCCGCATCCTGACAAACCTTGCCCTGAAAAGCGTGGGTATGGCTTACAGCCCGGAGCTGCTGGAGGACGGCCTTTGCAAAATCGACAGCTATTACAGCGGCGATGGCTGGTCCACCGATGGCGCCTCCGTGCAAAAGGATTACTACATCCCGTGGGCCATCCAGTATTACGGACTGCTGTACTCTAAATTTGCCGCCGGCACCGACCCCCGGCGTGCTGTCCTTTACCGCCAGCGCGCCCAGCTGTTCGCACAGCAGTTTGTCTATTGGTTCGATGCCAACGGCGCAGCGCTGCCCTTTGGACGCAGCCTGACCTACCGCTTTGCTCAGAACAGCTTCTGGGCGGCCTGTATCTGGGCGGGGCTGGAACCGCTGCCCCTGCCGGTGATGAAGGGGCTCATCGTCCGCAACTTCAACTGGTGGCTGGGGCAGAAAATGTTCGACCGGGACGGCATCCTCACCATCGGCTACTGCTACCCGCAGATGTACATGGCCGAGCGGTACAACGCCCCAGGCAGCCCCTATTGGGGCATGAAGAGCTTCTTGCTGCTTGCTTTGCCGGACGACCATCCCTTCTGGTCTGCCGAGGCTGCGCCCATACCCGCATTGGAGCGGCTCAAGCCCATGCCCTATGCCAACATGCTGGTGCAGCGCCGGGCGGGCCGGGTAACGGCCTACGCCGCCGGTGTCAACGAGGGCCACGGCCACGGACAGTTCCCGGAAAAGTACGCAAAATTTGCCTACGATACCCGCTTCGGCTTCTGCGCCTCCCGCAGCCGGGAGGTGCTCCATCAGGCCGCACCGGACAGTATGCTGGCCTTTGTCATCGACGATAACGTGTTCGTGCGCAAGGTGAGCAAAACGTGGGAAATTGAAGCCGGGACGGTGACCGCGCAGTGGTCGCCCTTCCCCGGCATTGAGGTCACCACCACCATCACCCCCACGGCCACCGGCCACCGCCGCCATCACGAAATTGACAGCAGCTTCGATTGCGAAGCCTATGACTGCGGCTTTGCCGTGCCCAATTTTGCACCGGGATACGCCGAAGGTGTGGAAAACAACACCGCCGAAGCCCGCTGCGACGCACTGCGCTGCACTGTGACGGGCAGAGGCGAAGCGGTAGTCATCGGCTGCGACCCCAACACCAGCCTGTATTTTACCAATGTCCACCTGCCTGCGGTGAAATATCATATTGCCAAAGGACGCACTGTTCTGGATACTGAGATCCTTGACGAAGCAGACTGATGCCGTTTCTCTCCAGAAAAACAGTCGTTTTTGTGCGGCTGTTTTTCTTATATCCTGTGCTATAATGAAAGCAGAGAATGCTGCGAGGTGACATGTATGCCTTTGAACGATCCCATTACCCCGGCACTGCTGGCCGACCCGGAAATCTTTCAGCAGAACCGCCTGCCCTTCCATGCCCATTTTGCAGACCAGACCAGTCCGGAAATGCCCCTGACTGTCAGCTTGGATGGCGAGTGGGCTTTCCGCTACGCGGAAAACCTGACCGCGCCCTTTACGGACTGGGATACCCTGACCGTGCCGGGCTTTATCCAGATGCAGAGCCTGCAAAAGCCCGGTCAGCCCTACGGCGCGCCCCATTACGTCAACACCCAGTACCCGTGGGATGGTCACGAAAAGCTGCACCCCGGCGAGATTCCGCAGGATTATAACCCCATCGGGGAGTATCAGCGCAGTTTCACCCTGCCGGAAAGCTGGGCGAGCTGCTACCTGCGCCTGAATGGTGCCGACAGCGCCGCCGCCGTCTGGTGCAACGGCGTTTATATCGGCTACACCGAGGATACCTTTACCCCCGCCGAATTTGATATGACCGCCGCCGTCCATCCTGGCGAGAACACCCTGACCGTGCAGGTGTACCGCTTTTCCTCCGGCAGCTGGCTGGAGGATCAGGATTTCTGGCGTATGAGTGGTCTGTTCCGCTCGGTGGAGCTGTTCACAAAGCCTGAGCTGCATCTGGAAGATGCCTTTGTGAAGCAGGAGTTTGCCCTGGATTTTTCCAGTGCCACCGTCACCTTTGACTGCAAGGTCAGCGGTGCGGGAACGGTGTCGGTGGTGTTCAATGGGCAGCAGCAGTCTGCTGAGGTGGGTGTGCCTGCGGAATACGACAGCGGCGTGGTGTTCGGCAAGGGCGAGTCTGACCCAGACGTGGAGGAGGACGTGCAGGATGTTTCCTTTACCTTTGCGGTGACTGATCCCGCCCTGTGGAGCGCTGAGCAGCCGAACCTGTACGAGGCGGAAATTGCCCTGCTGAATGAGGGTACTCTCGTGGAGCGTACCGGCATGAAAGTCGGTCTGCGGAAGTTTGAACGGAAGGACCGCCAGATGCTTTTGAACGGCCAGCGCATCGTGTTCAAAGGTGTCAACCGCCACGAGTGGAGCTGCCGCACCGGCCGCACCGTCAGCCGGGAAGAGATGCTGTGGGACGTGAAAAACCTGAAAGCCCACAACGTCAACGCTGTGCGCACCAGCCACTACCCGGACGACCCGTATTTCTTACAGCTCTGCGATGAATATGGCCTGTATGTCATTGGGGAAACGAACCTTGAAACGCATGGCACATGGCAGAAGCTGGGCGCGGATGGCTCGGACGAGTGGACACTGCCCGGTGCGCGCCCGGAGTGGCGGGAGAATGTGCTGGCCCGTGCCGAAGCCATGCTGGAGCGGGACAAAAACCACCCTGCAATCCTCGTCTGGTCTTGCGGCAACGAGAGCTACGGCGGCAAGACCCTGTGGGAGATGAGCGAGTACTTCCGCCGCACCGACCCCAGCCGCCTTGTGCACTATGAGGGCATTTTCTGGGACCGGGAGTACCCCGCCACCTCCGACATGGAAAGCCAGATGTACACCCCGGTGGCAGACATTAAAAAGTTTCTGGCGGAGCACCCGGAAAAGCCCTTTATCATGTGCGAGTACAGCCACGCCATGGGCAACAGCTGCGGCGGCATCACCGATTACACCGAGTATGCTTACGAAGAGCCGATGTATCAGGGCGGGTTTATCTGGGAGTACATGGACCACGGCATCGCCGTCACCGACCCGGACGGCAGACCCGGCTTTGCCTACGGCGGCGACTTTGGCGACCGCCCCACCGACCGGGAATTCTGCGTGGACGGTCTTGTGCTGCCCGACCGCCGCAACACCCCAAAGATGGACGCAGTCAAGGCGGCATATGCGCCCCTGAAGATCACCCTCACCGATACCGAAGCGGTGGTGGAAAACCGGAATCTCTTTACCGACCTGAGCGCCTACGACCTTGTGTTTGCATCCTCGGTCAACGGCAAGCCAGAGCGCCGCGCGGTGCTCCGGGCGGACTGTGCACCCGGTAAAACCGTGCACATTGCGTTCCCGTTCGCTCTGCCGGAAGCAGGGTTTGCCTGCATGACCGTTGCCGCTATCCAGCGGGCTGCAAAGCCCGGCATCCCAGCGGGCTATGAAGCTGCCTTTGGGCAGGTATGGCACAACCACGCCGCCGCCCGGCTGACCCTGCCCGCTCCGCAGCTGGTGGAGATGGACTGCAACATCGGCGTAAAGGGCGAGGGTTTCGAGTACATCTTTGGCCGCGGCAAAGGGCTTGTGTCCATCCGCTATAACGGCGTGCAGCTGCTGGACGATACCGTGCGCCCCAACTTCTGGCGTGCGCCCACAAACAACGACGAGGGCTGCGCAGAACCTTTTACATTTGCCTTCTGGAAAACCGCCGGTCTCTACGCCCGGTGCGATAATCTGACTGCCGAAGCAAAGGATGAGTTCGTCACAGTCCGCGCAAACTACACCCTGCCGGGCGGGCAGACGCTGCCCATTGAGTTTGCCATCGACGGCGCAGGCCGCTGCGACATTACGATGACATGGCAGGGCGAAAAGACGGAGCTGCCGGAGTTCGGGCTGCTCTTCCCGCTGCGCCGGGAGCTGACAGAAGTCTCCTACTTGGGTCTTGGCCCCCGGGAGACCACCGCCGACCGCACCGCAGGCGGCAAGATGGGCGCATGGAGCTACAACGTCCGGCAGGACTTTGCCCAGAACACCCCGGTCTACCCGCAGGAATGCGGCAGCCGCACCGGTGTGTACAGCGCAACGCTCACCGGCAGCGGATTGAATATAGGCATCGGCTTTGCAGGGGACGGCATGGCCTTCTCTGCCTTGCCCTACACCCCCCATGAACTGGAAAACGCCCGCCATCTCTACGAACTGCCTCGCGATGACAATAAGACCATCGTGCGCTGTGCTGCCTTCCAGCGGGGCGTGGGCGGCGATAATAGCTGGGGCGCAAAGCCCCATGCAGACGACTGCTTTGCGGTGGAGAAGGGAACCTCGTTCCGTTTTACGATTCAAAAGTAAAAATTTACTTGGCTAAAGTGGTGGGTATCATCGTGATACCCACCACTTTGGTCTTATTGCGAAACCGTAACAAGACAAAAATCAGCGCAATATTCAAATAGTATATTTGCGATATGCAATCCAACGATGTTGCAAACGATTAAAAAGTTGGATTGCGATGGCTGCTTCGTTTCCGCAAGCTGGATATGACCCAGCCGGAGCAGCGGCAGGCACTGGTGGATACCTTCATCAATGCCATCTATCTCT
>ENA-UEOJ01001636-UEOJ01001636.1-human-gut-metagenome-genome-assembly--contig:-NODE-1636-length-15167-cov-4.353943_pt1 | contig 15167 bp, 14 predicted proteins | sample MGYA00242885_ERZ507886 | MGnify/ENA primary metagenome ERZ507886 (study PRJEB26167, sample SAMN06115505) | human gut metagenome | host: Homo sapiens | place: China:Anhui | collected 2015-08-07... | reverse complement strand
GATAAGTTTATAAGGAGATTTTCCATGTTTCGTCTGTGGGCTAAAATATTTCAAAATAATCATATGCTGAAGGATATTTGTATCGAGGACGGCAGCAATGATACCCGTACCCATAAAGTTTTTCACTCTCTGGACGAAGTCTGCCATCAGTTGGATCTTGGTACGCCCATCTGGCTGGATCTGAACATTTCTGATTTCAAACGGCATAACAAGACCCGTTTTACCCAGGACAGTTTTGTGGAATCTATTGATTTCGACTATCTGGAAATACAGGTAATCGAAGAAGACTGATAATTGCTATTGACTTTTCCTTTTTTCTGCGGTAGTATTTGCTTTGTTAGATGTAGTATTGAATACTACGTGTAGAAGTTTACAAAAGCATGTGTTGTTATTCTAATGAATAATACATCTGTTTTGCGGATAGAATGTTCTAAAAAGGAGGAGTATATGATGCAGATCACAATCAGAGAACCCGGAAGTGCCATTACACATTTTATTGCCATGATGATGGCTGTTTTCGCAACTGTTCCGCTGTTAGTCAAAGCCGGAATCCAATCCGGATGGGAGAATTTCCTGGCAATGGCAATCTTTATGGGAAGTATGATCCTGTTGTACGGCGCCAGTGCCACCTATCATTCCGTAGACCTCACTGGAAGAAGTCTGCGTGTCTTTCGTAAGCTGGACCACATGATGATCTTCGTACTGATCGCCGGATCCTATACTCCGGTATGTCTGATCGTGCTTGGTGGAAAATTAGGTTATACCCTGCTTGCCCTAGTGTGGGGTATCGCCGCTGTCGGCATGCTGGTAAAAGCCTGCTGGATCACCTGTCCCAAATGGTTTTCTTCCGTGATCTATATTGCCATGGGCTGGGTATGTGTTCTGGTATTCGGACCTTTGCTTAAGACCCTGTCAGTGCCTGCGTTCCTGTGGCTGCTGGCGGGCGGCATCATCTACACCGTTGGCGGTGTCATCTATGCCCTGAAGCTGCCGATCTTCAATGCAAAGCATAAGTTCTTCGGCTCCCACGAAGTATTCCATTTATTTGTCATGGGCGGAAGTATCTGCCACTTTATCTTCATGTATCTGTATGTCGCATGATCTCAGTAATGTGACCGCTATACAAAAAGAAGACCGTGTGGTATTTTACCATACGGTCTTCTGAGTTTTATTTATTCTTCGTATCCGTTGGGATTGTTCTTCTGCCATCTCCAGGAATCTTCACACATTTCCTTGATGCCGTTCTCCGCTTTCCAACCAAGCTCCTTCTCTGCCAGAGAAGCATCGGAATAGCAGGTAGCGATATCGCCTGCACGACGGGGTTTGATCACATAGGGAATCTTCACACCGGTAGCTGCTTCAAAGTTCTTCACAATATCCAGAACGCTGTAGCCTACGCCGGTTCCCAGGTTGTAGATCTTCAGTCCTGCATTCTCCTCGATCTTCTTCAGAGCCTTCACATGACCCTTTGCCAGGTCTACTACGTGAATGTAATCACGCACGCCGGTTCCGTCGGGGGTATCATAATCATCACCGAAGACACCCAGCTCTTTCAGCTTGCCAACTGCCACCTGTGTGATGTAAGGCATCAGGTTGTTGGGAATACCATTGGGGTTCTCACCGATGGTGCCGCTCTTGTGTGCTCCGATCGGGTTGAAGTAACGAAGCAGGATCACGTTCCATTCGGGATCTGCCTTCTGGATATCGGTCAGGATCTGCTCCAGCATGGATTTAGTCCAGCCGTAAGGGTTGGTGCACTGTCCCTTGGGGCATTCCTCTGTGATGGGGACAAATGCGGGATTACCATATACGGTAGCGCTGGAAGAGAAGATGATGCTCTTCACACCGTGTTTTCTCATAACATCTACCAGAGTCAATGTACCTGCAATATTGTTCTCGTAATATTCCCAGGGCTTCTGTACGGACTCGCCGACTGCCTTCAGTCCTGCAAAATGAATGACTGCGTCGATCTGTTCCTTGCTGAAGATCTCTTCCAGAGCTTCACGGTCCAGAATGTCTGCCTTATAGAAAGGAACCTTCTTGCCTGTGATGGCTTCTACTCTGGGGATCACCTTCTCACTTGCATTGCAGAGATTATCCAATACAACAACATCATAGCCTGCCTGCTGTAATTCCACCACGGTATGACTGCCGATGAATCCGGCACCACCTGTTACCAAAATTCTCATACTCTCTCCTATCCGCCGCATACCGAACAATACCATTTGTTCACTGCTGCGACCGCACTATCTCTCATCTGTCAGATCCGGATGAGATTATTTCTTCGTTTCTTACAGTATCAGATTACTGTAATTCTGTTGTTTCCTCAATAACCTTATGTTGTGAAAATCTGTCGAAATGTTTACAGCACCACACCATTCTCGGTGAGCAGTTCTCTGGCACTTTCCACAGAGTCCACACCGGTCTTGTTCTTGATCGGCGCAAATTCTTTTCTTCTGACTACCTCGAAGGGCAGGCAGCTGTCCATCTGGTGGATCATATCCAGTACCAGGCTCTCGAATTTGTAGCCGTTGGGAGTCTCCGGCTTCACCGGTTCTCCGTTCTCATCCAGATACGGGATTTTTTTCTCTACGATGTGCAGGGGCATTTTTTCTTCCATGATCTTCTCCAGATCCTGTACTTTGAAGAGATAATTCAGGATAACTCCGTAGTTATACGCGGGTTCGCCCTTCTCATCCTTCGCAGTCATCAGTTCATCGGTCAGCTCATAGTACTCCACGATGGAAGGTCTGCCGTCCTCTAAGCACATAACGCCTACTTTTTCATCCGGCGCATTCTTGCGGACCACCTTGGAGCCTACGACACAGCCTCTCTGGATCGTAGCACCGATAAAGCAGGGATCCGCGATACGCTGCAGGACGTTGTCCACGGCAAATACATTCAGCCATTCAATTCCCTCGTTATGTACGATATCCAGCATGCCGTTATTTTTCATGGAAATGAACCAGCCGCCGTTGCCGTTGGGAGAGGTGGACAACTTGCCCTTCTCCTCCAGATAAATCTTACCCTCGTAATCGGTAGCCGCCGCCATCTCCTGCTTGAAAAAGTGCACATACTCCGCCTTGTATCCGAAATAGTCATGCTCCTGTAAAAAAGCGATAGTGGCATCGTTATTTTTATCACTGGTCATCACAAACAGATGGATCCATGCATCTGCCTGATGTACGACTTCCAGCAGATTATTGATCAGACACTCAAAAATATACAGCTCATGGGTCAGTCCCACATTGTACATTCCCTTGGGATTGTCAGAGCCTAATCTGGTACCCATGCCGCCTGCTAACAGAACCGCTGCTACCTTCCCCTGACGGATCGCCTCGATACCGGTCGCCGTAAAATTCTCTCTGTTTGCCTCGATCTCGTCTAACTGCATTGCAGCAAGTGGGGTGATCACTCCTTTTTTTGCCAGATCCTCCTTGTGCTTACAAGCTTCCAAAATGCTCATATCTGTAGCCTCGATCTGATCCAGAATCCCCCGCTTCTCTTCTTCGGTAAGTTCCCCGTAATACTTCAGAACATGTTCCTGACCATACTTTGCAAGCTTCTCCTTAGCCTGTTCCAGTGTCATACTCATATTCTACCTCCCATTTTCTTAAACTGTCATTGTCAGCAACAGTCAATTTTTTTCTATTATACTTGATATTCCCTACTATTGCAAACCTAACTCCCGGGATCGTTCCCGACCGTAAGTCCTGCCGTTAAGATTCTGTAAACGTGTTGCAAAGATTTTGTAAATATCCCGACAAAATGGTGTTAAGGGTCTGGCAAAACTATTCACCCAGGGAGATCCGTTTACTATAATACGATATGTAAAGTTTTTGAAGGAATCAGCAAGCACTTTACAGACTGACAAAAAAGCGAGGAATCCATCATGAACATCGGAATTTTAATTATTGCAATCGTAGGCGGTGCTACCGGACTTTTATCCACAGCATATCTGGCAATCAGTTTCCCTGCTGTGCTCCTGTGGAAACTCTATCGCAGGGTGGTCCACAGAATTCCCCTCACCCAATAAGCTAACTACAAACACTTTCCCTCTAAAAAGGACCCGGAAGCTTTCGCCCGGGTCCCTTGTCGTATTCACGTATTCTGTTTTACTCCTGCACCGGATCCCAATTTTCATCCACCAAGGTCGCAGTTACTGTAATTCCCTCCGGTGCATTTTCTGCACAGATCACCAGATAGAACATCTCCTCTTCTTCATCCACGGCATATTCTGAAGGATCCTCGATCTTATATACAGCAAATCCTTCCGGATACTGCTGTAGCTCGATAAATCCACTCTCTAAAAGGGCTTCGTAATAAGCTTCTTTTACTGCCTCGCTGTCTCCGCAGGCATAGGTCTTCGCGGAAGCAAATATGCCTTCCTCACTGTCCGTCTCCGCAAGGCCTTCCAACACGTCATCCGGATATACAATATCCTGTTTCACGGCTTCCAGGTATTCCGATGACCTGCCGATGCTCTGCCAGATCTCCAGGGTTTCTTTTCCGTCCTCGGAACAGATCATGAGCACCAGGCTGAAAGCCAGGATAATTCCGTAGATGCCCAGAGCTGCTGCCAGTATTTTGGCATAGGGGTTCTCCGGCTGTCCCAGATTCGTATAGGATGTGATGATCCAGCCGAAATTACGATAATCCACTGCTGCATTACAGTAGTCACATACTCCGCCGCCTAAGATATCCACACTGCCACCGCAGTTCGGGCATTTATATTCCCGAAGTGCCTTGCCATGTTGTGTCACGATCTCCTGTCTGCCTTCCAGTTCCAGCCGCAGTTTCTCATAGCGGTTGCGAATTTTACTACCCGTATCCTGTGTCAGGCGCATTTTCACTTCCACGCTCAGCCTGTATCGGTCCTCCACCGCTTCCGCTTTCAGAAAACGTACACCGCAGATACAGCAATCCACCACATTCTGATACCGCTCCACAGTACCTGTCAGATCACAGACCGCGAAAAAGCGCACCTGCTCTGCGGTATCTGCCATGTGGATCATCCGTAGCTGGTACTCCAGATTCTGTAGGAAATTACCTGTGGAAAATTGAGGGATCAGAGCCTTTACTTTTGACTCGTCCTGAATCTTCGGCTTTCTATGTTTCTCCATTACAACAATCATTACTATGAATATGATCGCCATGAAAAACAAAGAACGGAAAAACACCGGGGCAAATCCGATACCAAGCATCATTGCCGCTGCCGCTTTGACCGCGTTATAACCATTTCTCCCCAAAGCCAGCAGTAAAAACATAATGCCGCCCGCACAGATTGCCAGCAGTGCAAGGGCAACCGCTACGATTCCTACCGTCACTCCGGCTTTAATAAAGTTGGAAATGCTTTTCTGCCTTGCGTCTTCTTCCAGTGAGAATCCGGATACCTTCGTCTTGAAATCACTGACCAGAAACTTTGCTCCGCAGGCATCACAGCCGTCGATATAGCTGGATAATTTTCCTTCATGACCACAGTTTGGGCAGATCGCCATATCCCCCTGCACATCTGCTTTCAAAAAGTTGGCTTCCACGATCTCCGGTGTCTTCAGGGTCGCGATTTTTTTCCCTTTACGGTAATAGGTACGTCTCATCTTCACAGCTTTGGTCCGATGGCAGGTGTAATCATAGCCGTCCTTTTTCGGGCCATCGTAATCCGCCGGCCGCACCGGTTCCTGCATCTCCATATCCACCGTCAGGTCCCGCTGCTGTAATCTTTTCCCACTTAAGCAAAGGCTCTGCCAGAAGGGCTGTGTCGTCTGTTCCATCAGGTTCTGCTCTGCTTTTTCATTTCCCTGATAGAAGGCTTTCAGTTCCCCGTAAAAGTCTTCTGTCCGTCCTTCGATCTCTCTCCGTGCATCATTCAAAAAATCTGTTGCCATCGTATTCTCCCCTCACAAATGTAATACGTGATATGCATTCATTATATAAGGTGTCATCAGCCATTTCAAGATAATTTCCCGTACAGAAGCTATTGCCTGCCCGAACATCTAGTGCTGATGGAGATATTTTTCTCTGGTAGCCAGTCCGCCCCGGATATGTCGTTCAGACTTGTTGATATCCAGAACCTTTCTTGCCTGCTTCGCCAACGACGGATTCACCTGCACCAGCCGCTCCGTCACGTCCTTATGTACTGTGCTTTTCGAGATTCCGAACGCTTTCGCTGTCTGCCGCACTGTGGCGTTGTGGTCGATGATATAGCCCGCTATCCCAATAGCTCGTTCTTCAATATAGTCTTTCAAAGGAAAACCCCTCAGGATACTTTTTTACAGTGTATGAAAGTATCTGAGGGGTTATGATAGGGATTGGCACTACTTCAGAAGTTTTTGCATCCCCATATCATCCGCTTATTCACAATTATTTTTTCATCGTTCTTGACAGATAAACAGCTTCTTGCTGCTATACCGGATGAGAAATGGATTTTCAGCATGATATTATTGCCTTCATAGCTCAGAGATAAGTAATAGCCGTCTTCATTATAAGCCCTATAATAATTTTCTCCCTTATCATAATCAACATCAAAGCCATAGTAAGGTTATCTTTATTCATAGCTTCTTTCGACAGTCTGGCAATCATCTGATTTGCCCTTTCAATCAGTTCAGCCATTTCCGTCTTCTCTTCCTTTAGTTTCTGCACCCGGTATTCCAATGCCTTTTTTATTTCAGTATCAGGAGCATCAATAATCATTGTAATTTCTTTGATTGAAAATCCCAATTGCTGATAAAATTTGATTTGTGCAATTCTCATTTCAGCATCCTTGTCATACAGTAAATGTCCATACTTATTTCGACCTGACGCTGTTACAAGTCCTGCCTTTTCATACCCTTGCAGTGCCCTTCTGGATACCCCAAGGGTTTCACAGATTTCCCGTAATGTCATGCCATTTTTTACCTTCCCTTTCTAGCCTAAAGCTGCACGTAATGTGCAGTCAAAGGCTTTATTTGGAAGAACCGGATATATTTCCTTTCTTCCCTTTAAGGGAATGTTTTTTTCGCGAATTTTACGCTCCTGCCTGGCTGACACGCATGCCAAAGAATCTCTTGCATTCTCTGTTTAAAATACGTATAATATTAGCAAAATAGTACGCTTGTCGGTCAAATGATTGTATAAGAAAAGGAGGAACATTTCATGAAATTAACAAAAATCGAACAGGTAAATGAGTTTCTTTCTATTGTCGACAGTTGTAAGGGGGACGTAACTTTAAGATCCTTAGACGGTGATATTTTTAATCTAAAGAGTAAGCTTTCCCAGTACATTGCCATTGCTGCATTGCTCGGACAGCATGGGGATGAGCTTGAATTGTTCTGTTCTGACAGGGAAGATGAAGGCAAGTTCATGCAATTTTTAATGGAAAATCCCAGTATATAATAAATCTTTATAGCAAAAACTGCCCGGATACTTCGTTCTCAGAAATATCCGGGCAGTTTTTAGTTGATAGCATGGAATTTTTATTTTCTATCACAGGTCAATTTTACAGCAGCTGCAGCAGTCTCCGGTTCCTGCGATAGCAGAATACTCTGTCCGACAACATCTCTTCTTCTCCATAAATGGCATTGATGTGTTGCACAGATGTTCTGATTTCCTCTGCATCGACGCAGGCTACCGGATGAATCATTGCCTCATGCAGACTTGGGAATACTACATAATAATCGCCACGCATTTTTTCCGCAAGAATATCTTTAACCCCAGGATAAAAAAAAGCTGCTGCTCCGTTGATCCGTCCTGTTGTGGTCAGGAGATATCCAGTCCTTCCCTCCATAGGATTCCATGGAGCAATCTTTGTCGGCCGCCCCTTCTCATCCGGGAGGAACACACCCTCATAATAAGGGAACTCGGGGCGTCTGTCACTACCCAGGTACAGTCTCGGCGGCATTTTACGGCTACTATTCATAAAAGCTTCCATGATCAGTTGATCCTCTGTCCGTTCCCACGTCATTATCCTGTTGCGGGATAATTGCATTGTCAGATTGTCTGGGTTCCCTTCGCAGATAATCAGCTGAAGTACCAGTGCAATATCTCCAATCTTACGATGGATTGCATTTTCAAGCGTGTGCCTGTGTCTTTCAAAATTTACTGGTTGTATCCTCATATGACCTCTGCAGACAGCATAACTCAGACTTTCCTCTGTAAACGACACATCTTTTTTCTTATCTGATTCTTCAAGACCTGCTGAGATCTCCGGCAGAATACTTTGCCACCCTTCCTGTCTGTATCTTTCGTATAACGGTCGTACCGGCCAGTACTGTATCTGCTCTTCCCTTTTTAAACTCCACATGGCACATAACATATCTTCCCGGATGAGAATATTCTCTCTTCCATACATATGGCGATTCATAACACTCATGATATGCACTGCCATGGGATCCGAGCAAATCATTTGCCGCTCCAAAAGGCGTATTGTTTTATTCTGCGCCGTCTCCATATTCTGCACGTTCCGGCACAATGCTTTTTTAAATTCTTCGTATGTCATTTATCCCCCATATTCAAAATTAGTCTGTTCTGCAAATTCTCCTGAATTTGCGTACAAAAATAAAAAGAATCGTTCAAAAAATTGGAAATTCCGACCGAATGGTCTGTTAAGAATGCTTATTTTTCTGAAATGAAAAAATATGGCTCTGAATAACTACAGACTATCATAGCGTTCCCGCTTTGTCTATATGCGTTTTTACCAATGATATCTTTTGTTTATTTTCACTAACGGGTGAGCTCAGGAACGTGCGCCGCAAGGCGAACATAGAAAAAAGCCTTGCTTTCCATGAAAACAAGGCTTTTTAATGTCAAATATTCAAATATATCCGACTGTCTGCTACACAACCCGTCTCACTGCAAGAATGGGACGATAATTTGCATTGCTGACCTTAATGCCGGTACGCTGGGTGCTGGCATGTACGATCAATCCTCCGCCGATATACATTGCCACATGTCCATCATAACAGATCAGATCTCCCGGCTGTGCACTGCTATAATCCACACCGGTACCGCAGCTTCTCTGCTCATAGGAAGTACGGGGAATACTGTAACCGAAGTCACTGTATATCCGGAAGGTAAATCCGGAGCAGTCTGCACCATTGGTCAGGCTGGTGCCTCCCGCCACATAAGGGTTGCCTATGTACTGGCAGGCATATTTTGCCAGCCGCTTACCCATATCGCTGCCGGATGCATTTTCGATCACAGAAGTATAATTCGTGGTCGTATAGCTTCCGGTGGCTGCTGCGGTGTTGCCGCGCTGTGCCTGTGCCTGCAGCTGTTTTAACTGTTTCTGTTCCTGCTGCAGCAGTGCCTTGGCCACGGAAGCCTCCTGCCTTGCCTTTTTGATCTCCGCATCGTAATTGGCAGATTCCTGTTTCTTCTTCGCCAGCATGACATCCAACTCTGACTTCTGGCTTTCCAAATCTGCCTTATCCGCCTCCAGCTGGTCTTTATCCGTCTGCAGCTGGGTCTTTTCTTCCTCGAGCTGATTCCACAGTGCCAGTACCTGCTCCTTAGTCTCTTCGTACTCCTGAAGCTTCTGACGGTCGTATTCGTAGACACTCTCCACGAAATCCATGCGGTTCAGCATTCCGCTTAAGCCGCCGCCCTGAAATAACAGGTTTACATAATTTTCGGAAGAATCATTTTCATACATCATGCGCATGCGTGTGATCATATCGTCATGTTGTTTCTCTTCCTGTGCCTTGGCGATATTGTATTCCTCCTGAGTCTGGTCGATCTGCACCTGCTTGTCGGCAAGCTCCGTCTCCTTCGATGCGATCTCATCCTCCTTCATGCCGATACTGGTCATGGTGTTGATGATCTCCGCATTCAGGTCATCAATCTTCTCCTGCACCAGATCCTGCTCATCCTGCAAGGAATGGATCTGGCTGTTGATGTTATTCAGCTGGTTCTGATGATTGTTGATGTTGTTCTGCAGTTCACTCATGGAAGGTGCCGCCTGTACCGTCTCCGCAGGAGATTCCCAGACGGAGCCGGTGGCAGTCAGCGTTACCGCTGCCAGAAGAAGAGCACTCACAAGTGTTCTCTTCACGTTATTCACTTTTCTGCCGGCGGTTGTTTTTTTCATAGGTCACTCCATCTATTGATGCCTACGGATTGTTCCGTGCTACGCACTCCCACAATCCGCCCCAATATTCGCATATCGTGGCGGGGCCCAAGGTCTTTCACCCGCTTATGAGCAAGCTCATGCGGGCTTAGACCTTTTCCCCCTGGCATCATATATTACAAATCACAATTATTTACAGTACGAGGGAACGGGATAACGTCTCTGATGTTGCCCATTCCGGTGATATACATTACGCAACGCTCGAAGCCCAGTCCAAAGCCTGCATGGCGTGCAGAGCCGTAACGGCGCAGATCCAGATAGAACTGATAATCTTCCTTGTTCAGTCCCAGCTCTTCCATACGCTTCTCCAGGATCTCCAGGTTGTCCTCACGCTGGCTGCCGCCGATGATCTCGCCAATACCGGGTACGAGGCAGTCCATAGCTGCTACGGTCTTGCCGTCTTCGTTCAACTTCATATAGAACGCCTTGATCTCCTTCGGATAATCGGTTACGAATACCGGTCTCTTGAATTCTTTCTCCGTCAGGTATCTCTCATGCTCGGTCTGCAGATCACATCCCCAGAATACCTTGTAATCGAATTCATCGTTGTGCTTCTCCAGGATCTTGATCGCCTCAGTGTAGGTTACATGACCGAAATCAGAATTTACCACATGCTGTAATCTCTCGATCAGTCCCTTATCTACGAACTGGTTGAAAAATGCCATCTCTTCGGGAGCATTTTCCAATACGTAACGAATGACATACTTTAACATGCTCTCTGCCAGGATCATATCATCCTTCAGATCCGCAAAACAGATCTCCGGCTCGATCATCCAGAACTCAGCCGCATGACGGGTGGTGTTGGAATTCTCCGCACGGAAGGTGGGGCCGAAGGTATATACGTTCTTAAATGCAAAAGCATAAGTCTCTACATCCAGCTGTCCGCTTACGGTAAGGTTTACCGGTTTGCCGAAGAAATCCTGTGTGTAATCTACTTTTCCGTCCTCGGTCTTAGGCACATTGTTCATGTCCAGAGTCGTTACCTGGAACATCTCACCGGCACCCTCACAGTCACTGCTGGTGATCAGAGGGGTATGCACATAGACAAAGCCTCTCTCCATGAAGAAGGTATGGATCGCATAAGCGATCAGGGATCTGACACGGAACACTGCCTGGAAAGTATTGGTACGTGCTCTTAAGTGAGAAATGGTACGCAGATACTCGAAGGAGTGTCTCTTTTTCTGTAAAGGATAATCTGCAGTAGAAGGTCCTTCCACGATCACTTCTGCTGCCTGCATCTCAAATGCCTGCTTTGCCTCGGGGGTAGCCACGATGGTACCGCGGATCACAACAGCTGCACCGACATTGATCTTGCAGATCTCCTGGAAATTTTCCAGTCCGTCGCCGTATACTACCTGTAACGGCTCAAAAAAAGTTCCGTCGTTGATCACCAGGAAACCGAAGTTCTTGGAGTCACGATTGTTCCTTACCCAGCCGCCTACGGTGATCTCCTTGCCGATATAGACGTCTTTTTCCCGATGAAGTTCTCTGATGTCTGTTAATTCCATAATCTTTCCTATCCGCACGCTGCGACGTGCTCTATCTGAACCGGCCCGCATCCTATTCGCCGGTCGCATACTGTTCGTATCAATAAAATTTAGTTATTGGTGATCTGTGCATTTTCTACCAGATAATCCAACACCTTGTCGTAGAGGAAGTACTCTCTGTAATCTTCCTTGGAGGTCTCTCCTATATACTCCTCGATAGTGTCATAACCGGCTGCTGTTGCGCGGTCCTGAAGCATCTGATCCAGTTCTTCGTCACTGATGTTCAGATTCTCTTTGTTCGCCACTGCCTGCAGGGCAATATCCTGCTTTGCGGTCTGCTCAGCATAGGTAGACAGGAAGGTTGCCAGATCCTGCCCATAATAATACTGGGTAAATGTGTCTGCGTCCACGCCGTAAGCGGATGCCATGGAGGTAATGCTGCTCTCTGCAGCATCGGAATATTTCTGTACCAGCGCTTCCGGTACAGAGGTAATTGTGTTGTTTGCCATAAATGCATCCATCACTGCCTGCTGTACATTGGTCTCATAATTCTGCTGTGCATTGTCATTCAGATAGTCATACGCATACTGGCGGAGTTCTTCCTCATTGGTCACACCATCGATACCAAAATTACTAATGACTTCATCACTGAATTCCCCATCCTGTGCGGGCTGAATATAATTTACCGTCACCGTAAATACCACAGCCTGTCCTGCAAGGTCTGCATTTCCATAGTTCTCCGGGAATGTAAGATCCAGATCCACCGTCTCGCCGGGCATCACGCCGATCAGTCCATCCTCAAATCCGGCAATAAACTGTCCGGAACCGATGGTCAGATCATACCCCTGGTCAGTGCCACCGTCAAATGCCACACCGTCTTTTTTGCCTTCATAATCAATGTTTACAGTGTCTCCGGTCTCCACGGCACGGTCTGTGATCCCACCGTTCTCTGCGGTAATGTTTCCATAATATACATTATTGACCAGAGTATCCCACTCGTCCTCATCTACTTCCACAGTATCTACGGATACTTCCAGCCCCTTGTACTCGCCCAGTGTCACATACTTGTCCACATCCATATCCTTCAATGCAGTACTTTCTGCTCCGGCGCCGGTCGCTGCATCCGTGCCGTCTCCTGTATCCTTTGCTCCGCAGCCTGCCAGCATACATACACTTAAAACTGCTGCCAGAAGTCCTAGTGTTTTTTTCTTCATTGTGTTACTTCCTATACCTTTCTATTACTGCCATTTGTGCATAAATGCATTGTAGCACCGCCCATTATAGCACATCCTCCGGGCTATAACAAGGGTGACAATAACCGGCAGATCTGCTCTTTGATACGGATTTTCAGTTTTCTGGCCACATAATAATCCCGGGTGATCTGGCGGCAGACTTCCAGATCGTTCCGGAAAATATCCACCATTTCCTTCGCCTTTTTCTCATCGTAGATCACCGCATTTACTTCAAAATTCAACGCAAAGCTGCGGATATCCATGTTGGCGGTTCCGTAGCAGAGCACCTTGTCATCCACGATCATGCCCTTGCTGTGAAGGAAACCGTTATTGTACGTATAGCAGTTTGCCCCTGCCATGACCATATCGCCGATATAGGAATACGTCGCCCAGTAGACAAATGGGTGATCCGGCATACAGGGGATCATGATATTCACTTCGATTCCGGACTTCACGGCGATCATCAGTGCATTCAGGATTGCCTCATCCGGAATAAAATACGGTGTCTGGATATAGATGCTTTTCTGCGCCTTATGGATCAGGCGCAGGTAATTGTCATGGATCTGCTGGGTCGTCTTATCCGGTCCACTGCTAATGATCTGCATATCGCAGAAATCCCTCGTACCGGCTTCGATTCCCCGGAACAGCTCCGGACGCAAAAACAGATTCTCTCCTGCCGCATAATTCCAGTCTAAAATAAATCGCACCTGGAGCCCCAGTACCGCACTGCCGCGGATCCGCAGGTGGGTATCTCTCCAGTGGCCGAACTTCTCATCCAGATCAATGTACTCCTTACCTACATTAAATCCTCCCACATAAGCCACTTTATTGTCAATGACCACTATTTTCCTGTGGTTGCGGTAGTTGATACGAAGCTGAAGTCTCCGCAGGATCGCCGGGAAAAATTCAGCGGTCTGCACGCCCTTTTCATTCAGCCATTTCCAGTAGCTATGCCGCACGGACCGGCAGCCCATGGCATCGAACAGCACCCGGACCTCCACGCCCTGCGCCGCTTTCTCGATCAGAATATCCTTGATCTGATTGAATAATACGTCGTTTTTAATAATGTAGTATTGAATATGGATAAAATGCTCCGCATTCCGCAGATCTTCCATCAGTGCCCGGAACTTCTCATTGCCATCGATGAAGATATCCACATCGTTGTCCTTCGTCAGCACCGCCTCCCCTGCTTCCAGGTTATACATGACGAGGTCCTCATATCCCCGGATATTCTCGTCCAGCTCCCCGGCATCCCGGGAACGCAGCCGGTACTCCTGCTGCCTGATATCTTTACTGATGTGATCCTCCACCTCTTTGATCCGGAACATTTTCCGCTTATGCATATCCTGCCCCAGTAACAGGTAAAATACAAAACCCAGCACCGGAATAAAATACAAAAGCAAAAGCCACGCCCAGACACTCTTGGGATCGCGCCTTTGGAAAAACACGATGACAATAGCAAACAGCAGATTAAAAAATACCAAGTGGCTGCCAAAAAAATCTATTCCTGTCTTTACGATCTCAAATGCTTCACTCATAATACTGCCCCTTCAGATGAAAAACATCCCTTTTCCTCAATATATCATAATGCAAACCTTCTTTCCAGCAAAAGAGACTGACAAATGCCGAAAAAATCAACATTCTCAGTCTCTTCTTATCTTTTGTATTCAAGCCGGCGGTCTCCGGCCGTGATATTTTATCCCTCTGTGATGAGTGTTCTCTTTCTATCCTGATCGCAGAATTCAATCACATAGGAACAATCCTGCAGATCTGCCCTCAGCTGTGCAGTACAGCCCTGATGTTCCCATACAAAGCAGATTCTGGATCCTTCACTGCTTACTTTGATCCGGCTTTCTTCCGAGAACGCCGGGCAGGAATTCCGGAATCGCAGCAACTCCAGTTGCTGCTTTACAATCGGCTTACTCAAACCACTGCATACCTGTGCTGTCGTCAGATTTGTCCGATTGATCTCCTTATGTCCTCCTGGACCTGCCTTTTTCACCGCTTCGTAGTCGTTCTTTCCGGCGAACAGATCCAGATACCAGATCTGCGGTTTGCCCGGCATAAATATCTGCAAGGCTCTCGCAAGGAGCATCTTTCTCTCATCTTCGCCCAATGCACTGAAGTAGGTTGCATTCACCTGATAGTAAATGTTTTTCTGACCGTGAAGATCCTTCACATATCCCCCACGGGAGACAATAGTGTCGATCAGTTTCTGAACCCGGTCCTCCGCCAGAATTTCTTCGAGAAGCACATAAACGTTTTCCATATCCCTGCGTTCGAGGTACTGACTCAGCATTTTCAGCTCCACGGACGGAAACACGACGCTTTGGAGTACCTGCAAAT
>ENA-UEOJ01001634-UEOJ01001634.1-human-gut-metagenome-genome-assembly--contig:-NODE-1634-length-15191-cov-2.946275_pt1 | contig 15191 bp, 16 predicted proteins | sample MGYA00242885_ERZ507886 | MGnify/ENA primary metagenome ERZ507886 (study PRJEB26167, sample SAMN06115505) | human gut metagenome | host: Homo sapiens | place: China:Anhui | collected 2015-08-07... | reverse complement strand
GCAATGCTGAATATATGGGTATGTATCAAACAGCATACGTTGCATACCTGCCTGCCGCCAGTTCCTCATATCCGAATGAAAACTTTTTCGATATAGACTGGACACAAGGCGGAATAGTGAATGAAACTCCAAATCTGTTGGAAACAGGAGATGGCACAGCTTTTTCTATAAAAGGAAGTGGGCTGTCCTTATTTAATTTCGGACTCAGTTTTTCCGTTGCCGATGATTCTGATGCCGTAGATTTTATTGTTGAGTGTCTCAGATTGTCTGCTTCCGGTACTGAGGTCGTATTAAAAGCCAGCACAATGGCAATAAGAAAAGAGCGATTGAATGGTGATGTGTTTAGCCTGACTGTACTCGCGCCCATTGCCGAAGATGAAAGGGTGCGCCTTAGAGTTCGCACTGCCAATACAATTAATGTTAATATCGGCTGTGTGGCGAGTGTGTCCTGTACTATTCTGCCGTCAATAACCAATACCGCCGAGCTGAAGCCCTTCACGGCTCCCGCTTCCGACGCGCCGGGCAAGGCCGGGCTGGTGCCCGCGCCGGAAGCGACGCCGGAGAATGAGCTGCTGCTGAATTTTCTCAGCGCCAAGGGGTTTATGAAGATTGACCCCTCCGCCCTGTTCCCCTCGGCAGAGAGCGCGGAGATGAACAAAACGACGCTTGCTCTCGGCGGAGAACTGGTGAACGGTCTGGACATTGATCAGTTGAGGCGTTCCGGCTGGTTCGCCGGGAGTTTTGCAGGTACGCTTCCGGAAGGAGTGACTGATGGGGTCTTGCTGAATCTGCTTGTATATAACAACTCGGATCAGTTGTATTACAGAACGCAGCTTCTCATTGCCTATAACGACAGCAAGCTCTACAGGCGCGGTTCGTATGGCTTCGCTCCAGGCGGAACAATTACATCTGATGCGCAATGGTGGGAGCTTGGAGCCTTCGCCCCAAAGCCTCAGGCCGCCGCAGGCGTGGGGCAGTGGCATCTGATTGCCGTAGCCAACAGTTCGTTCACTCTGCTGGATGGTGCAGTCTGGCTTTATTTTGCTCTGGGCTATGCCAGTGGCGGTTATGTAATTTCTACCGCCACAGGCATTTCGGCAGGCGGAACAACTATACAAATGATCACTGAATCACCATCACCCATTGTCAGCATTTCTGGTTTTGCCTGGAGGTTGGCATAATGAACACATGGCAAAATTCGCCCATCATACGCCGCGCGGACGGTTCATACGTTATCGCCTATGCAGGTTGGCCTGAATATCATGTGCCCAATATCGGTGAGTGGGCCGCCCTCTGGGCCGAAGTCGACGCCTGGGCGCAGGCTCATCCCGAACAGTTGACCGATGAACCCGCGCCGCCCGTGCCCACGGAAGAGGAACTGCTGGAGCAGGCAAAGACAAAAAAGATCGCGGTCATCGACGCGCAAACATCATCGGCCATAACGGCAGGCTTCGAGTACGAGATCGACCCGGGCACGGGTACGGCCGAGAGCCTGCATTTCAGCTATGACAGTTTTGATCAGCAGAATTTCGCCGACAGTGCCAATGTTGCCGCGCTGACCATTTCCGGCGTGGAGGGACTGCCGTCTTCGGTTACATGGAATGCCTACCGCAACTACACGGCTGACACGGGCGGGGAACTTGTGCGGCTGACGCTTGCTCCCTCAGCCTTTCTCGCCCTGTACACGGGCGGGGCGCTGGCACACAAGGCGGCGAAAATGGAGGAAGGCGGGCGGCGCAAGGCTGCTGCGGAAGCGGCGACAACCATTGAAGAAGTTGAGGCTGTCTGATGCCGGGGTCATACAGTTACGGCAAATCGGTCTTGATCGCGTCGGTTCAGGTGGTCAATGCCCTGTGTGGGGGCCGGCCGGACGAAACACTGTCCGGCCGGGCATGGCGCCGGGAACAGGCGGGGAAAGGAATCTGGCCGCGCAGGGGGATTGACCGCGCGGCCGCCATTTTCGGGGATACGAACCATTGCCGGGAATGCTGCGGGTCTGGGCGCCTCTTGCGGCAGATGCCGCCGGAACTGAGACTTTTTTGAACTGGAGGAAGAGCCATGCCTACCCACAGAATGACAACGCCGATATTCAGTGCGGAATACTGGGCCTTGAAAAATCCCGTTCTCCTGAAAGGAGAGAGGGGGCTTGCCGAATTTTATGATGAAGACGGGCATGTTACGCGCATCCGCGAGAAAGTCGGGGATGGCGTCATGGGGGCGGACAGGGTCATCACCGGCACACACTGGAACGATCTGCCGTGGATAACAACGGGCGAAAAGGGAGACAAGGGCGATACCGGCCCCATGCCCAAACATGACTGGTCAGGCACGGCCCTGCGTTTTCAGAATCCGGACGGCACATGGGGGAACCGGGTAGACCTCAAGGGCGAGCCGGGCAATCGGGCAAACGCCGAACCGGCCACAACCACCACGCTTGGCGGGGTCATGCCTGCCACTGGTCTCCGGGTGAATATTGAAGGTTATGAGTATGTTGCGCTGGGATGGGACAAGGAAAAATGCTATCCCGATCCCATTGTCGTGGCATATGACGGCTCCCCCTGGCTCTGGTTGCAGGAATCAGGCGTGGGGACAGAGGCGGGAGTGCGCACTCCCGGCACTGGGGAAGCCGGGAATTATTGGCGGCAAATAGCAAATGTGGTCGATATCCCCAAGCCGGGCATTGGTCTGGAACTGGATACGGAAGCCAATGCCTACGATGTCAAATACGGCAACGAATCCGGGACTGCGCTTGAGGGCAATGGTACGGCCTTGTCTTCAAAGAAGTTGCAGACGCCGCGAACGATTACCGTTGAACTCGGTCAGGAGGGTGGTGAGGCGTTTGACGGAACCGCGGATATAACTCCCGGCGTATCGGGGATACTCGGCCCCGCCAATGGAGGTACAGGCGTCAACAGCTTGCAGGCATTGGCGCAGGCTCTTCAGCAGACCGGGCTTATTGGTGGAAAGGCTCGCAAGGTGGGAGAATATGGTGCTTGGAAGAATCGTTATCTGCCTGACCAGAATCTTGTCAGACTTGAGGGGCTGACGCCCGGAAAATTGCTGTTTGTGAGGGGCGTATCCAATAAGGGGGATGCTTACAGAACTACCTCAAATGTAGCAGCTTATGCCAGTGTATACCCCAGCATAAGTGGCATATGGGGAGGATTGGGCGATAAATATCCCGGCCTTTGGAATGGCAGGCCTGATTTCTCCCGGCCAACATTTGATTCTGTAAATAATGGGGCCGCCATATGCAGGAACAGTTTTGATGCCAAATTGGCAAATCCCGATCTGGCATTTTGGGACGGGTCTGGCACATTTCTAATGTCTGTCAGAAGTGGTTGTACAGATGAAAGGGAGACTTTCGGCCAGAATTTCTTTCTCATACATAGTTCAACAGTACGACTATGCTGTACCAGCCTGTCCGGTGATAACTATCCAGTGATAGAATTTTGGGAATACTAGGATCAGGTTGAACCGTGGCAAGGTGGCGGGGGGCGCGGCACGCCTCCGCCGATGAGGCGGCAGGCTTTAAACGCAAAATCCCCCCGATGCCCGGAGGCAAAGGGGGGATGAAAGTTCGGTACCTTGGGCACATGCGGGCAAGGGCCGAAGCTGGAAGGCGCTCTTTGCCCCCGCACCATGATACCTGGTGCGGATTTGGTGTAACATTCTTGAATTATTATGTAATAACCTTGTTCAGGCTGAAAGCGGACTAAATAACCTTGTTCAGGCTGTATTCAAGTATGCCTTCCGCACCGATCTTGCGCAGGCGGGGAATGAGATCGCGCACCAGGCCGCTGTCCACCACGGTTTCCAGCGACAGCCATGCGGGGTCGCGCAGGCTGGCCACGGTAGGAGAGTTGAGCGCGGGCAGCAGGTTCAGGATTTCATCCAGACGGGCGGCGGGGGCGTTCATTTTGAGGCAGACCAGGCTTTCCGCGCGCAGCGCACCCTGAAGCAGCAGATCTATCTGCTCAATCTTCGCCCGCCTGAACGGATCACGCATCGCATCGCGGCCGGCGATGAGTACGGTGTTGGTTACCAGAACCTCATCAATGACACGCAGACCATGGGCGCGAATGGTGGTTTCCGTTTCCGTCACTTCCACAATGGCGTCGGCCAGTCCTTCCACCACCTTGGCTTCCGTCGCGCCCCACGAGTAGCTGATCTGGACGGGGATGCCCAGTTCTTCAAAATAACGGGTGGTCACGCCCTTGAGTTCCGTGGAGATGCGCCTGCCCGCAAGGTCTTCGGGCTTGCGGTAGGGGGAATCTCCGGCCACGGCCAGCACCCAGCGCGCGGGGCGGTTGGAGACCTTGGAATAGACAAGATCGGATATCATGCGGACGGGAGATTCCCCCCCCGAGTCGCCTTCCCGGTCATCGGCAAAATCCACGCCGGTTTCCAGCAGCCAGTCCTTGCCGGTCAGCGCCACGTCAAGCACTCCGTCCCGGATATAGCCGGGAATTTCCTGCACGCGGCAGAGCCTGGCAGTGATGTCGGGGTCGTTGATATCCGGGAAATAGTTGCGCACATGCTTGCGGATTTTCCACCCGGCCCTTTCAAACAGAGAAATGGTGGCTTCTTCAAGGGAACCTTTGGGGATGCCGAGTTTAATCTGACGCGGGGCGGACATGGGACAACTCCTTTAGAGCGTTTTGTTTTCGAAAATATCTGCCGGCCAGCCCCTGTGTTCCGGCCCGCAGGTTTCACGCCTCCGCCGTCGCTCTGCACCGCAAGTGAATTGCGGCGACACCGGAGAAGGGGGCGTCGCGGCTTCAGTCTGCCCCCGCTCGACTGAAGGAGAGCATTTCAATGGCGAAATGCTCTGACATGCGGGAAAAACGGGACGCAGGCCGCTTTATGCCCTGTTGTAAACCTTGGAGGGATCAAAGACGCGGGGACAACAGATGTCCGTCTTTCCGGAAGGCGCGAGTTCCGCCCGGCGGAAAAAGCAGGAACGATACCCCTCATGGCAGGCCGCGCCGCCGATCTGTTCCACTTCCAGCACCACGGCGTCCGCATCGCAGTCAAGGCGGATGGCCCGGACTTTCTGCACGTTGCCGGAGCTTTCTCCCTTGTGCCAGAGTTTTGCGCGGCTGCGGCTGAAATAATGGGCTTCTCCGGTGGAGAGCGTGGCATTCCATGCCTCTTCATCCATCCATCCCAGCATGAGAATTTCACCGCTGGCGGCGTCCTGGGCGACGGCCGCCACCAGCCCGCGTCCAGCGCATCGCGGAGCGTGGGGATGGGAGAAATCGGGCCGGAAGTCCGGGGAAACAGCGATACGGGGAGAAGATGTCATGACGCGATCCTGAACGTGTTGTAATGGGAGGAAGCATGTCTCGAACGGCGAGGCACGACCTTCGGGCAATGCTACTTGGCGAAGCCCACCGCGCGGCGCTCGCGGATGACCGTGACGCGGATCTGGCCGGGGTAGGTGAGATTTTCTTCTATTTTCCCGGCGATGTCCCTGCACAGCAGGTAAGTGGAGTCATCGTCCACATTATCGGAATTGACCATGACGCGGAGTTCCCGCCCGGCCTGGATGGCGTAGGCCTTGGAAACGCCGTCAAAGGCAGTGGCAATGTTTTCCAGATCCTCAAGACGCTTGACATAGTTTTCCAGCAGTTCCTTGCGCGCTCCGGGCCGTGCGCCGGACAGCGAATCCGCGGCCTGAACCAGAACCGCAAGCGCGGTTTCGGGGCGCACATCCTCATGATGGGCGGCAATGGCATGGATGATATCCTTGCCTTCTCCGTACTTTTTGGCGATATCCGCGCCGATGACGGCGTGAGAGCCTTCCACCTCATGATCCACGGCCTTGCCGATGTCATGCAGCAGACCGGCCCGCTTGGCCCTCTTGATATCCATGCCCAGTTCGGCGGCCATCATGCCGCACAGGGCGGAGACTTCAAGTGAGTGCTGGAGTACGTTCTGGGTGAAGCTGGTACGGTACTTGAGCTGGCCGAGCAGCCGCACGATATCGGGATGGATGCCGTGTACGCCGGCATCAAAGGTTGCCTGTTCGCCCACTTCACGCACCTGCACATCCAGCTCCTGCTCGCACTTGTGCACGATATCCTCAATACGCGCGGGATGGATGCGTCCATCCTGGATAAGGCGTTCCAGCGCCATGCGCGCCACCTGACGGCGGATGGGGCTGTATGCGGAAAGGATGACGGTTTCGGGCGTGTCATCGATGATCAGATCAACGCCGGTAGCAGCCTCCAGCGCGCGGATATTGCGCCCTTCACGGCCGATGATGCGTCCCTTCATGTCTTCGCTGGGCAGAGTCACGGCGGTGACGGTCTGTTCCCCCACATAGTCTCCGGCATAACGCTGGATGGCGCAGGCAAGGATTTCCTTGGCCTTGCGATCCGCCGCTTCCCTTGCCTCGCTTTCGATATGACGCATCATTTTTGCGGCTTCGTGCCGGGTGCGGGCCTCTATTTCCTCAAAGAGGCGGTTCTTGGCCTCTTCCGCCGTGAGTCCGGAAACCTCCTGAAGACGGCGTTCCTGCTCTTCCATTCGGGCAGAAAGTTTTTCTTCCTGCTCTTCGAGCCGGCGTTCCTTGCGGGTCTGATCCCGTTCCTGAAGCAGCAGATCCTGTTCCTTTTGCGTGATGCGCTCCATTTTTTCTTCCATGCGCTCACTCATGTCCTGCAGCTTCTTTTCCCGCCCCTTCAGTTCGCGCTCCTGCTCCTTGTATTCGTTTTCCAGTTCCCGTTTCTGGTTGAACAGTTCATCCTGCCCCTGAACCAGAATTTCCTTTTTCTGGGCCTGGGCTTCCTTGCGCGCCTCCTCGATGATGCGGCGTGCCAGATCATTGGCGTCACCTATGCGCTTCGTGCTCAGGTGGCGCTGAACAAAACAGCCTGCAAGCAGACCGGCAAAAAGAACGCCGGCAATGCCCAGGCCGAGAAAAAATACGCTGATGGTCATAACTCTTCCTCTCGCTATGTTGACGGACGTATGTCCGATTGTCTGCCGAGACGGCCCCCGGATCGCGGAGAACGCCCGCGGGATGGAACCACGGCATGGTCGGGAAACAAGGGAAGAGTGCGCAAACCGCGAAAACGGAGCGCTTGAGACAATAAGACGATATGGAAAAAAATCCCCGAAATGCCGTAGGCATGCGCGAGCACGAGACCTGGTGTCCCAGGGTGGGGGCCTGGCCGAAGCTTCAGACTTCCAGGCGCACCGGGCATGAACACCACTTTGGCGACCGGCTCCCTAACGACGAATGTGAGGCCGGCATCGTCGCATCCCCACGAACATTTCAGGGAATTCCCGCGTCCGGAATCAGGTGTCGGATCCGACCGGACGTTCCTGCTTGTCTATGAGCTCCAGCAGGGCTTTCAGGCGTTCATCCCGATCTGCCGTCTGCTGTTTCAACTGTAACAAATCGTCTGTGATTCCCAATACGAGAATCGTCAGCAGTCTGTCTCTGCCCAAGTGGCTTCCGTGGAGCTTGAGTGTCCCATACAGGGTTTCGGCGTAGGCGCAGGCCTTTTCCACCCGCTCCCGCTCCGCTTCCGTCTGGAAAGAGACTTCCAGCTCGAAGATGTTGAGGTTATAGGTTTGCATGACCCGAACCGCCCTGCGGCGGCGCTAGGCCTGCGCCGAAGTTTCATTGCGGGCAAGGGAGCCCTCAATACGTTTCAGCAGCCTGTCCACCCGATTCAGCGCATCAGCCCGCACCTCTTGTTCCTGTGCCAGCTGGCGACGCAGCTCGTCGGCGTCCTCAACACTATGCCGGAGAGTCGCCATCTCCTCATGGAGACGTCGATTCTCGTCGCGGAGGCCTTCCACTTCCATGAGCAGGGCTTCCACTCGTTGTTCCAATAGTTCCAGTAGTTCCATGCTTTTTAACTAACGCCGATTCTCAGGATAATCAAGGGCGGAGAGGACTTTTTTCGGGAATGGTTTTCATATCAGCGGCGAAACCAGCAGGGCGCTTTCGCAAAGCATGCAGCATGCCCCGAGAAAATCTCCGTTAAAGCCATTTTCACGTCGGGCAAGACGATACAGAAAAAGCTGAACGGCAAGGGACAGCGCAAGGGTGATCAGTGCCGGACGCGGCCCGGCGAGAACGGCGCAGGGAATGATCAGGGCCGCGAGCCAGACTGCGGCCAGACACAGGGAGCATCCGGGAGCCATGAGGCGGCCCAGCGTGGAAACCGGATGCGGCGGCAGCAGAGCGGGCGGCAGCAGCATGTTTGCTCTGCCCCAGGCCGGCGCCAGCAGCGCAGGCCACCATGCTCCCGGAAAGGCGTCGGAAAAAATCGCTGCAAGGGCGGCGGCCTGGAGCGCCAGAGTCAGAATCATGGCGAGTACGCCGAAACTGCCGCAGCGGCTGTCCTTGAGGATGGCCTGGAATTGTTCTCCGCGTGCTCCGCTGCCCCATGCGTCCATGCAGTCGGCCAGCCCGTCCCAGTGCAGGGCGCGGGTTGCCCAGGCCATGACGGCAATCCAGATAAGGGCGCGCAGCATCGGCGTGTCAGGGGCGATGCCCGCACACAGGGGAATGAGGGCCGCTGCGCCGAGTACAAGACCGACAAGCGGAGCCCAGCGCATCGAGTCCGCCATATCCCGTTCGCTGAAAATCCGGGAGGGGACAAGACGGGTAAGGAAGGAAAATGCGGCCCATACAGGCAGGAAGTTCATTGAAGGTTCCTTTGTGGTTTGCCCGCCCCCGGCAGGGGAAAAGGGTTCCGGACAGAACTCGGCGCGGATGAAATCCTTTTCGGACCGAAAAGAGCCATGAAGCCCGAAAGAACCGCATTGCGGTTCTTTCGGGCTTCATGCCCGGGAAAAACTTCCGGAACTTCAGCGCCGGTTGGAAATGTTGAAGGTCAGGGAATATATCTGATGGAAAAAGTCCACATATTCCACAAAAACGGTGTCCGGCACACTGATGCGGGCGGCGGAATAATTGAGAATGCCCTTGATGCCTGCCTCGACAAGCTGCGAGGCTGCGCGCTGCGCGCGTTCAGGAGGGGTCGTGATGATCCCGATTTCAATATTGAGTTCCGGTACCCGCTCCATAAGGGTTTTTGTGCAGTAAACTTCAAGCCCGTAGGCAGTTTCCCCTATCTTGAACGGATCACAGTCAAAGGCGGCTACAATGGTAAAGCCGCGGCGGCGGAATTCCCGATGGTTGAGCAGCGCCCGCCCGAGATTTCCCACTCCCACCAGGGCTGCCCGCCATTCGCGGTTGGCGTGCAGGCACACCTTGATGGCTTCAAGCAGGTAGGAAACATAATACCCTACGCCCCGGACGCCGAATTCGCCGAAGTAGGCAAGGTCCTTGCGAACCTGGGATGCGTTTACGTCACAGGCCCGGGACAGGGGTTCGGAGGAAATAACCTGCACACCTTCCTTGTGCATGGCTTCAAGAACCTGCAGATAGGTGGCGAGACGCTGAATGGTGGCGCGGGGGATATGTTCGTTTTTCGGGGACACGTTCATTATTTTTCCTTGGTGGCTTGATGGCTCCTCTCCTTTTAAGAGGGCGCTCCATACGGCTTGCGACCGTTGGAGCGAACAACGGCGGCAGCAGCCGGAGTGGAAAGGGAAAAGGCGGGCAGAATATTCCTGCCCGCCCCGGAGCCGAAAACGGCCCGACTCTTCCTACAGCTTCACGAAAAGGAGAATAAGGTCAACCAGAAGGGCATAGATACACAGGGATTCCACAAAGGCCAGACCCAGAATGAGAGACTGGGAGATTTTTCCGCTGGCGTCAGGATTGCGGGCGGTGCCCTCACAGGCGGCCTTGATGGCCATGCCCTGACCGAGACCGCAGCCGGCGGCGGCGATGGCGATGCCGATGGCCATGCCCAGGGCGCTGATGCCCATGCCGACGGAAGGCCCGTCGGCGGCGAAGGCCATGGAAGCCGTGGCGACCATCATCACGGTGCTCAGAGCGGTAACGACGAGTTTACGCATGTCGAACTCCTAAATCTGGATTATATTGTTGGGCCCGAAGGCCATTCCCCCACGAGGCTGTCAGATTCCGCCTAGTGCGCGTGTTCCACGGCGCCCTGCAGATAGATCATGGCAAGAATGAACAGAATGAATGCCTGCAGGGTTTTGCCGAGCAGGAAGAGGAAGTACAGGGGCACAGTGCCGAACAGCACCCCCACAAATACGCTGGCGCCGAAGCTGAAGAAAATGAGCAGGGTCATTTCCTCGCCGAAAATGTTGCCGAAGAGACGCAGGGACATGGACAGCGGCCGGGCCAGATGAGAAATGATTTCGATGGGGAACATCAGCGGCACCAGAGCCTTGTTGGAGCCCGTGAAGTGTCTGACGTAACCGGGCCCCCATTGCCTGATGCCCACATAGTTGTAATAGACAAAGACGCACAGCGCCACGGACACGGTGGTGTTCAGGTTGGCGGTGGGCGCATCGAATCCGGGCACAAGCCCCAGAAGGTTCATGGAGAAAATATAAATGAAGATGCCGCAGAGCAGGGGGACAAAACGGCGGCCTTTCTCGCCCATGTTGTCGATAATGAAATTTTCCAGCCCGCCCACCAGAGCCTCGAAGAAAGTCTGGAGCCTTCCGGGTTCGTTCAGGCTGATGCGTCTGCGCAGCACAAGTCCTGTCACTGTGAGCAGGATCATGCCGACCCAGGTAAAAAAGACATACTTGAAGTCCACACTGCTGCCGCCGATGTTCAGATGATCCATGTTGAACACGGTGGAAAGCAAAAGCGGTTCGGGCAATCCTGCTGCTGCCATGAGGGCCTCCTGAAGAGCTGGGGTCTGCACCGTCGCGGAGCCGTTTTCAGCGCTTGGCTCGGGAACCCCGGAAGAAGAGAAGTGCCGGGATGACGAGCACGACGACGGAAAGCCCCGCCAGCAGTGAAAAAATGTCGGCTTCACAGACAACCAGAGCAAGATACAACAAAATTCCGGTGATGAAAAGTCTCAAATTCGATCGCAGGAGCTGCCCGGCAAAAAAAGATTTTCGTCCGCCTTCTCCCGCGCCGTCATGGGCGGCCCGGGGAAGGCGGTGCAGAACAAAGTGCGACAGGCTGTAAAAGTTCCAGGCGGCAAGCACCGCCCCGAATCCGGCCCAGAAGAGTCTGGTTGATACGGGCAGGAATATGGTGCCGCCAGCGATGAGAAGGAGGGCAAGCAGAATGGTCAGGCGCACTGCGTCGCGGGTGAGCCCCTCCGGAAAGCCCTTTTTCCACAGCGCTCCTTCCAGATGTTCGTTCATGCGTGTCAGATGGCGTAAAATCATGATGTTCTCCCCGGCGAGGCGCCGTTTTTCCGGTTTCTTTCCGTATCGGCCGCCGCGGAAGCCCCGGCTTCTTCCGTCAGTTCCCGTTCCGGTTCGGCATATGCCTTCCATGCCTTGTCAGCGTCAGGAAGCGCGTCGCCGGAGTGTTTTTCCCGCAGACTTCCGGTGGATTCCTGTTCATGCTTTTTTTCGGGCAGAAACGGGCGCTTGGGGACGCCGGGATTTCGCCTTCCTTCCCCGCCCGGCGCGGCCGCGGTTCTGCTTTCTCTTTCGGCGGCCTGCGCCGCGTCGATTTCCGCCTGTCCGCGTTCAAGGCGCCTGGCGTCCACCCATACGTTGCGGAAGCCCGCCGCGATGCCGAGCAGAATGCCTATGCCGAAGCCCACGGGCCAGGAGTCGAGCTGGCGGTCGACAAGCCAGCCGATGCCGCCGCCCGCCAGGGGGCCGGAAATCATGTGCATGCCCATGGTGCTGGCGATGCCCAGCAGTCCGAACATGGAACCGGGGCGGGCAGGAGAGGGGAGAGGATTCTTTTTTTCTGACATGGCTGATTATGGTTGGAGTTATGAGGCGTCCATGCTAAGTATCGCCGGGTAACGGCAGCGTCAACAGCGCTCCGCCCGGGAGACGCCCGGGCACTCATTCACCGTTTCGGGCGCGTCCGCCGCGCCGGGAGAGTTTCATGCCCATAAAAAATGGCGATACCGTGGTTGTGCATTATGTGGGAACCCTTGCCGACGGCAGTGAATTTGATCGTTCCGGGGAGGGGCATCCTCTCAGCTTCCGAGTGGGGGCGGGACAGATGATCCCCGGTTTCGAGAAGGCTGTGGAGGGGAGGGAAAAGGGCGAGGTCTTTTCCGTAACCATTCCCGCGGAAGAGGCGTACGGGCCTGTACATGAAGAGTACCGCTTCACCGTTGACCCCTCGCGTTTTCCTTCCGGTATTGAGCCCGCTGTGGGGCAGAGGCTGCACCTCTCCTCGGATCAGGGCGAACTGGAGGCGGTGGTCGCCGCAGTCGAAGAGGACGGCGTGCTTCTCGACGCCAATCATCCTCTGGCCGGTCAGGATCTCACTTTTGCCCTGACCATTGTGGATGTCCGCTGATTTCAGGCGGACAGACTCCGGCCGTCCCCGGCCTCCTGCCCCGGCCGGTTGACGCCGCTCCGCGGCAGAACTGATTTGTGCCGCAGTCACCTTGTTTACGGAGATATGCCCATGAGCGACCTCAATGCCCGCAGCAAGGCCGTGTTCGCCATTGCCGGCCTGACGTCCAGTCCGGCTCCGGTTCCAGACGGAACGGCGGAGAGTCAGCTGGAAACTTTCGGTTCCAACGTCTTTGACGACAAGGCCATGCGCCGTCACCTGCCCAGGGCCGTGTACCGCTCCCTGAGAAAGACCATGGACCGCGGCGAACGGCTTGATCCCGCGGTGGCCGACGTGGTGGCCAATGCCATGAAAGACTGGGCCATGGAAAGGGGGGCGACGCATTATACCCATGTATTCTATCCTCTGACTGGCCTGACGGCGGAAAAGCATGACAGTTTTCTTTCCCCCGACGGCAGCGGAGGCGTGATCGCGGCTTTCAGCGGCAGTACCCTGGTCAAGGGCGAGGCCGACGGATCCAGTCTGCCTTCGGGAGGGCTGCGCTCCACCTTTGAAGCGCGGGGGTATACGGCATGGGACGTGACCAGCCCCGCCTACCTGATGGAAAGTTCGGGCGGCATGGTGCTGTGCATTCCCACGGTATTTCTCTCCTGGACAGGACTGGCCCTGGACAAGAAAACTCCTCTGCTGCGTTCCGGCCAGGCCCTCAGCAGGCAGGCCTTGCGCGTGCTCAGGCTGTTCGGTGTGGAAAGCTCCCTGCCGGTGCTTTCCAATGGAGGACTGGAACAGGAATATTTTCTTATTGACAAGCATTTCGTCACCGCGCGGCCCGATCTGCTCATTGCCGGGCGTACCCTGTTCGGGGCGCGTCCGCCCAAGGGGCAGGAGTTCAACGATCAGTATTACGGCGTCATCCCCAGCCGCGTGCTGGCCTTTATGACCGACGTGGAACGGGATTTGTACCGTCTGGGCGTTCCTGTCCAGACCAGACATAACGAGGCTGCGCCCAGCCAGTACGAGATCGCGCCCGTATTCGAGCTGTCCAATCTGGCCAGCGATCACAACCAGCTGATCATGACCGTACTGCGCAAGAAGGCCCGCAAGCACGGGCTGACCTGTCTGCTGCACGAGAAGCCTTTTCATGGCATAAACGGTTCGGGCAAGCACATCAATTATTCTATAGGCAATGCGGAACTGGGCAATCTGTTCGATCCCGGCGAGACGCCGCATGAAAATGCGCAGTTCCTTGTTTTCCTCTGCGCGGTCATCCGTGCGCTGCACAAGCACGCGGGCTTTCTGCGCGCTTCGGTAGCCACGGCTTCCAACGATCTCAGGCTCGGTGCGCACGAGGCTCCGCCTGCCGTCATGTCGCTGTTCCTCGGGGATCAGCTCACCGATGTACTTGAGCAGTTCCGCGCGGGGCAGGTCAAGGGGGCGGGGAAAAGGCGCATGATGAACGTCGGGGTGGATACCCTGCCTCCTCTGCCCGCCGACCCCGGCGACCGAAATCGTACCAGCCCCTTTGCCTTTGTGGGGAATCGCTTTGAATTCCGGGCACTGGGCGCGGCATCGTCCGCCGCCGGCGCCCTGGTGGTGCTCAACGCCATGATGACGGAATCGCTGGATTTTGCGGCGACCTTTCTGGAAAAGCGCATGGCCGGGGACTCCTCCCGGCTCGGGCAGGCGGTGCGGGAACTGATTGAGGAAGTCATGGAAGAGCACAGCGCCGTCATCTTCAACGGCGACGGCTATTCCGAGATCTGGCAGCGCGAGGCTGAACGCCGCGGGCTGCCGAACTATCCGTCCACGCCGGATGCACTGCCCCGCTTCACGGATCCCGAAGTGGTGTCCATGTGTGAGCGTTACGGGATTTTTTCCAGGCAGGAACTCAAGGCCCGGCAGGACATTTATCTGGAACAGTACGTCAAGACCGTGCGCACGGAAGCCAATCTGGCCCTGCGCATGGCCCGTACCCAGATTTATCCTGCAGTCAGCCGCTATCAGAGGGAACTGGCCGACTCCTCCGGAAAAGCGCGGGAACTGGGCATCAATCCCGAGCTTTCCGTGCTGAAGGAAACCGCTTCCGGACTCGTGGCTCTGGACAAGGCCATTCGTGCGCTGGAAAAGCTGCGTGACGCCGCTCCGAAAAGGAGTGTGCTGGATGAGGCCCGCTATTGTCAGGCCAAAGTGCTGCCTGCCATGCGCAGCCTGCGCGAGGTGGTGGACGGGCTGGAAATGATCGTGGCCGATGACCTCTGGCCTCTGCCCAGTTACCAGGAAATGCTGTTCATGAAGTAGAGAACCCTGCGGGGCGGAAAGCCGCCCCGTATTCAGAACATATCGGCTTCAAGCTGTATGGAACCGGGCCGGAACATAGAGGGATGCTTTCAATGGCAAAATGTCCTGGAGAACAATGCTGATGAGGCTTACGGGACGTGTATGTTTACCGCGCCGGGGGCGAAAGGCAGGATGTATCCACCGGTTTTCCGCCTGCGCCTTCTGCTGTCGCCTTCCGTAAGGTTCCTGCGTCGTCTGACGGCTGCCGCTCCATCGGCTCCGCTCCGCGCGACCTTTCTTTCGCGACCTCCTGATGACACGCGATTGCCCTTTGCGCGGGAAACGCCATGCCCGCACTCCGCGCCTCTCCGTCATGCCGTATTGCCATGCGCGTCGCGTCGCTCCATGCGCCGCTGACGCGGTGCATCTCCGGCGGTCAGGGTCATTTTCGACACCACGCCAGACAGCACCAGGTAAAATTGCCCTGAGGGGCACAGTATGCGCGCGACAGCGCGGGGTATCATGGGAAGCGTCTTTTTTGCCTTTGATC
>ENA-UEOJ01001631-UEOJ01001631.1-human-gut-metagenome-genome-assembly--contig:-NODE-1631-length-15211-cov-4.228492_pt1 | contig 15211 bp, 9 predicted proteins | sample MGYA00242885_ERZ507886 | MGnify/ENA primary metagenome ERZ507886 (study PRJEB26167, sample SAMN06115505) | human gut metagenome | host: Homo sapiens | place: China:Anhui | collected 2015-08-07 | study... | reverse complement strand
TGGTGGATAAGCTCCTTTTCCTCCGGTGCGGTTAGAAGTGCAAGCTCCGCATTTGTGCATTTGCGTGGTGTAATGCCATCTTTAGCAGTCTTGTCTTTGTCCTGCTTGTTCTGTTCGAGTTTTGTGACTCTAGATGTCAAGCTCGTCAGATCGGTATTCTTAGCAAACTGACTGACATCGTAATACGTCTGATTGCCATTTGCATCTGTACCATAGACTATGTTCGTATTCGTAGTCTTCTGCAGTGTCTTAGACGTGTTTGCGATGTCAGTCAGATAGACATTGTGCTTCGTGACAGTCTGCTGAATGCCATTGACCCAGATGCTCTGAATGCCCTTCATCTCTTCGACATCGTACATCTTGTCTCGACCATCGCCATCTGTACCATACAGCTTGTTTGGTACCATGTGACGGTCAAGCTTCTTAGTCAGATCGATGTCTGCTATCTGATTCTTGACTACAGACACGCCATCTACTCTGACATCGAGAACAGGGACACCATCGAATCTGTCAAAAACTATCGCATTTGAAGCCTGTCCAGCTTCATCGTCTGGATTGACTACGTACAGAGAGTACGGATATGCAGCTTTGAATCCTTCAGTGACAAGAACATCATAATCCGAATGGTTGACAGATTTCGGTTCAAGCTTAGTCAGAAGAGTGCCAGTGACAAGATACGCTACAGCGTTGTCATCGAAGTTCATACCGACGAATGTAGTCTGAGTATTGTCTCTGAAGACTCCTATCAGACGCATGTCATCTACGTACTGATATGCTCTCAAATATTCTTGTCTAGTCATGCAGCTTTCTCCTCTTCGAGATGTTCAACTTTCTCTTCAAGCAGATCTATTCTGCTGCTGATAGACTTGACAGCAGTGTTCGTGCTTTTAGAGCTCTCAAGAATAGACGATATCGCAAGCTGATTAGAGTTCACGAGGTAGTTCATTCTATTCATAATTAATAAGTATTGTTTTTAATAAATTTAATTCATACTATCATTCAAGGCCTTTTCTAACTCATCAATAGAAAAGCGCGGTTTCTTCTGTGCCTCACGATCCTGAGACTGAGCACACCCGATTCCCTTTTTACGCAACGCCTTATTCCCACTCACATGACCATTCGGGAACTTCCCACCCTTCGTAAAGAATACTTTCACCCCTAATAATACCAGGGAAATAGCAACTATTAACAAAGTTATCAGTATAGTCTCAACCATTTCTATTAATTTTGTGAGTGCAAAGATAGGCTTTAATGAGAAACGAGTTCAGATAAGTCAAGCAAATTAACCATATTTAGCAATAAGAGGAACCGAAATGAACCTCCTATTCCTATTATAAAAGAAAACAGCATGGAAAAAAAAGATCTTAAGCCGGCTGGCGTATTCAAGTATTTTGAGGAAATCTGCCAAGTGCCGCGTCCTTCCAAGAAGGAAGAGAAAATAATTGCCTACCTGAAGGCATTCGGAGCAAAACATAATCTGGAAACAAAAGTAGATGAAGCAGGAAACGTACTGATCAAAAAGCCTGCTACTCCGGGCAAAGAAAATCTTCAGACTGTCGTACTGCAGTCTCATATCGATATGGTGTGCGAAAAGAACAACGATGTACAGCACGACTTCCTCACCGATCCCATCGAAACAGAAATAGACGGAGAATGGCTGAAAGCCAAGGGAACGACTCTCGGAGCCGATAATGGTATCGGCGTAGCTACCGAGCTGGCTATCCTGGCGGAAGACAGCATCGAACACGGTCCGCTGGAATGCTTGTTTACCGTAGATGAAGAAACCGGACTGACCGGAGCTTTTGAGTTGAAAGAAGGCTTCATGAGCGGTGATATTCTGTTGAACCTTGACTCCGAAGATGAAGGAGAAATCTTTATCGGATGTGCCGGTGGCATTGATTCCGTTGCGGAGTTCGCCTATAAAGAAGTAGAAGTTCCCGCAGGATATTTCTTCTTCAAAGTAGAAGTTAAAGGACTGAAGGGCGGACATTCCGGTGGTGATATCCATTTGGGACGTGGTAATGCAAACAAGATACTGAACCGATTCCTGTCCCGAATGGCGAACCGTCAGGATCTGTATCTCTGCGAAATCAACGGAGGTAACCTGCGCAACGCTATCCCCCGTGAAGCATACGCTATCTGTGCAGTTCCCGAAGATGCCAAACATGACGTCCGGACAGAACTGAACATCTTTACCAGCGAAGTGGAAAACGAACTATCCGTTACCGAACCGGACCTGAAACTGGTTCTTGAATCGGAAACTCCTCGTAAAACGGCTATCGACCAGGATACTACCGCCCGCTTGCTGAAAGCATTGTATGCTGCTCCTCACGGTGTATATGCCATGAGCCAAGACATCCCCGGACTGGTAGAAACTTCGACTAATCTTGCTTCTGTCAAAATGAAACCAAACCATATCATCCGCATCGAAACCAGTCAACGCAGTTCTATCCTATCCGCACGCAATGACATGGCAAATACAGTTCGTGCCGTCTTCCAATTGGCAGGTGCCAATGTCACCTTCGGCGAAGGTTATCCGGGATGGAAACCCAACCCTCATTCAGCAATCCTCGAAGTGGCAGCAGAATCTTACAAACGGCTTTTCGGTGTAGATGCGAAAGTGAAAGCAATTCACGCAGGACTGGAGTGCGGTTTGTTCCTCGACAAGTATCCGACATTAGATATGATCTCTTTCGGACCGACCCTTACCGGAGTGCACTCTCCCGACGAACGGATGCACATTCCTTCCGTTGAGAAGTTCTGGAAGCATTTGTTGGATATTCTGGCACATGTTCCTGCCAAGAAATAACAGTCAGATAAGACATGATAGAAAAGATTATGGTGGTAGCACAGAAAGACTTGCTATCACCGTAATCTTTTTTATGATGCTTTTTTTACCTCCTCATATATCACAGGACAAGTTTCTTTCAGTGGAAAAGAATCGTCCACGAACAAGCAGTTCATTTCCCAAAAGAAGTCTTCCGACGAAGAGCGAGTTCCTTTTCGTGTCATGAGCTGGAATGTAGAAAACCTCTTCGACACGCATCATGACACACTAAAGAACGATAACGAATTCCTTCCCGACGCCATCCGCCACTGGAACTACACCAAATATAAAAAGAAGCTGGCCGACATAGCCCGCGTCATTACTGCTGTCGGCGAATGGAATCCACCTGCCCTTGTAGGTCTTTGCGAAGTAGAGAACGACAGTGTATTGCGTGACCTCACACAGCGCTCTCCCTTAAAGGAACTGAATTATCGCTACGTCATGACAAATTCTCCCGATCTGAGAGGAATCGATGTTGCTTTACTATATCAACGTGACCTGTTCAAATTAATATCTTTTCATTCCATCCCGATCCCTTCTTTCAAGCAACATCGCCCTACAAGAGACTTATTACATGTCAGCGGACTATTATTAACCGGAGACACACTCGATGTAATCGTCTGCCACCTTCCGTCCCGATCCGGCGGAGCCAAAGAATCCGAACCTTACCGGCTCCATGCTGCCCGAATACTGCGCACGGAAGCCGACAGCCTTCTGAGTATCCGTCTTCATCCACAGCTGATCATCATGGGAGATTTCAATGACTACCCAACCAATAAATCCGTCAAAGAAATATTAGAAGCCACCATGCCGCCCAACGAAGCCACCACTTCATCCGGCTCTCCATCATCGACAGAGCCTCAACCGGCAACCACCTCCCCTCCCCCTTCCAAGCTTTGTCATCTACTTGCCCGGAAAGCGATGTCCCGTAATTTCGGCTCCTATAAATATCATGGAGAATGGGGGTTACTCGATCACTTGATCGTATCCGGCACTTTACTCGATACCTCCTCCAGCTTCTTCACCAAGGAAAGCAAAGCAAACGTTGCCCGCCTTCCTTTTCTATTGACTGAAGACAAGAAGTACGGCGACGACGAACCTTTTCGTACCTACAAAGGAATGAAATATCAAGGAGGAATCAGTGACCATCTCCCCATATACGCAGATTTTGAACTGATCGTATACTAACCGACAGATAAAAGGCAATAAATCCACTGCTACCAGCTATTTTACAGGAACATAGACAGGGAGGAAAAGCCATCCCCTTTGCCTACTGACGGGACATACCGGACGACTATCCGTAACATCCGGACAAAAGGCTTGTGCCACCGTGTTGGCACAACTATGCCACCGTATTGGCACTGTCGTGCCATCGCATTGGCACAGTTGTGCCACTACGGTGGCAAAGATGTGCTAAGCCAGTGGCAAAGACATCCCCCCGGAAGTTAACCTGAACGAAGTTAGTCCGAATATTGATATACCTTCAGATCGAACTTCGGCACCATCGCCAGCAGATGATCAAAGATATCCGACTGAATCCGTTCGTATTCTTTCCATACCTTATTGCGGGAAAAGAAATAAACCTGAATAGGTACTCCGTACATGGTAGCCTCCTTCTGACTGATAATCAAATCCAAATCCTGATTCACCACAGGCAGGCTACAAAGATACCGCTCGATATACACCCGATAAACCTGCGAATTGGTAGGCACCACCCCTTCCTCCGGCTGATAATCCGCCATTAAAGGAATCTCTTTCCGATAGCGGTCGAGCATTTCCGGCGTACAGAACTGGAGGGTAGTTAAATCCAGTGTGATATTCTTCATCACCCGCCGTCCGCCGGACTCTTTCATTCCACGCCAGTTCTGGAAAGGGCTGCTGACCAGTGTATAAGGAGGAACTGTAGAAATCGTATTATCAAAGTTCTGAATCTTCACCGTGTTAAGCGTAATCTCCTGCACCGTGCCATTCGCAGCACCGGAAGGAAGTGTGATCCAGTCTCCCGGACGCACCATATCATTGGCGGAAAGCTGAATACCTGCCACAAATCCCAAAATGGAATCCTTGAATACCAGCATCAGGATAGCTGCCGAAGCACCCAATCCTGCAAACAGACTAGCAGGCGATTTATTCACGATAATAGCGATAATCACAATCCCTCCGATGAAAAACAGAAGTACCTGAAGCACCTGAATAAACCCTTTCATAGGCCGGTTCTTCATCGTCTCCTTTCCATCATAGATATCCATTATCATCAGCAGAATCCCGTTGATGGCCAGCAGCAGGGAAAAGATAATATAAATGGCACAAGCCTTCTGCGAAATCAGCAACAGTTCCTTACCGCGCATGAAAGCCATCGGCAACAGGGCATAGACAAGGATGGCAGGAATTGTATGAATCAGGTTATGAAACACCTTACGCTTCATCAACAACGTATTCCAGAGATGCGGTTTCCTGCGGGTGTACTGCTTCATACCTCCCACCAGAATCGCCTGACAGAGATAATTCAGTACGACAGCAATCGCTATCATCAGTATGGCAATAATTGTTTCATCAAAGCGATCGGCAACCTTCGGGTCCATCCCCCAATCTATCAGGATTTTGTTCATCCACTTTCCTAAATCGACTACTAACATAAGCTTTATCTTTATATATCATGTTTATAGTAGGATAACAGTGAAAACCCTCGTTTGGTTTAAAAAAAAGACTGGCGCCTGATTTACAAGAAATCAAGGCCGCCAGTCCCACTGCTACTCTCTAAGCATTTCTTTTATAATGGCAGACCGTAACGTCCATCTACAATTTTCTCCAGCTGTTCTGCCATCTTCTTTACCTGTTCCGGATACTGATCCGCCACATTATTCTTCTCGCCCGGATCTTTCTTCAAATCATAAAGCTGCGGCTCCTTACTGTTTCCCAACTCGATATTCACCGCTTTCAGATATGCGGGTCCATTTCCCGGACGGAGATATTTCCATTTGCCGTCTGTCACCGACAGGTTATTCTGGGCATTCTGAAGTACCAGCCATTCGCGTCCCTTCTTCTGTTTGCCTGTCCATGCTTTCAGCATCGGTTCGCTATCCGGTGCCGCACCTTCCGGCAAGCGGACATTCAGCATTTCGGCGAAGGTAGCAAACCAGTCGATCTGACAAAGCAACGCATCCGAAACGGTTCCCGGACGAATCACGCCCTGCCAGCTCCAAATACAAGGGATACGTGTACCGGCTTCGAAAGAACTGTACTTTCCTCCGCGATAAATACCGCCCGGAGTATGGTCGCCCAGCAATTCTACTGCCTGATCCTTGTATCCGTCATCCACTACCGGACCGTTATCGCTGGAAAGAATCACTAATGTATTCTTGTCCAAGCCCAGTCGTTCAAGTGTATTCAGGATTTCTCCTACCGACCAGTCAAATTCGAGCAGACAATCGCCGCGAGGGCCCATGCCGCTCTTCCCTGCAAACTGTGGAGACGGAACACGGGGCACATGCGCATCCTGCGTAGCAAAGTACAGGAAGAAAGGAGCAGACTTGTGTCCTTCAATAAAGGAAACGGCTTTTCCTGTCAGTGTCTCCGCAATTTTCTCGTCCTGCCAGAGTGCCGACTTTCCGCCCTTCATATATCCGATACGGGAAATACCGTTCACGATGCTCTGATCATGTCCGTGAGAAGGGTGCATCTTCAGCAATTCCGGGTTATCCTTTCCGGTCGGTTCTCCCGGGAAGTTCGCCTTGTAGCTTACCTGAATCGGGTCGTTCGGATCAAGATTGATCACCTGATCATTCTCGACAAACACACAAGGTACACGGTCGCCCGTAGCTGCCATAATGAATGAGTATTCAAAGCCGATATCGTTGGTTCCCGGTTGCAAAGGCTTGTTCCAGTCCTGCTCTCCGCCTTTGTCGCCCAGCCCCAGATGCCATTTACCTACGACACCTGTGTTATATCCGGCATCCTTAAACAAGTTTGCCATCGTATAGCGTTCCGGACGGATGATAGCCGCAGCGTCTCCGGCAGCAATACCTGTTCCGGCTTTTCGCCACGCATATTCACCGGTCAGCATCGCGTAGCGGGAAGGCGTACTGGTAGCAGCCGCACTGTGTGCATTCGTAAAACGCACTCCCATCTTGGCAAGACGCTCTACATTGGGAGTATGGATAGTCTTTGCCCCGTTGCAACTCAAGTCGCCGTAACCGATATCATCTGCATAGATAAAAACAACATTCGGACGATTGGACTGCTTTTCCTGAGCAGTGGCATGAGACGCCAAACAGGAGGTTAATGCTAAAGGCAATATGCCATAAAATTCTTTTCTCATCTTGTCTTTTGATAAATTATTAGGTTAGAATGAAAGTCTGGTTAACTTTTTAATAAGGTTCATATCAAGGAGCTACGGTCACTCCGATTTCGTTCATTTCTACTTGCGCCGTTGTAGCTGTAGGGGTAGTAGCCTCCAGTTTGATAAAACGTGCCTTTTCCTTCTGACCGAAAGTAACAGTCTGCGGCAACGGATTGTGCATGATATTGCTGAACTCACCGTTTGCAGGCACTTCCTTCCAGTTCTTGCCATCTGCGCTCACATAGAATTTGTAGCGGAAAGCCATCGTCGGTTTCGCTTCTGCTTTCAGAGGCGCATACGTGAATGCGGAGATTTCGACCTCTTTACCCAAATCAATTGTCAATGGAGAAGCAGCTACCTGTTTCCAGGAGGCACGAGGCAGATTATTCCAGTTTTCCGTCCGGTTCTCTTCTTCCAGAGATTCTGCATAGTAAGCTCCTACCTGACTGATATGAGCCGTCAGACGACACTCATTGACCTTCACCCGCAGCTGGCTGGCTTTTACCGCTGGAAAACGTACCATACGTTTATATCCTACAGTCGTTCCCTTCGCAACTTCCTGCCAGCCTTCTTCCGTCAATGCCTCTACTGTGAAAGACTCTACCCGTTGTCCTTTCGTAATATCTTCCTGTAGCATCACAACATTGATTTCTGACTCCGGCTTCAAAGAATAGACAGCCTCGCTTCCGGAAACGGCCTCCCAGTCTTTTCTTCCTTTTTCTACCCGGTTGTTGGTAAATATCTTCTCCCGATAAGCAGCAAACTCATTCAACCGCTGTACATCCGCTTCATTAATCAAGCCTCTGCGGTCGGGAGGAATATTCAACAAGAGTACCGAGTTATAACCCACAGACTGGAAATAGATATCAGCCAGATGCTTCAATGACTTCACTTTGCTGTCTTCCTCCGCATGATAAAACCATCCCGGACGGATAGACACATCCACCTCCGAAGGATACCAGAATAATTCCGTTGCCTTTTCCAACATCGCACGACTTCCCAGATCCTCCGCTTTGCTAAAGACACCCAGCCGCTTGTTGTTTTCTTCAGAACGGGCATAGATTCCCGGAGTCAGTACCGTTGCACTCCACTCCGTTTCGCGTCCCAAGCCTTTTTCATTACCTACCCAACGGACATCGTCACCCATAATTGCCATAACCGCTTTCGGCTGCAACTTCTGAATGGTCTTATAGAAAGCATCCCAGTCATAGATTTGCTTCTTTCCGTTCGGTCCTTCTCCGTTCGCACCGTCGAACCATACTTCGTGTACCTCACCATAATTAGTGAGCAACTCTGTCAATTGCTGAATGAAGAACTCATTGTATTTAGGAGAGTCTCCGTAGCATTCCGCGTTCCGGTCCCATGGAGAAAGATATACTCCGAACTTCATATCATATTTATCACAAGCCTTACGCAGTTCTTTCACTACGTCTCCCTGACCGTTTTTCCAGGGAGAAGAAGCTACCGAATGTTTCGTAGTAGCGGTAGGCCACAGACAAAAGCCATCATGATGCTTTGCCGTGAGAAGTACCATTTTGAATCCCGCGTCTTTCAGGCTGCGTACCCATTGTTCCGCATCCAGTTCCGTAGGGTTAAAGATAGCAGGATCTTCCTTGCCGTCGCCCCATTCCCGTCCGGTAAACGTATTGATGCCGAAATGCAGAAAAGCAGTCAGCTCCATTTGTTGCCACGCAGCCTGTTGGGGAGTAGGAACCAACCTTGCTGCCATATCTATTTTCTGTTCGAGGGTCGCATCCTGTGGAAATTCAACATGCTTCACATAGTAGTTTTCTTTCGTCAGTCCACAGCCGCCCAACGTTATCACAGAAGATAAAAAGAGAGAAATTAGTAGTTTGTTCATCATAATAAATATTGATTTAATGCTAATGAGACAAAGATAATTATAAAGGAGTGAACTTCATGACTTTCCCGAAGCACTTTTCATTAAACTTCGCTAAATCCATGCCATTCGCTCCTTTATATTCTATCTCAATGCAATATTTCTATTCAAATGCAATCAGTACCACCGGTTATTTTACCGGATAAAGCGTAAATTCAAAACTCTGTTTTTTCACCGGTACCAGATATTGCGGCAATACACCCGGTCCGCAGGTTGCTGTTCCCACTCCTGCCTGTTCAGCATCCAGATGTATAGTCATCATTCCGTCACGCTCCAGCTCATTAATATGGTGCGCCTTCTCTAATAGTACATCCGAGAAGGGGATGATACTAAACTGGAAAGGACGATTCGATTCCATAAATACACCTTCACCTGCCTGATCCGTCAGTTTAGCCCAGCGCACATCCGTCCGGTTACCTGTTGACTGCGGCGTTGCGTAATAGTGGAACATCCGTTCTACGGTCGTGTCATACAGATCTATCCTGCCGGACTGATTACGGTCGATATACGTCTCATGATCGCCACGTCCCAGATAAGAAACTTGGTCATACGTATCCGCCATACGGAAAGTCAGCCCCAAACGAGCCATTGACTTCACGATAGCCGTATCAGGTTGGAAAGTTGTATGTACTTTCAAGGCACCATTCTTACCGAGCGAGTAAACGAAATCAGCCATTCCTACTTTCTGTCCTTTCCCGTTGAGAATCTCAGCACGGACAGTAGCCGATGTCCTACCTTCTTTAAGCGATACCACCTTCTGAGTCAGATTGTTCAATCCTGCCTTACGCCACAAACGAGCACCGTTCCGATCCCGGTTGTCATTATCCGTAGCCGGACGGAACAAACTCAAAGTGACGGGGGCAGCCAGCAGTTCCTTCCCATTCAAAGTCAGAGAAGAAAGTGCTCCGGTGTTCTTATCTACAACGAAAGCTGTTTCTCCTGCCTTCTGCGGGCGGTGAGCCGTGGCATTTTTATTACCGGCAAGTACAAACTGGTCGTACGCCACTTCCCAGTCGGCATCCACCAGCGGAGCAGCCTCTTTGCGGCTCCAGCTAAGGTTCAGATAAGCTTCCCGTACAGAAGCCGGAAGTTTGACAGCGCCCAGCAGAATCTCTGCTGTAGCATGCGGCTCACAGTCCACTTCCTTCGTACCTTCGGCAAGTAGCGTTCCATCCTCCCCTTTCACATTCCAATGCAGGATATATTCATTCAGATTAGAAAAGTCATACCAATTCTTGATGCTGACCTTCAGGTTCTTCGGGTCAGATAGAGTCGCTTTGATGTTCTGATAAATTTTCTTCACTTCAAGCAGATGCGGATGTGGTTCACGCACAGCGTTCACCAGACCGTTGCCACAGAAATTACCGAAGCTGGGGATTCCTTCCGGTCCGTAATCACCTCCGTAAGTCCAATACCACTTCCCGTCTTTGTCTATCTCGCGGAAATTCTGATCTACCCAGTCCCAGATGCAGCCACCTTGCGCCATCGGCTCATTTTCAAAAACGTCCCAGTACTCTTTCATTCCACCGCAACTATTCCCCATAGCATGCAGGTATTCACAGAGGATGAAGGGACGGTAAATATCTTTTTTAGCCACATAAGCCTTGATTTCGTCCACACTTCGATACATACGGCAATAAATGTCCGTATTATAATTCAGTTCGGCACGTTCATATTGCACGGGGCGGCCTTTCTCTACTGATTTCAACCAGTCGTAAGTACGTTCGAAATTGATACCGTTGCCGGCTTCATTCCCCAGCGACCAGATCACGATAGCCGGATGATTCTTGGAACGTTCGTACATACGGTGCGTACGGTCCATGTGGGCAGTCAGCCAGGTACTGTCTTTTGCGAGGGAAGCAGGTCCGTATCCCATACCATGCGATTCGATATTCGCCTCATCAATCATATACAGTCCGTAACGGTCGCAAAGCTGATACCAGTACGGATGAGTCGGATAATGTGAGTTACGCACCATATTGATATTATGCTGTTTCATCAGTCGGATATCCTGCTCCATCAGTTCTTTGCTTACGGTACGTCCCAGTTGTGAATGTTCGTGACGGTTCGCTCCTTTCACCAGCACCGGAACACCATTGATGCAGAAACGTCCGTCCTTGATTTCCGAAGTACGGAAACCAACCTCGCATCCGGTCAGTTCAGTCACCTTTCCTTGTGCGTCTTTCAGTTCGAGCACCAAAGTATAAAGATTAGGATACTCCGCGTTCCACGCTTTTACTTCCGCAATCTTCTTCTCATCGAAAGCGATGAAGTTGCTCAATCCACGGGATTTGATCCGGACAGCATCCTGCAACACAGCTTTTCCCGAAGCATCTTTCAGTGTATATGCAATGGAGCCGGCTGTGGCAGAAGGTCCTTCTACCGTCACTTCCAGATTGAAAATACCCTCTTTGTATTTCTCTTTATCAAGAGAGGCACTTACTTTATAGTCAGCAATATACTGTTTGGGAGTACTATACAGGTAAACATCCCGTTCGATACCGCTCAGGCGCCACATATCCTGACACTCCAGATAAGCACCCGAACTCCAGCGATATACTTCCAGCGCCACCACGTTCTCACCTTCACTCAGTACATCGGTAATGTCCCATTCGGCAGCCGTCTTCGATCCCTGATTATAGCCGAGCAACTTCCCGTTCACCCATACATAATAGAAAGAAATCACACCCTCGCAGCAAAGTACTACCCGGCGTCCTTTCCAGTCGGTGGGTACTTTGAATGTACGACGATAAGAACCGACTTCGTTTTCGGCAAATGGTACCAACGGCGGATTCTTCTTGAAGTTGAACATCTTATCGTCAAACTCATAAGTTTCGTTAACATAAATCGCTGTTCCATATCCCTGTCGTTCCCAGTTGCCGGGCACATTAATATCCGCCCATCCTCCGGTATAATAAGAAGGCTGGTAGAAGTCTTTCGGGCGGTTATCTGGATTCTTTACCCAGTGGAATTTCCACTTTCCGTTCAGGCTCATATAATAAGGAGACTCTTCATATCCTCCCGGTTTTTCAATATCGGAAGCGTCGGCATAAGGCCATACGTAGGTATGGGGAGCGAGTTTATTCAGTCCTACAGCATACTGGCTCTGCCACTCCGGCTGCGACTGTTTCTGAGCCGAAGCGAAGGTAGCAGTCAGTGCTGCCATCAAGATTAAAAAAGTTCGTTTCTTTAATTTCATCGTTATTATATTAGTTATTTAGTAACTGGTTATTCGATTATCAGTTCATCGAAATAGACTCTTGATTCTTGTCCGGGACGGACATGGTTGAACGGACATTCTCCCGCTCCTTCCACGGTCACCCGAACATAGCGGGCAACGGTTCCCCTCATATCTACCGAAAGGTCTTCGACAAAAGTTCCCTCACGGAATATCTCTTCGGGAGTATATTTCAATTCGTTGATATCCCGATAAGTCGCCTGATCGTCCGAAACAGCTACCTTGATGGATTTCGGTTTATGCACTCCCATTCCATAATTAGTAATACAACCGATCGTCAACGTGTTCATCTTCTCCTTTTGCAGCAAATCCACAGTGAAAGAGAAGCGGTCGTTTCTTGTCCAGCAGCACCATTCAAAGTCCGTCTGTTTCAGGCTTCCTCTGATTCCGTTACTCAGCACAGCTTCATTCGCTTTATTGCCCAGCAACGGTTTGGCCGTTGCCTTATTCCAATGTACCGGAAGCGTCAATATTTTCCCCATCTGCTCTCCACCGGCAAATGTTGCAGCATTGATTGTCCGGGCATCCTTTACAACCAGCGGCTGTTCATAGAGCGGTGAAGCAGCTGTCGGCTTACTTCCATCTACCGTATAACGGATTTCCACATCCGGACGGATACATTCCAGTGTTACATTCAGTGCTCCGTCTTCCGGCTTCACCGTATGCTGTATATTGTACATCGAACGAGCATACGCTATTCCCTTGGCTGCCAAGTGTTCATTGAACGAGTCCATTCCTTTGAGGAACGAAACCCAGTCTTTCTTTTCCGGCTGTGTCCACGCCACTTCCGCCAAAGCTGCCAGACGCGGGAATACGAGGTAATCCACATCTTCCGGCTTATTGCAGAACTCCGTCCACATACAAGCCTGTACTCCCATCAGCAGATCCGCATATTCCGGTTTCCAATCTTTCTGAACCGGCTCATAGTCATACACATCTTTCAGCGTGTTATTGCCGAAATACGTCAGCGGCTCAAACCATTGCGGCCCCTGATAACGAATCAGGTACATGATGCGTGCAGGAGTCATAATGAAGCGATGTCCCTGTTCGGCAGCCTTCAAGGCAGCCTGTCCGTATCCCTGCCAACCCAAGACAATAACATCTTCCGGCAAAAAACTACTGTTAGTCAGTTCATCCCAGCCAATCACTTCACGGCCTTTGCCGCGTACATACTCGCTCATCCGCTTCATGAAGTAACCTTGCAGATCCTCTTCATTGGCCAGTTTCTCTTTTTTCATCCGTGCCTGACACAACGGGCATTTCTCCCAATAAGTCTTGCGGGCTTCATCGCCTCCGATATGAATATACCGGGAAGGGAACAAGGCCATAATCTCGTCCATCACATCCTGAAGGAAAGTGTAGACGCTGTCGTTTCCGGCACAATAGATAATTTCGGAGTTCCGTCCTCCCAAACCGGGAAGCACTCCGATATACTCCTTCACCACCGGACAGGCAAAATGAGGATAGGCCGCCAATGCCGAATTACTGTGTGCAGGCACATCAATTTCCGGCACTACTTCTATCTGGCGTTCGGCCGCATAGGCCACCATTTCCTTTATATCTTCCTGTGTATAGAAGCCTCCTACCGGGGTCGGTTCTCCGGGTTCCGGATTACGCCGGGCAGGGAAAGGCAGTCCTGTACGATCCACCCTCCAGGCACCTACTTCCGTCAGACGGGGATATTTCTTGATTTCCACACGCCAGCCGTTATCATCTGTCAGATGAAAGTGAAGCGTGTTTATTTTCAGCATCGCCATACAGTCGATGATTCGCAATACATTCTCTTTAGGAATAAAGTAACGTGCCGCATCCAGCAGTAATGCCCGGTAACCAAACCGCGGTTCGTCCTGAATACTCACTGCCGGAATACTCCATTTTACCTTCTTATCCGCCACTTCCTCTTTTTCGATAGCTGCCGGAAGCAACTGGCGAATCGTCTGCAAAGCATAAAAGAATCCTTTGGCATCCGATGCTTCAATTATAATTTCTTTTGGAGACACTTCCAGCGTATACGCTTCACTCTTCAAAGTTGCATCTGTCTGGAAACGGACATTTCCCTTTTCTGCATCATCACCTACGGTCAACTTCGGAGTAAAACCTGCCGCACGGGTAAACAAAGCTATAAAGCCGCGCGCCACTTCCGCCTGCTCCTCATTTTCTACGGCAAATACTGTCTTACCGGAGAAAAGGTAGTTTCCGCTACCCGGCACCATTTGTGCCGGGCGTGGAACCAAGGGTATGTCATGTGTCAAGTTAGTATCGCTACATCCGGCTACCATCGAAGACAGAAAGCCTATCAGTAATATTAAAATCGTTCTTGTCATTGTATTATTCGAGGGTTATTCCTTGTCCCTTTCCGGAGAAAAGCGGACGGGGTCATTATATTGTTCCTGTAGTTTCAGCAGTTCGTCTTTCAGTTCCTTTACTACCGGTTCATATTCAGCCTCACCATAAAGGTTGTGCATTTCTGTCGGGTCTGCCTGCATGTCATACAGTTCCCACCAGTTGATATCATTATAAAAATGAATCAGTTTATAGCGTTCCGTACGCACTCCATAGTGACGTTTCACCATGTGCTCGGCAGGATATTCGTAGAAGTGGTAGTACAGTGACTTTCTCCAGTCCTGCGGATGTTCTCCTTTCAGCAGAGGCAACAGTGATACTCCATGAATGTCTGCGGGAATCTCTGCTCCTGCCAGTTCGAGGAAAGTAGGCGCATAATCGATGTTCTGTACCATTTCTGTGATGTCTCCCCTGCGGTCGAAACCTTTCGGCAGACGCATGATAAGCGGTGTACGCATGGATTCTTCGTACATGAAACGCTTGTCAAACCAGCCGTGCTCACCCATGTAGAAGCCTTGATCGGAAGTATAGACTACCAGTGTATTGTCCAGCAAACCTTTTTCT
>ENA-UEOJ01001609-UEOJ01001609.1-human-gut-metagenome-genome-assembly--contig:-NODE-1609-length-15385-cov-23.248106_pt1 | contig 15385 bp, 9 predicted proteins | sample MGYA00242885_ERZ507886 | MGnify/ENA primary metagenome ERZ507886 (study PRJEB26167, sample SAMN06115505) | human gut metagenome | host: Homo sapiens | place: China:Anhui | collected 2015-08-07... | reverse complement strand
GGCAGGCGGGGAAGGGTGAAGGTATGCCCCAGTCCCCGGACAGCGATTTTGTCCCCGTCTGTTTTCAGAGAGTTGCCATGCCGGTACTTCAAGATATTCTGAATAAATTCTTTATTGCCCTGCGAGCTGTCCATATCGCTGCCTACATAGGCACCGCTGACCAGGAGATGACCTCCCGACTGGCAATAGGAAGTCAGTATGCGCTGCATGGGCGAGGAGAATGTTTTGTAGTAGGTATTGCGTGCCGGATTGCTGGAATTGTCTTCTTTCTCAAGTCCGAGGATATAGTCCACTATCGGATAATCCTCTAATGAGAGGATGCCCTTTTCCACAGCCTCGTCGCTGCATGAGACGAAGCTGTAATTTCCGGCTGCCTGGATGGCTTTGCCATGTACGAAGGGGTAATCGAAAGTGTTTCCGATGATTTTCATGCCTTCGTATTCGTCACTGCTCTCTCCCAGACGTCGTCCTGCTTCCTTCCGGCTAAAATTCTGCTGGGCGCCGCAGAGGGAGATGTCATAGAGATAGGGTACGCCGGGATCTTGTGACAAGTCGAAGCCTGCCGCATCGGGGGTGTCTATAACGGCAGGCCCGCTGATGCGGTCGAATCCGTTGACGATAAGTATCTGTCCTTTTTCACGCTTTGCCTTGTAGGCGGCAAGAATTTCCGAAGGGAAGCTTTCGCCACCCCGGTTTACGGCGGTTACTTTAAAGGAATAGACGATGCCCGGTTCTATTTTTACGGTGTGGGATGAGGAGCTGACGCGTACGCCATTGTCAAATCCTCCACGACCGATACGTGTATATACAATGTATTCACGTGGTTTGGCAGTCGGCTCCAACGGGTCTTCCTCTCCTTGCCAGGAAAGCTCTAAAGTATTCTTCTTTTGACCGAAGCGGATGGCAAAGTGGCTGACGGGAAGGGGTTGGACAACGTAGTCTCTGCCGTGCTGGCTGCATATGTATTGCAGAATGGCTTTATAGAGCGCACGCCCGACGGTGAACTTGAAGTTAGGGTCATGTCCCAAGCGCATATCTGCGAAGTTCTGGTGCGACAACAGTTCTACGATGGTGGAAGGGACGGCGGGCAGGCGTGTTTCACTGTAGTTGCGGTTCCATAGGCTGCGGCGTGTCCAGTCTACGTTGAAGGTAGAGCGGATATCACGCTGCAACTGCGTTAGCAGAATGTCCGAAAGGTCACGGGAGGCATGGCGGTCTGTACCGGCATGCAGTCGGCCGTTGTTGAAGTTGGTGGTATAAATGCCGAGAGTGCCTATAATCTCATCTTCCTTACTGAAACCGGCATCGCTATGCAGGGCCATACTCATTTCAAAGGGGATGCCCAAACCTTCTTCCGTCGGGTTGAATAGTGATTTTCCTGCAAGGTAATTCACTGTACGGGAACGTACGTTGATGTCGTCGTTCATATCATTCTTTCCCTCATAGCCTCCATAGACGGGATAGGGCATGCCTGCCCATTGGGCAAAGTAGCGTGCGCCTTCCAGGTATCTGGGCAAGCCGCTGGTTTGTCCTCCGCGGGCAATGTTGCCCATGCCTCCTCCAAAGCGGACGGCATCGGCACAGACCACGCCTTTCTCTTTGCTTTCGTTGCTCAATACCACCATGCCATAGTCATTCCGGCCTTTGTCGAAAGTGAATGTGCCGAGGTACACCCATGTGCCGCCTCCTATTTGCTGGTTCACCTTGAACTCCGTGACGCCTCCATTGTGAAATACAAGATATTTGGCATCGCTTACGCTGCCCGGCAGTGTTTGGTAAGATACGTATACAGCATATTCTCCCGTTTCCGGAATATCGGGTACCCATTCGGCAAAAGCCTTGTCTTTCTTCTTTTCAGTTTTGGCAAAGCGTGCCGTGCCGGAGAGGAAAGGGTTTTCATTGTCCTGATAGATTCGTTTCCGTTGGGCAAATCCGGGTCGGAAGGTCTGTTCCCAACGTGCTTTCCGGCTTTTCACGTCCAGATAAAGGGAACCTTGTCCTCCATGTCCGCTCAGGCTACCGTCATTGTCTACGATGACTTCCTGCTTCTGCGTGTCCCTTTCGCGGGGAGTGAATACATTGGCTCCTGCATTCTCTAGCATGGGCAGGAGGTAGGGCAGGATGAAGGATTGGGTGAACTGGTCTTCTGTAGTGCAGAACAGCCTCGGGCGTTGCCATCCCCATTTGTCCTTGTCATTGATATAATATTTCCCGTGGCTTTGCCAAAGGGCGATGTGGCGTCCTTCCAGTCCGCGGGTGATGTCGTAGGGGCGCGAGGTACGGGTTACCCAGGGGATACCTTTGTATTCCAGGTGGCTGAACAGACGTGCCTTGTCTTTCTTCCCTTTCCGGTAGAGGTTGGGGATAAGCTCTTCGATGCTCTTCCCGTCAGCAAAGACGGTGAGGTCGAAATAGTTCACCGGTCCTGGCAGGATTTGTCCCAGATGGCGGTAAATGGCATCAACGGTTTCAGGCCGTAGAGGCTGGTAGGCAAAGCGCTCGTTTGTATAGACAAGCAATTTCTTCTTCCGGAAGTCAATGCGGAAACTATCCAGCTTGCAGGTACCGATGTTGGCCGTATGGGTGGTGTATTCCCTAAAGAATGTCTGGAGGCGTTCTTCCACATTCTGCTCTAGTTCTTGTGCCGGAAGGAGGAATCCACACAAGAGCCATATGCCGGTTAGGATAAGTTTTTTCATACTGATGAAATATTGAAGTTGCCAATATCTGCTTTTACCAGACGGTGGTGCGTGCAAAAGTACATAAAAGAAAGCTTCACTGATGAGCGGGTTACTTTCTTTTTATTATTTTGCAGACATATAAGTAAGTCTTAAGAATTAAAAAGCATTAATCGGCAATCTTTTTCAGTTCTGTCAGTTCCGTAACTTTGTCCGGATAGAGGATGGCGTTGTGCGCAGCCATTTGAGCTGCTTTCTTATGGATTGGGTCTATTCCTTCGGGAGAATATGGGTTTTCTGTTACATTCCGATGGGTCAATGCCTCAAACCATGTGCAGGCAGCTGTATATCTGCCTATGGTTAAGTCAAGGTGGTATCCGTCCCTATTCATATGGTCGCCGATAAAGGAGGTACGTGCATTTTGTATGGCGGTTCCCGAAGGGATAATTTTCTTGATACCCACCAGGTTGGCGGCTTTCTTTACTGCATCCACAATGCTGGTGTACATTTTCATTTGGTTCTGGTCATAGTTTTTGAATCCGGTGTGGTTGGCATTGGTAGCATAAGCCCATGTCTGGTGCATCATTAATACGGTTTCCTTTCCAATTCGTTCCCTAATATAGTTAACCAATTCAGGTAGGGAAGCTTTGTAGCTGTCATAGATACCAGACAAAGGGCTGGCCTGCTGAACACTGATATAGTCCCATTTCTCATCGGCCAGTGCTTTCTCAATAGTCATTGACCGGGTTTCTGTTTTTTCCCCGTCTTTCTCTACTTTGCGATAGGCATAGGCCGGAGCGTTGTTGCGTATGTTTTGTACGTGCCGTTCCAGTGAACATCCTCCGATAAACATATTGCCGATAATCATGGTGATACCTTCAGCTTCTCCCAGTTCGTGCAAATATTGCTCTACTGCATCTTGTGAAAAGCTGTTGCCTATTGCCAATACTTTGATGGTGTCGTTATTGGCATGGCATCCATTTGCAAACAATGTAAATGGTGTGAGTAGGAATAAAATGACAAGGATGTTGATAGCATACTTTTTCATAATGGGGTTTGTTTTTAAGTTTTGTCGTTTCGATAAATAAGTAACAAAATTATTTGATTGTTTTTATATCTGCAAATATTCTTTGGGAATATAAGAAGGCTGAGACATGAAAAAATGAGATGCATTGCCGGAGCAATACATCTCATCCTATTGTTAATATTTTATCCGTTTATAGCGGAATGTATTCCACAAAGGCTTCCATCGCCTCATAGGAAGCAAGTCCGAGGCTGTCATACAAGGCAGCTGTTCCGCGGTTACGGTCCTCGCTGCGTTGCCAGAACAGACGTTCGTCATTGCCCAGGAACGGTGCGCTTTCCATCTGCGATTGATGCTTCAGGATAGAGTTACGCTTGGCACGCAGTTCTTCCGGGCTGATGGGCACAGCCATCTCGATGTTTTCGATTTCCCATTCGGCCCATGCACCGCGGTACATCCAGATGCGGCATTCCTTCAACCATTTGGCACCTTCTTCTTTTTCCAAGTCAATGGCGGCAAATACGGCGTCCGTACAAACACGGTGTGTGCCGTGCGGGTCGGCCAGGTCGCCGGCAACGAAAATCTGATGGGGTTTCACTTCACGCAATAGGTTGCGTACAATTTCCACGTCTGCTTCGCTGATAGGATTCTTCTGTATCTTGCCCGTTTCGTAGAATGGCAGGTCAAGGAAATGACAGTGATCCAGAGGGATATTATTGTATGTACATGCAGTGCGTGCCTCGCCACGGCGAATCAGTCCCTTGATGGTCAAGATGTCGCGTGTATCCATGTCACCGTCTTTCTTCTCCTTCAAGTATTTACGGATTTCAGTATATTTGTCATTGATGACCTGGTCTTCGCTGTTGTTGAAGATTTGGTTGAACCCGTTGATGAAGTGCAGGAAGCGGATAACTTCTTCATCGCCTACGGCAATGTTACCGGAAGTTTCGTAAGCCACATGCACGTCATGTTTCTGCTCTACCAGACGACGGATGGTGCCTCCCATGGAGATAACGTCATCATCGGGATGCGGAGAAAATACGACCACACGTTTTGGATAGGGCTTTGCACGCTCAGGACGATAGGTGTCGTCAGCATTCGGCTTGCCGCCCGGCCATCCGGTGATGGTATGTTGCAGGTCATTGAATATCTTAATGTTCACGTTATAGGCTGAGCCGAACAATGCCAGCAGTTCGCTCAGACCGTTTTCGTTGTAGTCCTTGTTGGTCAGTTTCAGAATGGGTTTTCCGGTGAGTTGGCACAACCAGACGATGGCACTGCGGATGAGCTTGTCGTTCCATTCGCAGGAGGTTACCAGCCAGGGGCGTTGGATACGCGTCAAATTGGCGGCGGCAGACAAGTCGATAGCTACATGTGCATTGTTGTGAGTCTGCAGATAAGATGCAGGGATAGTATCTGTTACCGGACCTTCAACGCATTCTTTCACCTTTTGCGCTTTCTCCTCACCCCATGCCAGCAGATATATTTTCTTTGCCGAGAGGATGGTGGCTACTCCCATGGTGATGGAGCTGATGGGGGTATTTTCAATGCTACCGAACATCTTGGAAGCTTCATTGCGGGAGTCGTTGTCCAGCAATATCAGACGAGTGGTAGAGTTCAGGCGTGAACCCGGTTCATTGAAACCTATATTACCTACACGGCCAATGCCCAGCAAAGCGATGTCTAAGCCACCGAAACTTTCAATGCGCTGCTCGTAAAGACGGCAATATTCAAAGATGGCGTCTTTGGCGATGGTGCTGTCGGGGGTGAAAACATTCTGTTTGTCAATGTCCACATGGTCTATCAGCATTTCCTTCAATGCGTTGAAGTTGCTGTTGATGGCATTGGGAGCTAATGGATAATATTCGTAGAGGTTGAATATGACTACGTTGCGGAAACTTAATCCCTCTTCCTGGTGCATACGTACCAAGTCTGCATATACATTGCGCGGAGAGTTACCGCCTGCCAGTGCCAAGACACAGAAACGTCCCGCCTTTTGCTTGTCACGGATTAACTGTGCAATGTCAAGGGCAATCTGGTTGGCGCCTTCTTCCGCAGACTCATAAATATCTGTCGGGATTTTTTCCAGTCGGGTCAATACCGACCGTTCAAATGCATTCTCAGGTCTATAGTACCTGGGGGAGACTCTGTTGAGAGTGATTTGAGAGCTTAGATTGGTTTTCATAAAATTTATTATTAATAAATGATTAAGTATTGAACTGTTCTTTCAATCAACAAATATACGAAAAACAATGTTCATCCGCATATTGCTGAAGATTAATTAAGAAATACTGGTCGTCCCATATCTCATATGGGTTTTGACGGTTGTACGGAAAGTGTCTTCGGTCATTCCATAAAGTCACGGCCAACCGCCACCGTGAGTATGGATTTTACGTTGGGTCAACATAGGATTTAGGGGTTAGAATTATTAAATTAATCATGTTGTCGCTTTGACATTGTTTCGAAGGACAAAAATAGGTACTTTTTGGAGAAGATGTACTCCTTCTTTTGGGTATTTTCATTAAATACTCTAAAAAAGAGGATTTGGTGCATTTTGTATAATGTCTCGTTCGTTTGGGGTATAAGTGAGGATAATCATATAAAAATAGACCATTCATCGCACTTTTTGTCGTTTGGGTTTGTTATATTTGTGTGTGTTTATAAACTCTAAAATATCAATGTATGAAAAGCTGGAAAGTAGAAGCAGCCATCATAGCCGTGGGGCTGCTTTTGTTGGGAATCATGGTAAAAGGCGGTATCAACAATTTTGTGAATAAGGACCGTGTGGTCAGTGTGAAAGGGCTGGCCGAAATGGAAGTGCCTGCCGACAAGGTAGTCTGGCCTCTTGTCTACAAAGACATAGGTAATGACCCTGCACTGCTTTATGCCAATATGGAGAAGAAAAACGCTGCCGTCGTGAGTTTCCTTGAAAACAACGGTATTGAGAAGGAGGAAATCAGTATTGCACCGCCCGAAGTGATTGATATGCAGGCCGAACGTTACGTTGACCGCAACGTGGCCTATCGTTATAATGCCACGTCTGTCATCACTGTCACTTCCAAGAATGTGGATAGGGTGCGTAAGCTCATGTCGGGGCAGGCTGAACTCTTGAAGCAGGGTATTGCCATCACGGGAGGGGATTATAAATATAATGTGTCTTATGAATTCACCGGTCTCAACGAAGTGAAGCCCAGAATGATAGAGGAGGCCACGAAGAACGCTCGTGCTGCAGCCGAGAAGTTTGCCAAGGATTCGGACAGTGAACTGGGGAAAATCCGCAATGCCTCGCAAGGGCAGTTCTCCATAAGTGACCGCGATGCCTATACTCCTTATATAAAAAGCGTACGTGTAGTGACTACTGTGAACTATTATTTGAAGAAATAACGAACTCGTCCGCATCTTTCCAAGCGGGAAACTTTAGCCTGAACTCCTGCAGGGAGGAAAGGTTGAGGGAGGCGGTGGCAATCGCCTCTTCGTTGTCGGGCACAGTGGCAAGCACTTCCCCCTTCGGAGAGTAGACCACACTGCCTCCGCTGTGTGGAATGTCTCTGCCGTCCTTGCCGATACGGTTGACACCGCAGACATAACTGATGTTTTCCAGCGCGCGCGCTTGCAGCAGGATGTCCCAGACTTTCCGGCGGGGAATGGGCCAGTTGGCGACGTAAATCAGGAGGTCGTATTCATTGCTCGTATTGCGGCTCCAGACCGGGAAACGAAGGTCATAGCATACAAGCAGCAGTATGTTCCAGCCGCGATATCGGATGATGGGACGCCGGTTACCGGAGGTGAAATGTTCTGTCTCGTGCCCCATCCGGAAGAGGTGGCGTTTGTCGTAATAGTAAGTATTGCCTTCGGGCGTAAGGAAGAATGCGCGGTTGTAGTAGGATGGCTTTCTGCCTTCCGAGGCTGTTTCGCAGGCAATATAGCTGCCGGCAAGAGCAAGCCGGTACTCTTCGGACCATTGGCGCAGTGTTGCGATGGTTTCTCCCGTTGTGGGTTCGGCCAAGCTGGCGGTGTCCATACTGAAGCCGGTGGAGAATGTTTCCGGTAAAACAACAATCTCCGTTGTTCCACGAAGAGTTTCTAACTTCTCGCGGAGACGACGGAGATTTTCTTGTTTATTTTCCCAGACGATGTCTGTTTGCAAGATGCTTATTCGCATGGCATTAATGCTTAATACCTGATTAGATATTTCCTAAATCAAAATTTTCGGGATTTTTTCCTTTAAAGTTCTTGAAGTACAGTTTTATCTCGCGCATATCCTTTTCGATGTCTCCGGTAGGCATGACAGCCTTGGTAGAGGAGATGGTCTTGGAAGGATAATCAATCCCGATAAGCATGATGGGCACTTGTGCTTTAAGTGCTATGTAATAAAAACCTTTCTTCCAGTTGGGATTGGCTTTACGGGTTCCTTCCGGTGTAATAGCCAGGTGGAAATGCTTGCTGTTTGCAAACTTTTCGGTCATTTGGTCCACTAAGGAAGATTTACGTCCCCGGTTCACCGGAATGCCGCCAACGGCTTTGAATATCAGTCCCAGAGGAAAAAAGAACCATTCCTTTTTCATCATGAAACAGGTCTTGCGACCGATGGCACCATAAAACAATTTACCGATAAATAAGTCCCAATTGGAAGTATGGGGTGCCGCACAAATTACACATTTGTCGTAGTCGGGCACCGTCACGTTTGTCTTCCAGCCCAGCAGGCGATAATAAATGAAGCTATAAAAGGCTTTCTTCATCTTATTTCAGTTTGCCCATTGCGTCAATAATTTCGTCTACTTTTGCATTGAAGTCAGCACGAAGTTTTTTGTAGAAACCTTTTACATTTCCTGGCTCGGTGTGGCTGATGCGGCTTATGAATTCATCTTGCATTTTCAGAATTTCAGCCATCAGTTCATCGGCTTTTTGTTTGTCTGTTCCAGGCACATATAAGCTGTTTACAAGACACTCTGTGAACAATTCACCTGCAATATAGTTTATATTCTTCTTTAGTTCTTTTCTACTTGCCATAATCTTTACGTTTAAAATGAATAATCTGAATTATTTTCGGTAAAGATAATGTTTTTCTTTGTTAGTGTAGAGCAAAAAAGGGTTTTTATGTGTTTTTAATTTAGTAGTTTTGTGGAATTATTCCACAAACTGTGGACACATTCCACAGGGAAAAATGGAGGATGCCACCATGAATAAAGAACTGCCGTCTGCTTTTCTGCTTGATATATAGTTTGTTAGACGTAATGGATGAGATGGTGATAGATTGGCATCGGATTTGCTTTAATAGAAAGAAACAGGGTTAAATTTAATATACAAACAAGCATGAGACAGTTTTTTACGAAAAAAGAATTGAAACTAAAGAAGAAGAGGTTGCTGATGATGGTTGCCTGCATGGCGGTATTGTTGGCAGGTTACGTTATTCTGACTTGGCCTAAGAAGGTGGAATCGGAAGCTCCTACCGTGATTGTGGAATCTGCGGAAAAAGGAGATGTGGAGATATATGGCGAGTACGTGGGACGTATTCGCGCTCAGCAGTTTGTAGAGGTACGTGCGCGTGTGGAAGGGTATTTGGAGAATATGCTTTTCGCAGAAGGAACATATGTCACCAAGAACCAGGTACTTTTTGTGATAAACCAGGACCAGTATAGGGCAAAGGCTGACAAAGCTCGTGCACAGTTAAAGAAGGATGAAGCGCAGGCATTGAAGGCAAAGCGCGATTTGGAGCGTATCCGCCCCCTCTATGTGCAGAACGCTGCCAGTCAGCTGGATTTGGACAATGCCCAGGCTGCTTACGAGACTGCAGAAGCCTCAGTAGCGATGAGCCAGGCCGATTTGGACCAGGCTGAATTGGAATTGGGATATACGTTGGTCCGTTCTCCGCTATCGGGACATATCAGTGAAAGAAATGTGGATTTGGGAACATTGGTCGGACCGGGAGGCAAGTCCTTGCTGGCTACGGTTGTGAAAAGTGATACGGTTCTGGTAGATTTCAGCATGACGGCATTGGATTACCTGAAAAGCAAGGAACGGAATATCGATATAGGGCGTCAGGACTCTACACGTTCCTGGCAGCCGAACATTACGATTACTTTGGCGGATAATACCGTCTATCCTTATAAGGGCTATGTGGATTTTGCCGAACCTCAGGTGGACCCTCAGACCGGAACATTCTCCGTGCGTGCCGAAATGCCGAACCCTAACAAAGTGTTGTTACCGGGGCAGTTTACAAAGGTTAAGCTATTGCTGGATGTACGTGAGGGTGCTGTCGCCGTTCCTCAAAAGGCGGTTACCATTGAGAAAGGTGGTGCATATATTTTTGTGATGCGCCGGGACTCTACGGTTGAAAAGCGTTTCATTGAACTGGGACCTGAATTTGGCAACAATTGGGTGGTTGAGCGTGGTCTGGTTGCCGGAGAACAAATTGTGACTGAAGGTTTCCACAAGCTGACTCCGGGTATGAAAGTACGTGCCCAGGCTGCCGTTCCTAAAAAGGAGGAAGAGCAGACGAGTGATTCTCTGAACAAGCAGGTTGTTTCCGAAACGAAGCAGACTACTCCGGCTGAGAATAAATCAAAGGACAACAACCCTTCAAAGTAATGATGTTATGAAAGTAAGTTTCTTTATAGACCGCCCGGTATTCTCGGCGGTGATATCGATTGTGATTGTAATTGTCGGTATCATTGGCCTGACCATGCTGCCGGTAGACCAATATCCGCAGATAACGCCTCCCGTAGTGAAAATCAGTGCTTCCTATCCGGGAGCCAGTGCATTGACTGTTTCGCAGGCGGTGGCAACCCCTATCGAGCAAGAGATAAACGGTACTCCCGGTATGCTGTACATGGAGTCCAACAGTTCTAATTCCGGAGGATTTTCAGCTACGGTCACTTTCGACGTGTCTGCCGACCCGGATTTGGCTGCCGTAGAAATACAGAACCGTGTGAAACTGGCGGAGAGCCGTTTGCCAGCCGAAGTGATTCAGAACGGTATTTCTGTGGAAAAGCAGGCTCCCAGCCAATTGATGACTATCTGTCTGACTTCCAGTGACCCGAAGTTCGACGAAATTTATTTGAGTAACTTTGCTACTATCAATGTACTCGACTTGTTGCGCCGTATCCCCGGTGTGGGACGTGTTTCCAACATCGGTAGCCGCTACTATGCCATGCAGATATGGGCGTTGCCCGACAAACTTGCCAACTTCGGACTGACGGTGCAGGATTTGCAGAATGCCCTGAAGGACCAGAACCGTGAGTCTGCTGCGGGTGTTTTGGGACAACAGCCGGTGAAGGGACTCGACATTACTATCCCTATCACTACCCAGGGACGCTTAAGTTCGGCAAAGCAGTTTGAGGACATTGTGGTCCGTGCCAATGCCAACGGTTCCATTATCCGTCTGCGCGATGTGGCGCGTGTTTCATTGGAAGCATCTTCATATAGCACGGAGAGTGGCATCAACGGTGAGAATGCTGCCGTTCTCGGTATCTATATGCTTCCCGGGGCCAATGCAATGGAAGTTGCAAAGAGCGTAAAGGCTGCTATGGAGGAAATCAGTGCAAATTTCCCTGAGGGGATGAGTTATGAGATTCCCTTCGACATGACGACTTATATTTCCGAATCCATTCACGAAGTGTACAAGACGTTGTTCGAAGCGCTGATTCTGGTGGTGCTGGTTGTATTTCTATCCTTGCAAAGTTGGCGTGCGACGGTGATACCGATTGTTGCGGTACCTATTTCCCTGATTGGTACCTTCGGTTTCATGCTTATTTTCGGTTTCTCTCTGAACATACTGACTTTGCTTGGATTGATTCTCGCCATCGGTATTGTGGTGGATGATGCCATTGTGGTGGTGGAGAATGTAGAACATCTTATGGAGACGGAGAAATTGAGCCCGTATGAAGCTACCAAAAAGGCGATGAACGGATTGGCAAGTGCCTTGATTGCCACATCGTTGGTGCTCTGTGCCGTGTTTGTGCCGGTAAGTTTCTTGAGCGGAATCACCGGACAGTTATACCGTCAGTTTACCATTACTATCGCCGTTTCCGTATTGCTTTCTACGGTAGTGGCCCTGACGCTTAGTCCCGTCATGTGTTCGCTCATATTGAAGCCCGACAGTGGAAAGAAAAAGAACATAGTTTTCCGCAAAATCAATGAATGGCTGAACTTGGGCAATCACAAATACGTGGCTGTCATTAACCGGGTCATCAGGAATCCCCGCCGCTTGATGAGTGCGTTCGGCCTGGTACTGGTTGCCATTTTCATTATCCACCGGTTGGTGCCTACCAGCTTCCTGCCGGTAGAAGACCAGGGCTATTTTAAGATAGAGTTGGAGTTGCCGGAAGGTGCTACTTTGGAGCGAACCCGTGTGGTGACCGACCGTGCCGTGCAATACTTGGAGAAGAATCCCTATGTGGCCTATGTGCAGAACGTGACGGGTAGCAGCCCCCGTGTGGGTAGCAACCAGGCACGCAGTGAGCTGACGGTTATTCTGAAACCGTGGGAAGAGCGTAAGGGGATTTCCATCGATAAGATAATGGAGAATGTGGAGAAGGATTTGAAGGAATATCCCGAATGCAAGGTCTATCTTTCCACGCCTCCGGTCATTCCGGGATTGGGTACCTCGGGAGGTTTCGAAATGCAGCTTGAGGCGCGTGGAGAGGCGACGTTTGACAACTTGGTGCAGGCGGCAGATACGCTGATGTATTATGCCCAGAAGCATAAGGAGCTGACGGGGCTTTCATCATCCTTGCAGTCTGAAATACCGCAACTTTATTTTGATGTGGACCGTGATAAGGTGAAAATGCTGGGTGTGCCCCTGGCGGATGTATTCTCTACCATGAAGGCCTATACCGGTTCAGTATATGTGAATGACTTCAATATGTTCAACCGTATATATAAGGTGTATATCCAGGCCGAGGCTCCTTATCGTGAGCATAAGGACAATATCAACTTGTTCTTTGTAAAGGCAAAGGACGGAGTGATGGTGCCGCTTACTTCCTTGGGAAATGCCTCTTATACCACCGGTCCGGGCAGTATCAAGCGTTTCAAGATGTTTACCACTGCCGTCATCCGCGGTTCTGCGGCACAAGGCTACAGTTCCGGCCAGGCAATGGAGATTATGGAGCAGATTGCACGTAACCACTTGCCGGACAATATCGGTCTGGAGTGGAGTGGCCTTTCCTATCAGGAAAAGAAGGCGGGAGGACAGACGGGTCTTGTGCTTACGCTGGTATTCCTTTTCGTATTCCTCTTTTTGGCTGCGCAATATGAAAGTTGGACGGTGCCTATCGCTGTATTGCTTTCACTGCCGGTTGCCGCTTTGGGTGCCTATCTGGGCGTTGTGATATGCGGATTGGAGAATGATATTTATTTCCAAATCGGCTTGGTGATGCTGGTGGGGCTTGCGGCAAAGAATGCCATTTTGATTGTGGAGTTTGCCAAGGTGCAGGTTGACAAGGGAGGAGACTTGATACAGTCTGCCATCCATGCTGCCCAACTCCGTTTCCGGCCTATCCTGATGACTTCCCTCGCCTTTGTATTGGGAATGCTTCCTATGGTGTTGGCAAGCGGACCGGGCTCGGCGAGCCGTCAGGCCATCGGTACGGGTGTTTTCTTCGGAATGATATTTGCCATTGTATTCGGTATTGTGCTTGTACCGTTCTTCTTTGTCCTGGTATACAAGACAAAAGCCAAAGTGCAGCATAAGATTAAGAAAGACTGATTTTAAAGACAACGTTTATGAAAAGAAAGAACATATATATTATTTTGTTGCTGAGTATGTTTGCCCTTACCTCATGCAAGGTGGGCAAGATCTATGTGCGTCCGGAGATGGCATTGCCGGATAGCCTGGCACAGCAGCAGGATAGCATGAGCATAGCCGATGAACAGTGGCAGGCGGTTTATACGGACAGCACGCTGCGTGCTTTGATAGACCGTGCTCTGGAATATAACAAAGACATGCTGATTGCAGCTTCCCGTGTCAAGGAGATGGCTGCCCAAAAACGTATCAGTGTTGCCAACCTTCTGCCGCAGCTCACCGGAAAGGTGGAGGCTGAGCGCGAGGTGGAGAATTACGGTGGTCATAGCCGTGATGTAGGCAATACTTACGAAGCCAAGGCGTTGCTCTCTTGGGAACTGGACCTTTGGGGAAACTTGAGATGGAAGAAAGTGGCTGCTGTGGCCGAATATTTGCAAAGTGTGGAGGCGCAGCGTGCGTTGCGCATGACCATCGTTGCCGAAGTGGCGCAGGCTTATTATGAGCTGGTAGCCCTTGATACGGAACTGGAGATTGTGCGCCAGACACAAAAGGCGCGTGAAGAGGGAGTGCGCTTGGCGCGTATCCGTTTTGAAGGAGGGCTGACCTCGGAGACCTCTTATCAACAGGCTCAAGTGGAGTTGGCTCGTACGGCTACTCTTGTTCCGGATTTGGAACGCCGTATCTCTCTGAAAGAAAATGATATATCCTTCCTTGTGGGGGAATTCCCTACCCGTATCAAGCGTGTCAATTTTCTGCAGGAACTGGATGTGCCGGAGTCCTTACCGGTAGGTCTGCCTTCCGATTTGTTGGAACGTCGCCCCGATGTCCGTGTGGCGGAGCAGCAGTTGAGGGCTGAACATGCCAGAGTGAAAGTTGCTTATACCAATATGTTCCCCCGTTTGGCCCTGACCGGACAATTTGGATTGGAAAGTGATGTGTTATCCAATTTCCTGGAATCTCCCTATTCCTTATTGAATGGGGCAGTCTTGGCACCACTTTTCGGTTGGGGAAAGAACCGTGCTGCATTGAATGCACAGAAGGCTTCTTTTGAAGCCGAAGTGCATAGCTATGAAAAGACAGTGCTGAATGCTTTTAAGGAAGCGAAGAATGCCATTGTAGATTTCAATAAGATAAAGGAGGTCTACCAACTGCGTGCCAAACTTGAACGTTCTGCCAAGGGATATGTGGATTTGGCACAGTTGCAATACATCAACGGCGTCATCAATTATATGGATGTGCTCGATGCCCAGCGTGGTTATTTCGATGCCCAAATAGGGGTGAGCAATGCCATCCGCGACGAACTTATTGCCATGGTAAATGTCTATAAGGCATTGGGGGGTGGCTGGCAAACCGAATGACGTGTGATTAAAGAAGACAGCAAGGGCGTGTATGTACCGAAATATTTGATGGTATATACACGCCCTTGTTCTATAATTGGCTTATTTCATCTAGGATTCTGTATTTAGAGTCTCCTTGTTTTCTTTCTTTTCCTTTGCCTTTTCTACTTCAAGAGCTACGTTTACAGCATTCATGCCTTTAAGGCCACGTTCGAGGTCGAACGTCACAATATTGTTTTCTGCTATATCTGTCAGCACATTGTTAATGTGGAAAAAGTATTTTTCGACCCCGGATAAGTCCTTGATGAAGCCGAAGCCTTTCGATTCATTGAAAAACTCGATACGTCCTCTGCGGATGACCGGTTCTTCCTTGTCTTTTTTGGGAGTTGATATGACGATTTCTTCCAGCTTTATTTCTTCTTTGGGAGTGTTTTCTGCCGGAGGAGTAGAGGTTATCATGCCGTTTTCGTCAACATAGGCAATCATATCTTCAAAGCTATTGGCTTTGTTGGATAGTTTTTTTTCTTCTTTCTTTTTTTGTTTTTCAGCTCGTCGGGCGAGTCTTTTCTTTTCATTTTCACGCTTGTCTGCGGAGATGGATTTG
>ENA-UEOJ01001593-UEOJ01001593.1-human-gut-metagenome-genome-assembly--contig:-NODE-1593-length-15515-cov-2.799780_pt1 | contig 15515 bp, 7 predicted proteins | sample MGYA00242885_ERZ507886 | MGnify/ENA primary metagenome ERZ507886 (study PRJEB26167, sample SAMN06115505) | human gut metagenome | host: Homo sapiens | place: China:Anhui | collected 2015-08-07 | study... | reverse complement strand
GTTTAAGAATGCCAATACCAAAGAGAGCTTGGATGCATTAGCCGGTATCATACAGAAGTTTATTAAAACTCTCTCGATTAATAGCGAGAAAATTTTGAATATAAATATCAATATATCGGGGCGGGTAAATCCTGCTTCGGGATATAGTTATAGTATTTTTAATTTCGAAGAGAGGCCTTTGGCGGAGGTTCTTCGGGAAAAGCTGGGGTATAATGTGACTATCGAGAACGATACTCGTGCCATGACCTATGGAGAGTACTTGCAAGGAAATGTGCATGGCGAGAAAAACATTATATTCGTGAATGTGAGCTGGGGACTGGGGATAGGCATTATTGTCGATGGCAGAATATATACGGGGAAATCGGGTTTCGCCGGTGAGTTCGGTCATGTCGTTAGTTACGATAATGAAGTATTGTGCCATTGTGGAAAAAAGGGCTGTCTCGAAACCGAGGCTTCCGGTTCGGCTTTAATTAGGAAATTGATGGAGCGGGAGGCAAACGGAGAAATATCTTTGTTGTCTTCCCGAATAAGAGAGAAGAATGCCCTTACATTAAAAGATGTGATTGCCGCAACGGAAAAAGACGATGTGATGTGCATCGATTTGATTGAAGACATAGGTAATAATTTGGGAAAACATATTGCCGGTTTGATTAATATCCTTAACCCGGAGTTAGTAATTATAGGAGGGGCTTTGTCTCTTACCGGGGATTATATTTTGCAACCGATTAAGACGGCGGTGCGAAAATATTCCCTCAATTTGGTCAATCGGGATACGACGATTGTGATTTCTAAACTTGGCGATAATGCCGGTTTGATAGGTTCTTGTCTAATATCGAGAAGTCGAATGTTCGAAGAATAAGTATATATAATAAAAATTTTTATTTATTCTGTACTATATTTGTAGGCGTAATAATTAAGTAATTAACATTTTAGCTTAACTATTGCATAAAACACAGTATATTTTTAGATATATCATGAATAACAGGAGAGATTTTCTTAAAAAAGTCGCACTTGCTGGAACCTCGGCGGTAATAGGTTCTCAAATAGAAGCATTGGGTAGTAATGGTGTGTCTTCGTCGTTTTCTGGAACCTCGGAGGGCGGTGGACTTATTGTCCCTAAATCTAATGGGTTGAAAATCACAGGGACGTTTCTCGACGAAATATCTCACGATATTCCACATCAGAATTGGGGTGAGAAAGAATGGGATCGGGACTTCCGGTATATGAAAGCCATCGGAATCGATACGGTCATACTTATTCGTTCGGGATATAAAAAATTTATTACTTATCCGTCTAAGTATTTGTTGAGCAAAGGTTGTTATATGCCGTCGGTCGATTTGGTCGATATGTTTCTTCGGCTGGCCGAGAAATATGGTATGAAATTTTGGTTCGGTTTGTACGATTCCGGTAAGTTTTGGGAAACCCGGGATATGACTTACGAGATCGAACATAATAAATATGTGATTGATGAGGTTTGGAAGAATTACGGGAAGTACAAAAGTTTCGGAGGCTGGTATATAAGCGGGGAAATCAGCCGCCAGACCAAAGGGGCAATCGATGCTTTCCGTGCTATGGGGAAACAATGCAAAGACGTTTCGGGAGGGTTGCCTACGTTCATATCGCCGTGGATCGACGGTAAAAAGGCGGTTCAGGCTTCGAGCGGGCGATTGACAAAGGCCGAATCTATTTCGGTGGAAACGCATGAACGGGAATGGAACGAGATCTTCGATGGAATACACGATGTGGTCGATGCTTGTGCATTTCAAGACGGGCATATCGATTATGACGAACTCGATGCGTTTTTTTCGGTCAATAAGAAACTCGCCGATAGATACGGCATGCAATGTTGGACGAATGCGGAAGCGTTCGATCGGGATATGCCTATTAAGTTTTTCCCGATTAAACGTGCCGGCTACGACAAAGCTATTACGTTTGAGTTTTCTCATTTTATGAGCCCTCAATCGGCCTATTTACAGGCAGGGCATCTTTATGATCGTTACCGGGAATATTTCGAAATAAAATGACCATGAAAAAATCATCGTATAATATCGGTTATATCTTGTTTTTGGCCGTCGTGGCTGCATGTGGAGGTTTCCTGTTCGGGTATGATACGGCGGTAATTTCCGGTACGATTAAACAGGTTACAACCTTGTTCGGGTTAAATGATATAGAACAGGGTTGGTATGTGGGGTGTGCTCTTGTAGGTTCTATCGCCGGGGTTGCCGTGGCGGGGACGATGAGCGATTGGATAGGTCGTCGGTTGACGATGATTTTCGCGTCGATTATGTTTTCGGTTTCGGCCATTGGCTGTGCATTGTGTGGAAGTTATCAATGGCTTGTTTTTTATCGTATTGTCGGTGGAATAGGAATTGGTATCGTTTCGATTGTTTCGCCGATGTATATCTCTGAAATAGCGGTAACCGAGTATCGGGGCCGATTGGTTTCGCTGTATCAGCTGGCTATTACCGTAGGTTTTTTGGGAGCATACCTTATTAATTATTGGTTGTTGAGTGTCTCGGAGAGCATGAGATTCGATAGCGAGTTGATGAATTGGATATTTGTCGATGAAGTTTGGAGAGGTATGCTGGGTATGGAAACTTTGCCTGCACTTTTGTTTTTCATCATTTTGTTTATTATACCGGAGAGTCCGCGTTGGTTGTTGTTGCGAGGAAAGGTCGCCCGATCGGAGTCTATTTTCGGGAAGATCTATTCTCGGAAAGAACGGGTGAAGAAGCAGGTCGAGGAGTTGCAGGCTCATATAGCCAACGAGACGAAATCGGAATTCAAGTATTTGTTTCAACCCGGAATTCTTACAGCTGTCGTTGCCGGATTATGTATTGCGATTTTGGGACAGTTTATAGGTGTAAATGCTGTTTTGTATTACGGGCCTACGATATTTGAAAATGCCGGACTGTCGGGAGGCGATTCCCTTTTCTATCAGGTTTTGATCGGTGTCGTGAATATGGGGACGACAATATTGGCATTACTCATCATCGATAAAATAGGGCGTAAGAAATTGGTGTACTATGGCGTCAGCGGAATGATTGTTTCGTTATTACTTATCGCTTTCTATTTCTCGTTCGGGGAATCGTTAGGCCTTTCGAGCATATTGATGCTGATTTTTTTCTTGTTGTATGTATTTTGTACGGCGGTTTCGATCAGTGCTGTTGTGTGGGTGTTGTTGTCCGAAATGTATCCGACGAAAGTGCGTGGTATAGCTATGTCCATTGCCGGATTTGCATTATGGGTAGGAACGTATTTGGTTAGCCAGCTTACTCCGTGGTTATTGGGTACGATAACTCCGGCCGGGACATTCTTGTTGTTTGCAGTCATGTGTGTGCCTTATATGCTGATTATGTGGCGCTATATACCCGAAACGGCGGGGAAATCTCTCGAAGAGATAGAAAAGTATTGGTTGTCGAGGAAATAGTTAAAATTTAGATATTATGGACTTTAAAGTGTTGGTAGAGCAATATAGATTGGAGCTTTTCGATTCTGTATTACCATTTTGGTTAAAGAACTCTCAAGATAAGGAGTATGGAGGTTATTTTTCCTGCCTTGATAGAGATGGTAGTGTTTACGATACAGATAAGTTCGTTTGGCTACAAGGGAGGGAAATATGGCTGTTTTCTATGCTTTATAATAAAGTAGAGAAGCGTCGCGAGTGGCTCGATTGTGCGATTCAAGGTGCAGAATTCTTGAAAAAGTATGGGCATGACGGGAATTACAATTGGTATTTTTCTCTCGATCGTCAGGGAAATCCTCTTGTAGAACCGTATAATATTTTCTCGTATACCTTTGCGGTCATGGCGTTCGGACAGCTGTATATCGCGACAGGTAACGAGGAGTATGCCGAAATAGCCAAGAAGACATTCGATATTATCTTGTCGAAAGCAGATAACCCCAAAGGTAAATGGAACAAGATTCATAAAGGGACTCGTGATTTGAAGAACTTCGCACTCCCGATGATTTTATGTAATCTGGCTCTTGAAATAGAACCCTTACTCAGTACGGAGTGTCTGAGCAGAACGTTTGAAAATTGTATTCATGAGGTTATGGAGGTTTTCCTCCGTCCAGAATTGGGAGGTTTGGTCGTGGAAAATGTTCTTGAAAACGGTGAGCTTTCCGATTGTTTCGAAGGGCGTCATATGAATCCCGGCCATTCGCTCGAAGCGATGTGGTTTATTATGGATTTAGGAAAAAGGCTGGATAGGCCGGAGCTTATTATGAAAGCGAAAGATACGGCGTTGAAGATGGTAAACTACGGCTGGGATAAAGAGTATGGAGGCTTGTTCTATTTTATGGATATGAAAGGATATCCTCCGCAGGAGCTCGAATGGGACCAAAAACTGTGGTGGGTCCATATCGAAACGCTCATCGCTATGTTGAAGGGATATCAAATGACCGGCGATAGGGGCTGTTGGGAATGGTTCGAAAAAATCCATGATTATACATGGTCTCATTTTAAGGACAAGGAATATCCCGAATGGTTTGGTTATTTGAATCGCCGGGGAGAAGTGTTGCTCCCGTTGAAAGGGGGAAAGTGGAAAGGTTGCTTCCATGTACCGAGGGGGCTTTATCAGTGTTGGCAGATATTAGAGAGTATATAATAATTAACACATTTTTTATGAAAGCGTCTTATTCGAGTAAAAAAGGAGTTGCGAGAAATTTATTGTTTTTCTTGCTACTCTTCTTCATGCTGCCATCGATGGCGATAGCGCAATCGACGGTGAGAGGAATTGTTACCGATGATAACGGAGAACCGTTGCCGGGTGTAGCAGTTGTAAAGGACGGGACATCGCTTGCTGTTAGTACCGATATCGATGGCCGTTTTGCCATTAAAGCGAGCGAGGGTGATGTGCTGAAATTCTCGTATGTGGGAATGGAATCGAAGACTGTAAAGGTCGGTAAAGAAAATGAACTTAATGTAAAGTTATCTTCTTCTCTGACAGAGCTTGATGAAGTTGTCGTAGTGGGGTATGGTACACAGAAGAAAGTGAATTTGACCGGTGCGGTGCAAAGCGTATCGGGGCAGGACTTGATTCGAAAGAGTACCTCAAATTTATCGACAGCTTTGCAGGGAATTGTGCCGGGATTGTCGGCTGTACAATCGTCGGGTCAGCCGGGAGCCGATAACGCTTCTATCGAGATTAGAGGTATCGGTTCGCTCAATTCATCGACTTCTCCGTTGGTGCTAATCGATGGAGCAGAAGGCGATATGAATCGTATCGATATGAATACGGTAGAGTCTATTTCGATTTTGAAAGATGCGGCATCGGCTTCGATTTATGGTTCACGGGCGTCGAATGGTGTCATTTTGATTACGACCAAACGTGGAGCCGAGGGTAAAGTAAAAGTAAATTACAATGGTTATGCCGGGTTTTCGACACCGACCTACTTGCCCGAACCTGTAAGTGCAATCGAATATATGACTCAAATGGACAAGGCTTATGTCAATAATGGTCAGGATCCTGTGTATAAAGATATTATTGAGATATATAAAACTCAGGGAGCCGATAATTACAACTATTACGATACCGATTGGAAAGATTTGGTGTTGAAAGATTCGGGATTCCAGCAAAGTCATTCGGTGAGTGTGAGCGGTGGAACGAAGCTGTTGAATGTATTTGCCAATGCGGGGTATTATTATCAAAACGGTATAATTCCTAATAATAGTTTTTCGCGTGCTACATTACGTTTGAATACCGATATGCAGGTTCGGAAATGGTTGAAGGTCGGAGTCGATGTCCATATACGGCAAGCTACTGCTATACGTCCTTCTCAGGATTCTGCCGCAGGTATTATCGGGAGCATTCTTACCATGACTCCGATTACATCGGCATTGAACGACGATGGTACTTATGGTTACGGAAGAACCGGATATAATCCTTTGGCCATAGTGAACGACGGAGGTACTCGTAAAGATGTGGCTCCCGAAGTGACTTTCAGGGCTTTTGCCGAGTTTACTCCGTTGGAAGGCCTTTATTTGAAAGCCGACTATACTCGCCGTCAGGTGAATTCCGAGGGTGCTGTATTTATACGTCCTTACGATACTTATGAGGGAGGCCGTTTCATGATGACCTATCCTTCGACGAGCAATAATGGTACTCGACAAGAAGAACGTACGAAAACAGTGAATCAGCAGTTCATTGCTCAGGCTTCGTATGAGAAAACGATAGAACGTAATTATTTTAAGGTAATGGGCGTTTTCCAAGCAGAGAAACTTGATTATAATTATCTATTAGCCAGTCGTCAAAATTTCCAATACGATGGCTATGAAGATTTAATGCATGGCGATGCAACTACTGCCGGTAATTCCAGTAACCGATATGAGCTGGCGCAGTTGTCTTACGTTTATCGGGTAAATTATTCTTACGATAACCGGTATTTGATAGAATTAAACGGACGTTATGATGGAACTTCCCGTTTCCGCCCGGAGAGTAGGTGGGGATTCTTTCCTTCGGCTTCGGCCGGTTGGAGAATTTCGGAAGAGTCATTTTTCGAGCCTGCAAAGACTGTGGTGGACGATATGAAACTGAGGGTTTCGTATGGTACAATGGGTAACCAGTCTATCGGTAGCTATTATCCCTATGTGGCAGCCGTAAATAGTTTGTCGGGTACGGTCAATTATTGGTTCGATAAAAAACTGACGACCGGAATCGCTCAGGCTCAATTGGCTAACGAATTGATTACGTGGGAAAAGTCTAAACAGTTTGACGTGGGCTTGGACCTTACTTTATTCAAATCTCGTTTGTCTTTGACCGCCGATTATTATATTCGTAACATTAGCGGAATGCTTCAGCAATTCGATCTGCCTGATTTCGTAGGTATGAGCGCTCCGTGGCAGAATGCCGGTTCTATGCGCAATAACGGTTGGGAAGTTTCGATCGGTTGGCAAGACAAGATAGGCGATTTATCGTATTATGTGAAAGCGAATCTGTCTGATGTAAAGAATACGGTTACCAATCTTTACGGGAAAGAATATGATTCGTCGCCGACGATTACGCGAGAGGGAGAAGCACTTGGATCGTACTACGGTTATGTCGCCGACGGTTATTTCCAAAGTCAGGAAGAAATCGATATGGCCGATTGCGTGTATGGAGGGAACAAAGCGAATATCAAACCGGGTTATATACGTTATGTCGATGTAAATCACGATGGTGAGATTAACTCCAAAGACCGAGTTATCTTGGGTAATTCCACGCCTCGTTATGAGTATAGCTTTACGCTCGGCGGCCAATGGAAGGGAATCGATTTGTCTCTGTTTTTTCAGGGAGTCGGTAAACGTGATTTGTATTATTCCGGAGCTGGGGCAAGACCTTTGGTTCAAAACAGTACGATTTTCAAGAGCCAGCTCGATACGTGGAGCCCCGAAAACCCGGATGCGGAATATCCTCTTTTGTTAGTCGATGCAGGTTCTACAAATATGAACAATATTGTATCTTCATTTTGGATCAAGAGCGGAGCCTATTTGCGATTGAAAAATTTGACTGTGGGTTATACCTTGCCCAAGAAGTGGACGAACAGAGTGTCCATTGATAATTTGCGGCTCTATTTCACGGCTTCTAATTTGTTTACGATCAATAGTGGTTATAAAGGTTATGATCCCGAAACCGGTGTAACCAGCGGAGCTATGTATCCGGTGATGAAAACATTTAATTTCGGTATAAATCTTGATTTCTAAAAAATATGATTATGAAGACGATAAATAAGATAATAATCGCTCTGGCGGGGATTGCCTTCGTGGCATGTTCCGATTTTCTGGATACTCAATCTCCCTCTTACGACAGCGGTGGAATTTATGAGAGCGAAGCCGGATTGAAGGAAGGGGTCGTAGGTATTTACAATCTATTGTATATGGAGGGGACGTTTACGAACTCGTTGCATCGTCCTGCTGTCGTCACTATCGATAATTTTACGGGATTGAGTATGGAGAGAGCTCAGAATACGACCATTGGCGCAGGTTCGGGGTGTACTCCCGACAATAGTAGTATATTGGCGTATTGGTCTGGTTTGTATAAATTGGTTGCACGAGCTAATGCTGTAATTTATGGAGCCTCGGGAAATATTGAAAATATGAGCGATGAGGCTAAACGTTACTATGCCGAGGCGCGTGTATTGAGGGCTTATGCTTACTATAATTTGGTCGTTGCTTTCGGTGATGTTCCGTTTTTTACGAAACCGGCTACCACTGAGGATTATAATGCATCTCGCACTTCGAGACAAACAGTTATGGATTTTGTTATCGAAGAACTTGGATTGATTGCCGAAGAAATGCCCTGGACGGCAACAGAACGCGGCCGCGTGGATAGAGCTGTAGCTTATGGATTGCAAGCGAGAGCAGCTCTGTTTGCCGGCAGCCTTAATTTCGGTGGTAAAGCGATGGATTATTTTCGTACTGCCGCTAATGCCGCTAATCGAGTGATCGGACAACGTGATTTGGCTAAGAACTTTGCCGATTTGTTTACCAAAGAAGGACAGACAAAATCCGATGTGCGTAATGAAATGTTATGGGAGTTGATGTATTCCGACCAAATGGCAAATAATACGAATAAATATCATTGGGTTGCATTGGGCAATGGTCCTCGTATGTTCGCTCAGACCGGACAACATCCGGGTAGTCTATTGGCCGATACGTATGAGTGCATCGACGGGCTCCGTATCGACGAGTCTCCATTGTATGACCCGAAAGCTCCGAATAAGAACCGAGACCCTCGTTTCGGTGCTACTTTGAAAATGCATGGCGATACGATCGACTATTATACGGCTTCGGGCACGAATAAATTTATAGTGGAAGCTTTTGCCAATCAGACTCAAATGTACAACGCGGCTTTAAAAAGATGGATGAAAACGAATAATCCCGATGTAAATGGAACGGCAGCATGGACGAGTTTCGTGTCCAATGGTTGCGGTTATTTATGGTACAAATATGTAGGTGGACTTACCGAAGATTGTTCGACGGTTACTTGTAACATTGCTATTATGCGATATGCCGAAATTCTGTTCACTTATGCCGAAGCAAAAATAGAATTGGGAGAACTCGACGATACGGTTTACGATGCGATTAATAAAGTGCGTCTTCGTGCCGGCATGCCAGAGGTTTCGTCCGATCGTAAAGGTAATATAGATAAAATGCGTCAGTTGGTACGTCGGGAAAGAAAGGTAGAATTGGCGATGGAAGGATTACATTTTGCTGATATGAGGCGTTGGCAAATTGGCGATTTGGAAAACGCTAAACCAAGTTATGGAGCGCCTTTGTCGACTGTGACGTATGCAGGTATGGAGGCAACCGATATTCCCAATTTCAAAACTAGCGACCGTCACGATTTGAACGATATCGCTTCGTATGATGCCTATTCGGATAAATTACACGTGAGGGATCAAAGTCGTTATTGGGACGATAAATTCTATTTGTGGCCGATCCCGCAATCAGAGAGAAATAAAGACCCGAATTTAACACAAAATCCAGGTTATAATGAATGATAAATGGTTCTTAGGAGCGAGAAGGGTATTTTTTGCCCTTTTCGCTTGTTGGGTAACTTTGCCGGCTTTTGCAACGCATAGAGCTTTGGTAGAGGAGACTGCTGATGCAGTGAAAGTTGGTAATGGCAGCGTGGAGTTGATAGTCCCGAAAGGAAAGGCTTTCAATATTCAATCGATGAAATTGAACGATGGAGAGGAAATGGTCGTTCCGTCGACGAATGCCATACCGTGGGTACTCACTTATAAAGGTATTCAAGGAGAAAATCCCATGTTGTTTCCCGAACATGGAGTCTATAAAGGTTATGAGGTGATACAAAACGATACCTCTGCTTCTGTCGTGTTCGTATGGGATATGCGTTTATCGTATGAGAAACGTATGTATCCTATTCGTATGAAAGTGACGGCTACCGATCATTCCGAACTGTTGTATTGGGATTTGACCGCCGATCTTCCTAAGGGTTGGGTTATTTCCAAAGCTCAATTCCCGCGTATAGCAGTAGTTCGCCCAAAAGACGGGAAGATGATTACTTCTGCCGGCTGGGGGAATGAATTTGATATGGCGACAGGAGGCGCCTATAAAGTAACTTATCCATCATGTACCGGCTCCATGCAACTGTTGTTGATGCATAACGGGGAGGGTTCTTTTTATTATGCGACCGAAGATCGTAATGCTTGCGGAAAGGAATTGCGGGCCGTGTGTGGAAGCAAGAGTGTTACTTTTGTGACGGAGGTGGTAACTTCCGAGGGGTGGACCGATGCCACGACCGGGCGTTTCGATTTGCCGTGGACTACTGTTGTCGGCTATAATCCAGACGGCTGGCAAGCTGCTGCACTGCAATGGTACAGGCCGTTTACATTTACATGTGAGTGGGGAAATAAATCATTGCAGTCTCGCAATATACCGCAGTGGTTGTTGGATAAAGATTTGTGGATACGTTCGAAAGGTGTTACCGATACCGTTATGGCGGCTATCAATAAGACGATCGACTTTTTCGGTGAAGGTATCGGTGTACATACTTACTATTGGCATAACTATCCTTATGATACACATTATCCCGATTATTTCCCGGCTAAACCGGAGTTTGAAGGAATGATTTCTACCATTCAAAAGCGGAAATGTCATGCCGTCCCTTATATAAACGGTCGATTGTGGGATCCCGCAGCCGATAGTTATACAGCTTTGAATGGAGCTTCTGCATCTTGCCGTAAGGCCGACGGTACGCTTTATACCGAAATTTATCCTACATCGAAAGTTTTGAATACAGTCACTTGTCCGGCTTCAAGTCTGTGGCACGAGATTATTATCGGGTTGGCCGATAAAATTCAAAACGAATTGCATACGAACGGGGTGTATATCGATCAGATTGCGGCTGCGGCTCCTCAGCCTTGTTTTGCGAAGAATCACGGACATGCCGCAGGAGGCGGAGATTTTTGGTATAAATCGTATAAAACTTTAATCGATTCGATTCGGGGCAATCATTTGAGAAAGGATAATATTGTGTTCTCCGAAGAAAATTCGGAATGCTATATTCCTTTGTTCGATATGTTGTTGACAGTGAATACTCCCCATGCCAATTGTCGTATCGTGCCGTTGTTTCCTACGGTCTATTCCGATCGGGTGATAACTTGCGCCTACACTTATACTCCTACTGCCGACGTGACAAAAGGCGAGTTCCGTTATCAGAACATGCAATGTTTCCTGTATGGTTCTCAACTCGGTTGGGTAGACCCGACTCTATTGATGCGTGACGAGGCGAAGACAGAGGCTACCTTCCTGCGCACTTTGATGGAATTACGAAAGAAACAGCACGATATCTTTATCGAGGGACGATATATCAGAGAGTTTGTTCCCGGTGGTGACAATCCGCAGATCGATGTTCCCACTTTCGGAAAGAACCATGTGGTGATGGGTTCTGAGTGGCAGTCGAAGGACGGGCAACGTGTCTGGTATGTCGTAAATATGGATACACAGGCTCATGAAGTTATTTTACCATCTGGAAAATCCTTGAAAATGAAACCTTTATCGGGGAAAAGAATAAATCTCTGATAAAAAATACTATATAACAAAATTTTTTTACACAAAAAATTTGGTTATATAAATATTAGTCTATATATTTGAACTGTTAATAAATTTATTTATTAAATAAGTGATATATATCAAATAAATTAAATAAATGAAAAACATATTATTAACTTAAATTGATCTAGAAATGAAGAAACAATTACTTTTAAGTGCAGTTGCATTATTCTCTGTTGTGGGAGTCTCTGCACAGTTAGCAACAATTACACAAGAATGGAAAACGCCAGTGGGTGATGCTACAAACATGCGTCAAGGAACGTATGCGAACGGTAAGTTTTATATTCAGAATAAAAATGATGGTACTGTCGATGTATGGACTAAAGACGGAAAAGAATCTACATTGACTTCCACGCAAGGTAGTATGGGTATTTGTGCCGATGATGCCGGTAATATCATCGTGCAGAATGAGAGTGGAACTTTCGGGACTCAGACGGGAGATTCTCGTCCTATCCGTATTTATCCTGCGGCAGGAGGAGAGGCTGTCGATATAACCTTGATATTGCCTTCTATGGGTGTAACCTGCGGACGTAGCGATTTTTTCGGAAAAGCTTCGGGTAACGTATTGAGCGAAGAAGGAGGTACATTCTATCTGTTGTGTGCGAATAGTCCGTATGTTTATATTCTGCCGATCAAGAACGGTGCACAAGATGTGGACAATATGAATGCAGTCGATGTGTCGGTCGCTTTTGAGAATAGCAATGACGGAACGTTAAAGGGTACAGCCTCTACTCAGACGATTGCTTATGAATATGATGGTGATATCATTATTCATGAACGTAAGTGTGGTGTGAAAAGAATGCATATCGGGGAAGACGGAAATGCTACCAAAGTGAAAGATTATACGATTGTTCCTTTGAAAGAAGAAACGGAAAGTATGACATGTTTTCCTACCGATATGGTTGGAAGCTGTTTCTTTACGATAGGAGATGAAGATTATCTGGTATATAGTCAGCGTTATTATTCGACAGAGGTTGCTTATGAGTCGGGCTTTGCTGTTTTACGTTTGAGCGACGAAGAGAAAGTGGCCGAAATGAAAAGTCAAGGAACGAATATTTTGGCCAATCCAGCGTTCGGACAGTGGTTTGCCGCAGTACCTGTTTCCGATACACAAGCCGAGATTTATCATTATTTCCCGGCAGCAGGAGCCAATAATGCGTTTATTTCGAAATATATATTCGATTTAGCTTCTTCGTCAGTAGAAGGTGTAGAGACTACCACGGCTAAGGTCGTTGCCAACCACGGAGAGATCAATGTAATCGGTAATGCCAATAGCGTGGAAGTTTACAACGTGGGTGGTATATTGATTAGCAAAGATGAAATGAATGTCAAATGTAATGCGGGTATCTATCTTGTAAAGGTAGATGGAAAAGTCTCCAAAGTGATTGTTCGTTAATTTAACAATCGATAAGTCAAAAAGGAGACACTTCATGAAGCGTCTCCTTTTTAATTCCGTTTCATAAACCAATAAATAAAAAACGATGAAAAGGCTGATTTCCTGTGTCCTTGCACTATTATATGTCATGGCTGGTTTTGCATCCGGCACGTGGATATTACATGGAAAAGAGTATCGAGTAGATACATTGTATCATGCCTATATCGGTCCGGGTACGACTCAGACTTCTATAAAATTGGCTGGTCCTGTCAATCTGCGTGTATTTTATACAACGACCGATTTGAAAAATGAAAATGTCGATGTGCGGGCTATCAAACATAAGGACACGCTCACGGGGCTTGGTACGGTATCAAATGCAGCGGAATCGCACAGTACGAGCAATCGTTCTTATTTTGCCGGTATCAACGCCGACTTTTTTTCGAGTTCTATGCCGTGCGGAATCACCGTAGTCGACGGTGAAGTGTATTGTAGTGACCAAGCCAGTGGTTGGTCTTTGTTCGGGATAGATGCCAACAAAATTCCTTACTCGGGAGGAGGCGATTTTTATGTAAAACTTACAGCTCCCGATTATAGTACGGCGGAGCTTAGTGCTATGAATTTGGAACGAGAGACGAATGGTTTGGTTTTGTATTCTTCGAGAAAAGGAGCAAATACAGGAACCGATAGTAATGGTTCGGAGGTCGTTTTGATTCCCGATGGTGAAGGAAATTTTTTGACACCGGGTGCAACTGTGAGAATGAGAGTTCAGGGGAACCCGAACCATGCGGGTTCTATGCCTATTCTCGATAATGGTTATATTCTTTCGGGTAGTGGTACGAAAGAATCTTTTGTAAGTAATTTAAGTGAGGGCGATGTGGTCGAAGTTCGTTGTGCGATTCGTTTTAATGGATTTACCGGAGGTAAAATACAACAGGCATTAGGTGGTTGCCCTATGCTTGTTTCGGGAGGTAAGGTTCTCGATACGGAAAATGCACTCGATCATTTGACTTCGGCTCAACCTCGTACTGCCGTAGGGTATAATGCTGAAAAGAATAAGCTGGTGATGCTCGTAGCCGATGGCCGAAGCTCTATATCGGTGGGACCTATTTCAAAAGTTTTAGCCGATATTATGATTTATGCGGGCTGTTCCGAGGCTATGAATTTCGATGGGGGTGGTTCGTCGACATTCTATGTAAAAGGCGAGGGAGTCATTAACCAACCTAGTGACGGTTCGGAACGTTCGGTGACCGATGGATTGTATTTGTCTACCGATGCTCCTCAGAATGATGTGACGATAACGACTATCCGCTTTATGGATTACGCCAAGACTTTGAATCAGGGAGATGCATATACTCCGGTTATTTATGGTTATAATCAGTATGGAGTATTGGTCGATAGAAATGTAGAAGGTGTTACTTTGTCGTGTGGTTCGAGTTTGGGTACAATAACGAATGATGGAACGACATTGAATGCTTCGGGTAGCGGTACTCACATGTTGACTGCTGGTTATGGAAATTTGACTACTACATTGTCTGTGACGGTGATTGGGGAAAGCGGAATTTCTTCGGTCGATAACTCGCAAGCATTGATGATTTATCCCAATCCGGTAGAGCAGGGTACGGCGGTTTCGGTAGATTTGCAGGAGGTTTCCGACGCTTTGTTGTCTGTGTGTCGGAGTGATGGCGTATTGGTAAGTCGTATTGCGGTAAATGCAGGAGAAAAAAGTGTGAGCTTTGATACTTCCGAATGGGATAGAGGTATGTATATCTTGAATGTTATCCAAGATAAAAATGTGAAGTCTCTGAAATTGATAGTAAAATAACGAATAGTTTTTGTGTATGAAGTGTGTAGATAGAGTTTGGATTGTTTTAGGCTTTTTGTTTTGCTCCTTAGGAAGTGCGGGAGGAAGTTTGCGTTTGGCAGAGGATAATATAGATGAGATTGTCAAACAAATGTCGCCTCGTGAAAAAGCAATGTTATTGGTCGGATGCGAGTCGTTGGTTTCAAAAGATTCATTAACAGTTTATGTGCCGGGTGCGGCTGGGTATACAAAAGCCTTTCCGCAATACGGCATACCTTCGACTGTCATGGCCGACGGTCCGGTGGGAGTACGTATTTTTCCTATTAAGGTTGATGGAAAACGTCATTATTGTACTTGTTTCCCGTTTTCGACTTTGCTGGCTTCTATAGGGGATACTCATCTAGTGGAGACACAAGCCGGAGCAATGGGCGAAGAGGCTGCTGTTTATGATGTCGATGTCATATTGACACCCGGAATCAATATTATGAGAAATCCGTTGTGCGGGCGTAATTTCGAGTATTTTTCAGAAGATCCTGTTTTATCTGGGCTAATGGGAGCCGCTATGGTGAATGGAGTACAGAGCCGGGGTATCGGTACAAGTTTAAAGCATTTTGTCGCCAACAATCAGCAGGTGAATAAACTGAATAACGATTCTCGTATCCCGGTTAAGGCTTTGCGTGAAATTTATCTGAAAGGGTTTGAAATCTGTTTGCAGCACTCGAACCCGTGGACGGTGATGTCGTCCTATAATAAAATCGGTGGAATATTGACTCAATCGA
>ENA-UEOJ01001582-UEOJ01001582.1-human-gut-metagenome-genome-assembly--contig:-NODE-1582-length-15633-cov-76.901710_pt1 | contig 15633 bp, 17 predicted proteins | sample MGYA00242885_ERZ507886 | MGnify/ENA primary metagenome ERZ507886 (study PRJEB26167, sample SAMN06115505) | human gut metagenome | host: Homo sapiens | place: China:Anhui | collected 2015-08-07... | reverse complement strand
ATATCCTCATCAATTCTTTGAGGAAAAAGAACGGTTTGGTTGGGATTGTAAGGACGAAAATGTATCTTTGTCATAGTAAAGAACTTATGCTTAAAGATACAAAATCTTTAGGTAATAACAAAGCCCCAGCTTGTGAAAGTCGGGGCTTTGTGCGTAAAAAAAAGAAGGGGTGCATTTTGACACACCTTCTTTTAGCCGTGTGGTAGAATGTGGGTAGATTTTATAGGTTCTACTGATATTCTACTGCCATAGTTTGGCAACCCTTTCCTGGCAAGATATTCCCTACTCATAAATTTCTTGTTTACTTTCGCTGAAAAGTGATTGTAAATGAGTATATTTATCATGTTTTATTGGTTAACGCCCATGAATGTGTCTTTAACAGGATGCGTTCGTGGGCTTTTTTTGTTTAATTAAAAAAGTTCGTAGATGAAAAAGAAACTAATTGTTTTGGCTGTTGTGGTGGCCGTGATTGTAGGTCTGCTGGCTTATTACCAGTATGTACCGTTTTGGGCAAGCATTGTGAGTATCGGTGCGTTTATTGCCGGCATTCTTCTCGGTTGGAATGCCAAGGGGTGGAGTGATGAACATGTAACGGGGATGAAGGTATGATGGAGGAACTGGATAAACTGTTCAACATCACCGGCGGGATAGTCACTACTATCCTGCTTCCTCTTTTCGGTGTGTTCATGTTCTATGATTCAAAGAAGCGCAAGGCGGTTGCGGAAGCGAGAAAGGCGGAAGCTGACAACATAACCGCTTACGCAGCAGAATGGAAAAAATGCTATGAGGAGGAAAGAACTGTGGAAGCTGAATTGAATACCAAGATTGACAAGCTTTACAAGGAGAAAGAAGAAGACAGACAGCGCATTCATGAGCTTATCAAGAAGAACACTGCACTGGAAATAGAGAAAACAAAGCTGGAAGCCGAGATGGAAGTCAAGCGGTGTGATGTCCGGAAATGTGGAAGGCGGAAGCCACCGAGTGATTATTGATTCGCGGGAAGGAAGGTGTTTCGCAACGGCTCCCTTCCCTTTTTAGCACAAACTTAAAGTTTAAACAAAGGCTTCTGCAAATGTAGTGTATGTTTATATTAAATCAAATGATGTATGAAGTATTTTACGATAAAAGAACTTTGCCGTTCGACAACTGCCGACCGCAAAGGAATTGACAACAGATGTGGCTGTGATATAGAAGCCAATCTGACTGCATTGGTAGATAACGTTCTTGACCCGCTACGCGAATGGTATGGCAAACCTATCGTTGTGAACAGCGGTTACCGTTGTCCGGCATTGAATAAAGCAGTGGACGGTGCGACAACCAGCCAGCACATGAGCGGACAGGCGGCGGACATTGATACCGGAGACAGGCAACAGAATAAGCTACTGTTCGAGCATATCCGCAAGAACCTTCCTTTCGACCAGTTAATTGATGAGAGTAATTTCGCCTGGGTGCATGTGAGTTATCGGGCAGACGGTAGAAACCGGAATCAGGTACTGAAGCTATGAAAAAACTACCCTGGCTATTGGTTGTATTGCTGGCAATCGCTTGTGTGGCGGCGTGGTTTCGTCCGCACGAGCCTTTGCCGGCAGAAATCCGTACCGAAACAAAGATACAGACGGTTGTCAAACTTGATACGATTCTTATTTCTAAATCGATAGCAGTGTTTTGGCAGATATTGCCGAATGACACAGTACGTATAGGCGATACCTTGCTTCATCGCAAACGGGTTGTGTATGAAGATAGCCTGTATCGTGCGGTGGTGAGCGGATATGTAGACCCGCGGCTGGATAGTATGACTGTGTATCCAAGAATGGTTTATCAGGCAGTAACGAATGGCGTCTATCATCCGGTCCCCATTAAGTCGAAGAAGAAGCGTTGGGGATTTGGTTTGCAGGCTGGGTATGGGTATTCGGGTGGTTTTTATGTAGGGGGTGGGGTGAGTTATGATTTATGGCAGTGGTAATATTTGTTGGAATTATACCTCTCATTTCTTTTTTTATTTTTACTTTTACGGCAATTTTACAATCAGAGTATGCCAAGAATAAAAATCGGGACAAGTATCGGTAGTAATTATGAAGGATATGAACAATTGGTATCACTGTATCATCAGATGAAAGAGTATAGTGACACTACTGTTGACTTAGATTTCTCATCAAATCGTTGGTTTGAAGCTAATTTATGTGCAGTTTTGGGGTCGATTGGTCTATTGATGGAAAAAAATAGAGTCAAAATAATTTGTTCTAATATGTCTAATTCTTTAATAGATATATTGACGAGAAATGGGTTTATAGGAAATAATTATTTAGATTCATCAGATAATCACAATGGAACTGTTGTTAGTTTTCAGAGGTTTAAGCATAATCAAGATAGTGCTTTTAACGGTTATATAAAAAGAGAACTTCTCTCAAAATCAGACTTTCCTAAACATAGTGTATTGCTTGGAAAAAAAATAACTGAAAGCATTTTTGAAATTTTTGAAAATGCAAGAACTCATGGAAAATGTGAATTTATCCATACTTGTGGGCAATATTATCCACGTAAAAGCCCTGCTCGGTTGGATATAACAATTGTTGATGTAGGACAAACCATCCATAAGAACGTTAATGATTTTCATTTTCCATCAGAAGAATTTAATGCTTGTAGGGCTATAGATTGGGCTATAAAATATGGGAACACTACAAAAATAGGGAGAACTGGTGGATTAGGATTGAGTCTTATTCTTGAATTTATAAAGCTAAACAATGGGGTAATGCAAATAATATCATCTAATGGATATTGGGAATATCGTGGAAATCGAGTACGGATGAATATATTAAAGAACAATTTTCCAGGAACTATCGTTAATATTGAGTTCAATTTTGATGATAGTTGCTTTTATCAATTAAAAAGTGAGGTTAATTTGACTATGAATGATATATTTTAGTAACTTTGTGCCATGAATATGAAAGAGGAAAATGCTATATTAAAAGTTAATGAGTATACAGTATTGGATATTGCTGTATCTTCTGATGAAGGAGATAAGATTAATCAGCGTATTCATTTGCTATTGGAACGTTACCAGAAAGTAACTATTGATTTTTCTGGTATAACTTTGTTGACTTCTGCTTTTTTAAATGCTGCTATAGGGCAATTATATAATGATTTCAATTCGGAAGAATTAGCATCCCGTTTAATCTTATCTAATGTAAACAAAGAGGATTTGCCATTATTCAAGAAAGTAACAGATAGAGCTAAAGAATATTTTAGGAATGAGCAAGAGTTCTCCATGGCTACAAAAGAAATTTTAAATGAAGAGTAATTGCACAGATATTAGAAATTATTCTCCTAAGAGGATGGATAATTTCTTTTTTGACAATAATATTTGGATATTTTTGTTTTGTCCGATAGGTAACCACGACAAGAATAAACAGAAAATATATTCTTCATTTTTACAATCTGTTCGGTAGGCAAATGCTACCATATGGATAAATAGCTTGGTTATTTCTGAATTTGCGAATGTTAGTATTAAATTGGATTATAATTTATGGAAGAAAAATGAAGTAAAGCAAGTTTCGTTTGAAACGGATTTAGATTACAAACGAGCATATAGAAAAACTGAAAGATATCATGATACAGTTGCAAGCATTTGTGCTGCGATAAATCAAATATTAGCATTGTGTGAAAAATGTACAGATAACTTTAATGCTTTAAATATTCAATCTATTCTTTCTCATTTTATGGATATAGATTTTAACGACAGTTACTATATAGAGTTATGTAGACATTCTTCTTTTAAATTTGTGACAGATGATAAAGATTTTATGAATACTCCCAATGATAATATAATATTAGGCGATTTTTAAAATGATATCATATAAATAATATATTTGTCCCGACTTCCGTCGGGGCTTTTTTATTCACTTTTTATTTGATAATTCTCCCTTGGCTTTGTATTTTTGTGGAGTAACTTTGATTGTATAATACTATGAATAGATTTTTATTAGCTGCTTTCCTTTCTTTTGTTGGGATTGTATTGTTTGCTCAAACTCCGTATAAGACGTATTGTAATCTTATAGGCGATGAAAACTCACTAAAGAAGGGTGTTGTAAGTGTAAGAATTAATTACGGGCAGGAGGATTTGAAAGATAATAAGTTCGTGGATGAAAATGGGAAAGAGATAAAGTTTCGCACAATGGTTTCGGCAATGAATTTCATGTCTAAACTTGGTTGGCAATTGGAGCAAGTGTACAATCGAATTGACCAAGTTGATGGAAGCCCTATAATTATTTGGGTCTTATCGAAAGAGATTATTTCGGAAGAAGAAATAACAAAGGGATTTCAGACAAAACGGATGTATGATGCCTCTCAAGTTCATAAATAATCAAGTAAGGGTGGACTAATGACTGTTATTAAAAGAATAATCAAGAAATGGCAAAATTAGATGAAGTTTTAAAATTAGTGGGATTATACGAAAAGAAGTATCGCCACCCAAATCTTACACCTTTTTTAGTTAGTAGCAAGTATGATTTGTTTCCTGAGGAAGAGAATATGGAAAACTGCTGGCCCCAATGCTACCCATATGTCGATAGATCTGGAGTCTATTTGATAATGGACGGTAATGATAATGTACTATATATAGGTAAATCATCCGTTGCCATTGGCGGAAGGCTTGGAAGTTATTTTTGTTATGATGGTGAAAGAAAATGTCGGGTTAGAAGTCCTTATTGGAGCACGTCACCTAAATATATTGTAGCTATTGCGGTTCCATTTGATTCGGCTTTTGAATGTGCCGCTTTAGAAGAATTCTTATTGGCCAATGTACAGACAACTGATAATTCTGTTTTTCAAAGATAAAAAACAACTTTGTAGAAGGGTTGGCTGAATAGTCGTCCCTTTTCACTATATTTTGCTATCTTTACCCCATGACTTACAAAGAGGCTTTATCATAATTTGGAACGCATTAAGGATACCGCCATTGGTGCACCCGTGAAAGGGCGTTTCATAGAATCATTATTCATCGGTCCTACCGATTGGGAACAAATGACAGACTTTATGAATCTTCGTATCCAGAAAGGAGAAGAAACGGCTTTGACTGAGTTTGACAGTGCCGGCAAGAGTCTTTCTGTATATGGGGTGTCGGTCAATAATGAATTTGACGTGCCGCATTGGGATATGACTATTATGGATAATTGGGAGCTGATGATAGGTAATTGATATGAAAACCCCCCGATATGCTCGAATACCGGGGATTGCGTTTCTTCTTATCCTTTCATCATCATAACATCCGCCCGCATCTCGATGTAATCCTTGTACTTATCTGGGTTGTTTACATAGTCAATGACTCTGTTTATTGCTATCTCCGCTTGCTTCTGCTTGACTTTTGTGTAGTATCTGATTACACCTCTGCTTTTATCCGAATGCCCGAGGCAGTAATCTATAACTCCGTCCGGGATACCAAGTTCAGGGGCAAACTGGGCAAAAGTCTTATGGGCGGAATAGTAACATAGCGTTTGTTTAATGCCCAAATGTTCTTTAAGTTTCTTTATGCAGAGATTGATGTATTTTTGTAAATTAGAGTAAGTATATGAATACCCTAAATCTAATATACCTTTCTTGTTTATATACTTATTTATGATGGGTTATGTATTGGTATTGTTATATTCCCTTTTCCTGTTTTTGAGTGAATTGTTTTAGTTCTTTCGTAAGTAATGGTATCGCCACTTAAATTAATGGAGAGTAAATCTTTTAGATTAATTCCGCAAAGGTAAAAGGATAGTAAAATCATATCTTTTGCCAAGTTTATACGTTTTCCTTCAACTTCTGTATTCTGTATCTTTCTGAATTCATCTCATTTTTTAAAGTGTTCAATAAGTAACGTATTAATGGCGGAAATAGGTATGTCACCTTCTGCTTTTGTGAAGATACGTATAGTTTCCTCATTCATTTTTGCATAACTATTTCGTCCCTCTTCTTTAAATTCTGAAATACGACTTTTCCAAAATTCTATAAAAGATATGTGTGTAGGTTTCTTCTTTGAGATGATAACTTGTTTTATTTGTAAGGCGGTAAGCCATTCTTTGTTTTCGATATTATCATATTTCTCTTTGAATTGAGGAAAGACAAACTCAATTCTTTTGTTCATCGTATTAGCATCTTTACGATAAACAACTTTTCCGTTGTCGAATTCCGCAATATCGTTGATAAGAAATTCAGTTTTGATGTAAGCCCTTTTACTTTCTTGTGATATGCAGACCAATACAGGAAGCCTGCCATCGCTTTCCTTAATGGAATTTAAAACTGTTAATCTGATTGTTGCCATAGCTAAATAATCAAATACAATTCCACTATACATTTTTGAACAAATATATTCGTAGAAATGCTGTTTTTATTCGCACGACGGCTTTAAAAAGGGAAAAACGCTGATTATTTATTTGACAATCAGCGTTTTTGTAGAGAGCCGCTAGCCAGACTTGAACTGGCGACCTACGCGTTACGAATGCGTTGCTCTACCAACTGAGCTATAGCGGCAATGGGTTTTCGATTACGAGGTGCAAAGGTACATCTTTATTTGAATTTGCAAAAAGAATTGCCTGATTTTTTAGAAATATTTCTGTCTGGCATTTTTTCTATATTTGTGTATTTATCGGAAATATTATGGATAAAGCCGTATGGTAAAGACGTTTAACTCTATTGGATGATTGGAAAAGTACCGTTTGGTATAAGTGGTGTTTGTGGCAAAATATCGGTTGTATTGAAGTCCGGAATTAATTCTTTTTCCAAAACTTCAAAAGGAAATAAATGTATATTATGAAAATAATGTATTACCTTTGTCCCCAATTAAAAACATTACTAGATAACTAAAAGATTAATCAAAGATCTTACTTATGCGTAAATTTATACTATTGTGTTTGTTGGTATTTACGGTATCAAGTGTGGTATTTGCCCAACAAATGACGGATGAACAAGTCATTCTGTACGTGCAAGAGGCTCAGAGTCAGGGGAAGACACAACAGGAGATGTTGGTTGAATTGATGAAGAAAGGAGTCACAAAAGAACAAATCCAGAGAATACAGTCTAAATATTCAGGCAAATCGGACGGAAGCTCTGAGGAAAATGCCAATTTCATGGGAGAAGCGAACTCCCGTTTACGTACGCAGAAAACTTACGAGAACAAAAACAAGAATATCTCTCAGAATGAATCAGGCTTGGATAATCTCGGTTCCCAAAAGCAAAGTATTAAAGGGTTGCGGGCGAAATCGGCCCAGCAACGCAACGGATATGGAACGGGGTTGAATAACAATGGACAGCCGGGTTATGGTTATAATGGTCCTAAAAGCGCGGAAGACACTTTTACACAACAGATTTTCGGACATAATATTTTCGATAACGAATATCTGACTTTTGAACCCAATATAAATGTGGCAACGCCCGACAATTATCGTTTGGGGGCGGGCGATGAAGTTATTATTGATGTTTGGGGAGCTTCCCAGACTACGATTCGCGAAAAAATCTCGCCTGAGGGTACTGTGCAAATTGCAAAGTTAGGACCGGTTTATCTGAGTGGAAAGACCGTAGAGGAAGCCAATGATTATTTGAAACGCGAATTTGCCAAGATATATGCCGGTGTTACGGGAGAAACTCCCAATACGCAAATAAATTTGACGTTAGGCGAAATCCGTTCCATTCAGGTGAATGTTATGGGTGAAGTTGTCGTGCCGGGTACTTACACCCTCTCTTCATTCGCATCAGTTTTCCATGCCTTGTATTGGGCCGGCGGAGTAAATAAAATCGGTAGTCTTCGAAGCATAAAAGTTATACGTGACGGAAAGACGGTTGCAGATTTGGACATCTACGATTTTATCATGGAAGGTCGGCTGAAGGATGATATCCGTCTTCAGGACGGTGATGTGATTCTTGTCAATCCTTATCAGACTCTGGTGCAGATATTGGGTAAGGTAAAGCGCCCTATGTATTATGAAATGAAGCCTACGGAAACAATCGGAACGTTGCTGAGATATGCCGGCGGCTTTACGGGCGATGCGTATAAAAAAGCCATCCGTCTTGTACGCAAGAGCGGACGCGAGCATCAGATTTTCAATGTGGACGAAATGGATTATTCGGTATTCCGCCTGGAAGACGGTGATATGCTTACGGTGGATTCCGTTCTCAACCGTTTCAAGAATCGTGTAGAGATTCGCGGTGCTGTTTACCGTGAGGGCTTGTATCAGCTGAGCGGAGAGGTGAATACCGTGAAACAGTTGATAAAGAAAGCGGAAGGTGTACGTGGAGATGCTTTCCTAAATCGTGCCGTAATCAATCGTGAACATGAGGATTTGACGCGCGAGGTTATTTCCATAGATTTGAAAGGCTTGTTGAAAGGTGTGGTTGCGGACATTCCTTTGCAAAAGAATGATATACTTTATATTCCCAGCATTCAGGATCTGAAAGAAGAGCCTACGGTGACTATCCATGGTGAGGTTGCTGATCCGGGTACTTATCTTTATGCCGACAAGATGACCATCGAGGATTTGGTCTTGGAATCGGGTGGCTTGCTTGAAGCGGCTTCTACAACGAAAATAGATGTATCGCGCCGTATTAAATCTCCCAAAAGCACGGATGACAGTAATATTGTAGGCCAGACATTTACCTTTGACCTGAAAGACGGCTTGTTGATAGGAGCGGGGAGCGAGAATTTCTATTTGGAACCTTTTGATGAAGTGTATGTCCGTAAAAGCCCTGCTTATCGCAAGCAGAAAAATGTGGGGATAATAGGAGAGGCATTGTTTACCGGCACTTACGCGTTGTCCAAGAAGAATGAACGTTTGAGCGACCTGGTCGCTAAAGCCGGTGGTGTTACATCCGATGCTTATGTAAGAGGAGCCCGTCTTATCCGTAAAATGTCGGAGGAAGAGCTTCGCAGAAAGGAAGATGCCACCCGCATGGCTATAAAGGTCGGTGCAGATTCAACTACTTTATATGTATATACGGTAGGTATTCATCTGGATGAGGCTTTGAAAAATCCGGGTTCTGATTATGATATGGTCTTGCGCGAGGGGGATGTATTGTTTATTCCTGAATATGTAAGCACAGTGAAAATCAACGGTGCCGTGATGTATCCTAATACCGTACTGTACAAAGAGGGAGAGAACAGCCGTTACTACATCAATCAGGCGGGCGGATATGCTTCGAATGCCAAGAAGCGCAGTGCTTTTGTAGTTTATATGAATGGTACCGTATCCCGCATACGCTCCGGTAGTAAGACGGCAATCGAGCCCGGGTGTGAGATTATCATCCCGACTAAGGATCCGAGTAAGCGTATGAGCGTGGCCGAAATGGTAGGTATGGGTACTTCTATTGCCACTTTGGGCACAATGATTGCTACTTTGGTTAATCTCTTTAAGTGATAAGGACAATGGACGAAGGTAAAATACAAAAGTCTCCGCAAAAACCGGAGGAACAGGAAATTGATTTGATTGAGTTGGCTCAGAAAGTGTGGGCCGAGCGTAAAAAGCTTTATAAGGTATGCGGTATTGCGGCAGTGATTGGCTTGATTGTAGGATTCAGCATTCCTAAAGAGTATTCTACGGAAGTGACATTGGCTCCCGAGAGTGCAAGTAAAATGAATGCCGGAAGTATGGGGGCATTGGCTGCTATGGCTGGCATCAACTTAGGCGGTTCTGTCGGAGAAGATGCCCTGTCGCCCGAACTGTACCCCGATATCGTTAAGTCAACTCCTTTTCTGCTGGAGTTGTTTGATGTAAGGGTCAAAGACCAGAAAGGCAAAATAGATACGACCTTATATGCTTATCTGGATAAATACCAGCGTTCGTCATGGATGGGTGCTGTAATATCTGCGCCATTCAAGGCTTTGGGTTGGACCTTGTCTTTATTCAAGGATAAACCGGAGAAGAAGGAAGGAAAAATCGATCCGTTCCACCTGACATTGGATGAGGCGAAGGTGGCGGATGCTTTGAGTAAGCGTATCTTGGTTACGATTGATAAAAAAACAGGGGTTACAACTTTGGAGGTTACTATGCAGGACCCTTTGATTTCGGCTTCGTTAACTGATACCGTGATGCATTGTTTGCAGAATTATATCACAAATTACCGTACCAATAAAGCCCGTCATGATTTAGCTTTTACAGAAAAGTTATATAAAGAAGCAAAGGCGGATTATGAGAAAGCTCAGAAAAAATATGCTACTTTTGCTGATGCCAACCAGAATGTGGTTCTGTTAAGCTATCGTGCTGAGCAGGAACGTTTAAAAAACGAGGTTGAGCTGGCTTATACTGTTTATACCCAGGTTTCCGGACAATTGCAGATGGCAAGAGCCAAAGTGCAGGAGATTACTCCGGTATATACGGTTGTGCAACCGGCTACGGTTCCTTTGCGTGCCGCTAAGCCTAATAAGATTATGATTCTTATAGGTTTTGTATTCTTGGCAGGAGTGGGATGTGTTGGCTGGATATTATTTGTGAAGGATTTATTTAAAGATTGGAGAAAAGCAAACAAAGCAATATGATGACTAATAATGATATGAGTCGTTGGTGTGTTCTGTATACGGTGCCAAAGTCGGAACGTAAATTAGTGCAGCGCCTGCATGCAGCAGGATATATGGCATTTTGTCCTATGCAAATCGTATTCAAGAAGTGGAAAGGACAGACCAAAGAAGTGTTTGCACCTCTGTTCCCCGGCTGTGTTTTTGTAGAAGAAGCGGCGGGTGTGGAGCTTTTTATTGCTTCGCAGGGTGGTGTATCTTTCTTACTGGACGCTGAAGGTCAGAAGCTGTTTGTTTGCGCCGATAAAGCAGAGTTGCCGACAAAGTTTGTTCATTTGTTGAAATAGAGGATACCTTCTTCCCGGCATAAAAAAAGCTACATTCCAAATGTAGCTTTTTTTATGCCGGGAAGCATTGTTTTTTAATCAAACAAACTCTTGAACTTCTTGAAAATCTTCTCCTTGATAGAAGTATTCGGCTTGAAGTTATCCGACCTTTCCATTTCTTCCAGCGCTTTTTTCTCTTCCTTATTCAGTGTTTCGGGCACATATACGCTGACATTCACCAACAGGTCTCCGGTTCCGTATCCGTTTACGTTAGGCAGTCCTTTGCCGCGCAGGCGGAGAACTTTACCCGGCTGTGTACCCGATTCGATTTTTACCTTAACCTTGCCGTCAATGGTGGGTATTTCTACCGCACCGCCCAATGCAGCTGTCGGGAAACTGAGCAACAGGTTGTAAATCAAATCATTCTCATCGCGAATCAGTTCCTTGTCCTGCTCTTCCTCTATGAGAATCAGCAGGTCGCCCGGTACGCCGTTGTGTTTGCCCGCATTGCCTTTACCGCTCATGGAGAGCTGCATGCCTTCGGCTACACCGGCAGGAATTTTCACGGTAACGACTTCTTCGCCGTAAACGATACCTTCGCCTGCACATTCCTTACATTTATTCTTGATGACCTTGCCTTCGCCACCACAGGTAGGACAAGTGGTACGCGTCTGCATTGTGCCGAGGATGGTCTGCTGGTTGCGGATTACCGTACCGCTGCCCTTACAGGTAGGGCAGGTTTCCGCACCGCCGTCTCCTTCTGCACCGGTTCCATGACAATGGCTGCACGGTACATATTTTTTCAGTTTGAATTTCTTTTCGACTCCGGTAGAAATTTCCTTGAGGTTCAGCTTTACCTTTACGCGCAAGTCCGAACCGCGATAACGGCGTTGCTGTGCACCACCGCCGCCAAATCCGCCGAACCCGCTGAAACCGCCGCCGAACCCACCGCTGTGTCCGCCGAATATATCACCGAACATGGAGAAGATGTCGTCCATGGACATGCCGCCACTGAAACCGCCGAACGGTCCGCCGTTGCCGGCAGCGCCACTCATTCCGGCATGGCCGAATTGGTCGTAACGGGCACGCTTGTCCGGATTGCTTAATACATCGTATGCTTCTGCCGCTTCTTTAAACTTCTCCTCGGCTACCTTGTCACCGGGGTTTTTGTCGGGGTGATACTGGATAGCTTTCTTACGATAGGCTTTCTTTATCTCCTCAGCCGATGCTGTCTTTTCGACTTCCAGAACTTCGTAATAATCTCTTTTTTCCATATAACTGTGTATGTTATTCTCCAACCACTACCTTGGCATGGCGGATTACTTTGTCGTTTAGTGTGTAACCGGTTTGTACGCAGTCCAGAATCTTACCTTTCAAAGCTTCGTCGGGAGCCGGAATTACGGCAATGGCTTCGTGGTAGTCCGTGTCAAGCGGTTGTTCTTTGGTTTCGATTACTTTGACGCCGTTCTGGCCTAAAACTGTCATGAACTTGTTGTAGATGAGTTCTACGCCTTCTTTTACGGCAGCTACGTCGGTGGCAGTTTCCATGTTTTTCAGGGCGCGTTCAAAGTCGTCTACGATAGGAAGGATGCTGCTGATGCTTTTTTCTCCGCCGTTCAGGATGAGTTCGGCCTTTTCTTTCATCGTACGTTTACGGTAGTTGTCGAACTCGGCAGAGAGACGCAGGTACTTGTCTTTCTGGTCTTCAATCTCAGCGTTGGCCTTTTCCAGTTCCTGAGCGAGTTTTTCTTCCTCTATCAGGGCAACTTCTTCTTCTTTCTCTGTTGTTTCTTCACAAGTTTCGTCTTGAGCGTCTTGTGCTTTTAACTCTTCTTCGTTGATGTTTTCTTTTTCTTTAGAGTCCATATTGTTATGCTTGTTATTCTTGTAAAATGATTTTGCTTTCATTGTTGTTAAGGGTTTAAGTTAATATGATACGGTTTTAATAGCAAAAACTTTGCCAAATTGACGGCTTTTGCCAAAAACGCTGCAAAGGTAATATTTTTATGTCAGATTGACAGCGTAATGTGCTATAAATAGAGCGCTAACCTTGTGCGGACAGTAAGTTAACTCGATAGGTTGCAGTCAGTTACCTTTGTTGTATGTATCGGGTTAACTTCATATCATGCAATAAGTTAACTCGTTGTAAGCTGTTTTACCGTATTATTTCGTATCTTTGTACCCGCAATTTGCAGAGTTATAGGTATTAAATTGTAAGTAGTACATAATAAAACAGTAAATATAAAGATGATTACAGTCTCGAACGTATCGGTTCAATTTGGTAAAAGAGTGTTGTTTAATGATGTAAACCTGAAGTTTACAAGTGGTAATTGTTATGGTATAATCGGTGCCAACGGTGCCGGAAAGTCTACTTTCCTGCGTACTATTTCGGGCGATTTGGACCCGACAACGGGGTCTATCATGCTGGGACCGGGCGAGCGCCTGTCCGTATTGAGCCAGGACCACTTCAAGTGGGATGCTTATACGGTGATGGATACCGTGATGATGGGGCACACCGTGCTGTGGGACATTATGAAACAGCGCGAAGAACTCTATGCCAAAGAGGACTTTACGGACGAAGACGGTCTGAAGGTATCCGAACTGGAAGAGAAATTCGCCGAACTCGACGGTTGGAATGCAGAAAGCGATGCTGCCGCTTTATTGAGCGGACTGGGCATCAAGGAAGACAAGCATTATGTGCTGATGGGCGAGCTGAACAACAAGGAAAAAGTACGTGTCATGCTGGCGCAGGCTTTGTATGGCAATCCGGATAACCTGCTGCTGGACGAGCCTACCAATGACTTGGACATGGAAACCGTAACCTGGCTAGAGGACTATCTTGCCAATTTTGAACATACCGTTCTGGTAGTGAGCCACGACCGTCACTTCCTCGACTCCGTTTGTACGCATACGGTGGACATCGACTACGGAAAGATTAACCTCTTTGCCGGAAACTACAGCTTCTGGTACGAGTCCAGCCAGCTTGCTCTCCGCCAACAGCAGAACCAGAAGGCTAAAGCCGAGGAGAAGAAGAAAGAACTGGAAGAGTTTATCCGCCGTTTCAGCGCCAATGTGGCGAAGAGTAAGCAGACTACCAGCCGTAAGAAGATGCTGGAGAAGCTGAATGTGGAAGAAATCAAACCGTCGTCACGTAAGTACCCGGGCATCATCTTCACTCCCGAACGCGAACCGGGCAATCAGATTCTTGAAGTAGCCGGACTGACGAAAACGCTGGAAGACGGTACGGTGCTGTTCCGTGATGTGAACTTCAATGTGGAGAAAGGGGATAAAATCGTGTTCCTTTCACACGATCCGCGTGCCATGACCGCTTTGTTCGAGATTATCAACGGAAATATGAAGCCGGATGCGGGAACTTTCAACTGGGGTGTTACGATTACCACCGCTTATCTGCCGTTGGACAACACCGCTTTCTTTAATACGGATTTGAATCTGGTTGACTGGTTGAGCCAGTTTGGCGAGGGCAATGAGGTATATATGAAGAGTTTCCTCGGCCGTATGCTTTTCTCCGGCGAAGAGGTGCTGAAGAAAGCAAGCGTACTGTCGGGTGGCGAGAAGATGCGTTGCATGATTGCGCGCATGCAGTTGCGTAATGCCAACTGTCTCATTCTGGATACGCCGACCAACCACCTTGACTTGGAATCCATCCAGGCATTCAACAATAACCTGAAGACCTATAAAGGAAACATCCTGTTCTCGTCTCACGACCACGAGTTCATCCAGACTGTGGCAAACCGTATCATCGAGCTGACCCCGAACGGCATCATTGACAAGATGATGGAGTATGATGAATACATCACTTCCGACCACATCAAGGAACTGAGAACAAAAATGTACAATAAATAATGATTAGCGATTAGTGATTAATAGCGTGTCAAAACAAAAAAGCGTTTGTTATTTTCAGTAGCATTCCCTTATTTGTTGCTTTATTAGGCGCATATTACACGGATTTATTTTATTAGGGGTAATATTACCAATTGCTTTTGGTAACATTACCCCTTATTCTTTTTCCCGTGAATTCCGTGTAATTCCGTGCCTAAAAGAAATCCTCAAATTACATCCCACTCCCGTCCCTAAACACTAACCGCTAATCACTAACCCCTATTTTCCGTGTATTTTTAAAATCAATCCTGTTCCCACTACCATCAGTACTGTACAGAGTATGGAGCCTTCAAAGCCGAAAGCGCCACCGTTTATCAGATTGGCTTCGGGCAGCCGAAGGGCCAGCAAGCCGTTGCAGAATTTATTTCCACTGACCTCATAGCCTAATACCGGGCCTTGTATCCAGTTCCAGAACCAGTGTAGAGCTATCGGGAAGCAGAGGTTGCGTGTGTATATATAGGATGAGCCTAAAAGGATGCCTGCCAGAAGTATGTTGATAAAAGACAGAAAGTCGAAGTTCGGATTGCCTATATGAATCAAGGAGAACAGGGCGGCGGAGAGGAACAAGGCACAAAACTTATTCACCCCGCTTTGCAGCAGGCGTTCCAATACAAATCCCCGCAATGCCAGTTCCTCTGTCACGGCTACCAGCAGGAAGAATACAAGGCTGATCAGTAAGGAAGAAGGATTGAATGCCACTCCTGCAATCTCTACCGCACCTGCCCACAAGGATATGCCGAACCCTACTGCATAAAGAACGGTTGCCAGCAGTATTCCCGACAGCCAGTCCTTCCAACGCATCGTTAAAGAGCGTCCGAGCCCTTCCAGTGAAAAGCCGCGTAAATGCCATACTATCCATGCGGAAAGGAATACGCCTGCCAGCATCAGCGTCTCGCTCAATATGAAATAGGACATCGTATCGGCCTCTTC
>ENA-UEOJ01001579-UEOJ01001579.1-human-gut-metagenome-genome-assembly--contig:-NODE-1579-length-15652-cov-4.072681_pt1 | contig 15652 bp, 13 predicted proteins | sample MGYA00242885_ERZ507886 | MGnify/ENA primary metagenome ERZ507886 (study PRJEB26167, sample SAMN06115505) | human gut metagenome | host: Homo sapiens | place: China:Anhui | collected 2015-08-07... | reverse complement strand
CTTATAAGCACGAATTGTACCTTTTCGGGCATAATTTTTGTTTATATAGGTCTTTTAACGGTAAGACTATATTCATATCGGCGTGGGCTCTGACGTTGTCTGTTCATCTGGATTAGGCAATGCAAGAGCCTTGGTACGTGGAACGGACAACAAGACAATTCCACGCTTTTTTATGTGCTATTAACTGAGTTTTGTCTAGAATAAAGTTAGTACCGATATGAATATTGATGACCTTGCAATTAAAAGTGCAAACACCCAAAGAGGCGGTTTGGTTCCTTCCAGCACCGGGCTTACCCCCGATGCTCTCCCCGAAGTTCAAAAAAACAGTTTTGGTAGAGAACTCAAACACAGGGGGACCACCAAAAACGCTCTTTCGGGAACTGGTAACGACCACTCTTCTGCATCTAAAACAGAGGATTCTCATTGGTACGCTCTACGTACTACTTACGGAAGAGAAAAGAAAGCATACGACTATATTAAAGTAAAGGTGGAACTGCTTTCTATCGTCAGACTTGTAGATGGCAAACGTAAAACAGTAGAAGAGTCACGTCTTCCCAATATTTTCTTTGCTTATGGCACAGAAGAAGAAATCAAGTCTTTTGTTTACGACAACGTAAACCTTCCTTATCTCCGTTTTTACTATCGGTACTTCCATATCAGCAAAAAAGTCGAGAAAGAGCCACTGATTGTCTCCAACAATCAGATAGAGAGTCTTCGCATTATCTGTAAAGCAGATGCGGATGACATCATTGTATCTATTGATGAGGTGCAAAAATTCCAAAAGGGTCAAGCAGTTCGTATATTGAAGGGAAATTCAAGGGGGGGGTAACAGGCATCGTGGCTCGTTATCAAGGGCAACAGCGAGTTGGAATTGTTATTGATGGTTTGCTAACTATGGCTACAGCATGCATTCCAAATGCGTTTATTGAAATTGTAAAAAAGTAAAAGATTTAAATCACTAATATGAAAAAGAAAAAAATAGTTGTGATGCGCAGTTGTATTGCTAGCCTAAGTTGCTTATACTTAATGATATGCTCTAGTTGTGGAAATCCGCGCAATGGTGAGTCAAAAAATGAAGATAACACTAAAGAGATAGAAATAGTAAAAAAAGAGCCTATAACATATAATTTCTATGTTGAGAACTCAGGTAGTGTAAAGGGTTATTTTAAAGGAAATACAAATGATGCTGGTAATATCCTTAAAGAGTTTTACGATAGAATAGAAGAAAATAAAGGAGATGACGATACTATCTCGCTAAACTACATTAATAATAAAATTAATCCACAAAAAATCACCATAAATAAATGGCTCAACCAAATTTATGAGAACTGTAATTCAAGTTATTCTGATATTGATAAAGTTCTTGAGCAAATCTTATTGACCACTAATGATAATACCATAAATATTCTACTTTCCGACTATTGTTTTGAAAGTAGGTTTGGAAATTTGGATAAAGCAAAATCAGAAATAACCAAGATCTTCACCAAAGGAATAAACAAATATAACGATTTATCTATTGCTATATATAAGTATGAAGCATCATTTGACGGATTTTATTTTCCCGGCAGAATAAGATTCAAGGGTATACGTCCACTTTATTTATGGATTTTTGGTCCCAGTAGAAAAGTTAAAGATGTGACGAACTTGCCAATAACATTAGAGAATGAAGCGAAAATGTTTTTGCAACCAATGGAAGTGTGTACAACAATGGTTATTACTAACAATGCCCGAATGACAGACAAGGGAAAAGATATAATCGTTAAACACTGGAAAGAAGATCGATATGAAAATAATCTATACAAGGTGGATATAAAGGTAGATTTATCAAAGGTTATAATTTCTGATTCGGAAATAAAAGATATAACAAAATATACAATAGCCCCCAATGAATACTATATTGAAAATATAAAATCGGAAAGTAAGGGACAATATATTTATACGATTGCAACAAACCAACGACCTTTTGCTTGTGATTTAGTTATTGGTTATACAACAAAGTTACCAGATTGGGTTATTACATCAAATTTTGAGAACAACTCACTACCTAAAGATAGTACAACTTATGGCATAAAATCATTAATTGAAGGAGTAAACAATGCCTATCGAAATAAATACAATAACATTTTTATAATTAATTTGAATTTAAAATAGTATGGAAGATTTATTTAACTCGATTTACTACTACACAAATGGTTTCTATAGTGTAGAGCTTGATTCGTATCTCTATGAAACCATACCAGGTTATTTGCACATAGGTGCTTTTATGCTTATTTGCTCTTTTGTAGTGTGTGCTATATTCTACTATGTTTTAGCTCCAGTTCGCAAGCAAACTATGTGGTGGTTTGTATATTCTGGTATAAATGCTATTATCAATTTTGTATTTGCATTATGGTACACGATGACACCATTAATCAACAATGAAGTTGCACCATCGGAAGAATGGTTATATTTAGATTGTACCATGCTTAGTTTCACTAATGTGATTTGGTGATTTATGTTCGTTGTTGTTGCATCACTGATCATAAAATGGGGTAGCACAGCAAAATATGTACCTTTTCAAAAATTCTAACATCTTAATGTATGAGTAAGCTCTATGTATTTGCAATTGGTGGGTCGGGGTCGCGTGTTTTAAGATCACTTACAATGCTTCTTTCTTCAGGCGTACATACCAATTACGAAATTGTCCCAATGATTGTCGACCCAGATCAATCAAATGGTGATTTGGTTCGCACTGTTGATGTTATGCGTTCTTATGAGAATATTCATAATGCTCTTAGCTTTAACAATAATGAGAAAAATGAATTCTTCAAAAATCCAATAAGTGCTCTCAATGATGATGGCAATTATCTACTTCCACTAGTTGGAACTTCAGGAATATCATTTGAGAATTATCTGAGTCTTGGCACTATGTCTTTAGAAAATCAGGCTATTATGAGAATGTTGTTTTCTAATGCAAACTTGGCTTCAGATATGAATGTCGGTTTTAAGGGCAATCCTAATATTGGTAGTATTGTACTTAACCAGTTTACCGACTCAAAAGACTACAATACTTTCGCTACTAATTTTGTTAATGGCGACAAGGTGTTTATTATCAGTTCGATATTTGGAGGGACAGGTGCAAGTGGCTTCCCTCTTTTGCTGAAGAATATGAGAACAAATTCCAATACCGCATTAGCAAACGCACCAATTGGAGCTGTTTCTCTTCTTCCATATTTTAATCTTAAAACAGACAAAAAGAGTTCAATACAAGCAGACTCTTTCATTACAAAAGCTAAAGCGGCTTTAAACTATTATGAGAAAAATGTTACCGGCAACAACACTTTAGATGATATGTATTATTTAGGTGATGATTTCTCAGCTGCAGGTTACGATAATTGTGACGGAGGTGGTAACCAACAAAATAATGCTCATTTGGTAGAAATGCTTGCGGCTCTTTCTATTATTGATTTCGCTGGAAAACAATCTCAACAGAATGCAGTGAAAAATACTAATTTTCATGAGTTTGGTCTTGAAAGTGATTCACAAAGTGTTATGTTTGCTGACTTTGGCATTGAAACAAATAACATAATATGTAAGCCATTATCTATGATGGCGATTTTGAATTCATATCTGAACAATCGTGATGCCTCACATCGTTCTTCACAGAAATGGGCAAAAGATAAGAGCTCTATCTTGGGGGATTCTTTTTGGAGATCTTCCAATTTCAGTGCATACAACAAATATAAGCAATGCTTTGAAGAATGGCTCAGTGAGATGAAGGAAAATCATATTTCTTTTGAACCATTTAGATTGGATAAATCTTCAGTTGATGCTTTAGATATTATTGTAGGTATTACTCCTCACTATGGCTTTTTATCAAAGAAAGGCTGTGACTATATCGACAAGAAGCTAAGTGATAACATTGGTAAAATTTCCGCTAATCTCAATCCACTACAATCTTTTCTTGAGCTATTCTATATTACGCTCAAGGAAATATGTGAAAACAAACTTAAATTGTAATTATGGGACACATTTTCAGATTAAAAAGAGCTGGTGCTGTTGCTACAAAGACTACTATTGTTGGTTGGAGTAATTCAACTGCAACAACATATAATCATGGGTATGTTGATGGAATCTCTGATGCAACAACTACGCAAAACGAAATAACATCAATCCCTTCGCCTTTTGCGAGAATAGAATTGGTGAAAGAAGCCTTTGGTAAAATTATTCCAGGCACATTAAATCAAATGTCTGTTGACGATGTAAAATCACTCCTATCAGGCAATACAATTTATCATAAAATGGTATCTGACACCTTAGATGTAGCACAAATATTTTTTTCATATCCAACCATGCAAGATAAGGTTGACATTGTTGTTTGGAATATGAATCAAGAATTGCAGAAGTTATTGTTGTCACCTAATCCAAATCACCAAGTTGCTGGTAGATCATTAGACATGTTCCTCAAGCAAGATGCCTTAGGAAATGACCCATACAATTTTGTGAAAATGAAGAATATGTATATTCTTAAATATAAGGGATTAGGACAGAAACAGATGCACATCATTGGGGCTACTTCACCTGCAACCTTATTTTTCTCTACAGCTAATAACGAGTCTGCTATATCAAAGGAGCTATGTTTCGGTACTGATTATGCATTTGATTCAAACTATTCATCTCTTGACCAAAGAGATCCGGAATTCTTGAAATATATGTTTGCATTTAGATACTCAAATGCGAACTTTAATAATGATTATCCTGAGGTTGCCAAATATATGGATGCTGTTTACTTCGTTCTTGATAATAGCCTCAAAAACGAAATTAATAGCATTCAAAATCAGTGTATTTCAATAATTCCAGGTACAAAAAACTTCGTAGATAAGACTTATGAAGCTCTTAGTGTAAATATTAATACTACAACATCTTTTGATGTCGAAATCAATGGAGTTTCATTCCATTGCAAAAGAGATGTTGTCACAGGACACTCTGATTTTGAATTACAAGCTCTGAAATCAACAGAAACATTACCGTTAGTTCTTCCTGTTGTCAGAGGAAACGCTTATGAAAACATGGAGTACTATGGTTCTAAGTTTGGTAGAAGTTTTGATGTACCATATTATGATGCTTTGCCTCTTGCGCAACGGCGTCTGCCTGGCATTAATATCCAGCATCCTTATTTAACTATCAGCGACTTCCTTGAAGATAAAATTGTAAAACTCCCTTCTGCTATTAATAAAGCAGACTATTTTGATGGCAACTATCAGAGTTCAAATGGCAATGTTGAAGGTTATTTATTGCCAATAAAGGATACTTTCTTTGATTACTTTACATCTGATTATTTAATTGGCTTGGCCCCATCAGGCAAAAAGGCTTTTGAAATTAAGCAAGTAGCTTCCGGTGTTGAAGTATCACTCCGTGTACCTATTAAGGCTGGAGAAGTAGAATATAAGCGAATATATACTCTTGATGTTAAAGCTGATGAACAGAACAATAAGGGTGCAATTGTTGTTCCTGATGAGGATTTAGCAGTAGGTGTATTCCCGCCTGTAAAATTTGCTCTGGAGGCTGATGCGCATTATAGAATCGTTATTCTTTCCGATCATTCTGTTAATAAAGACTGCACATGTGCTTGTTATACTAATGTTGCTGGTAAGTTTGTACCAGATTATGTTACTAGGAATGTGGATATCCAGGAAGAGTTAAGCTCTAAAGTATACTTGTTAGATGGTAAATCTTTTGACTTTGCAAGAGTTTCTTTAGTTTCAGAATCTGGAAAAGAAAGAGTGGGCAGTGGATTATTAATACCCAAGTTTAAACAACGTGCCGGTGCTGCCTCGTTGACATTTGCCATTGACTTAGGGACATCAAACACTCATATAGAGTACTCTTCAGGTGATGACCAACTACCTAAGCCATTTGAATTTAATAGCGACCAGCCACAGTTCAGTCTGCTTTTCTCAACAGATAGTGCGGTGGTTATGGATCATATCAGAGGTGAGTTTATTCCTGAATCTATAGGCGTGAACGCTAATTGTCATTTTCCCATGCGCACTGTCCTTTGCATTGATAAAGTAAATTCCGGACGTAATGGCACTGGAATTGGAGCATATGAGCCATTTGGCAATGCATCTCCTGCATTTATGTATAATCAAAAAATAGTAGGCACAAAGTACAATGAGTACGTTCCTAACTTAAAGTGGAGTCAAGCTAGTCCTACTAATGAGCAAAGAATAAAATGTTATATTGAATCTTTGTTTATGATGATACGTACAAAAGTAGTTCAAGAAGGAGCTAGTATACAGCAAACACAAATCAAATGGTTTTATCCAATAAGTATGTCTGCTTTTAAGAAAGGATTATTTGAGCGTTTGTGGACTGCTGCATATAAGAAGTACTTTAATCCAACAGGAGTTCCTACTTCTATAACAGAATCTGTTGCTCCATATTCATTTTTCCAAAAAACTAGATCTGACGTAACTAATATCGTTACAATTGATATAGGCGGCGGTACAACTGACATTGTTGTTGCGGATACAAATGGTGTAAAGTGTATATCATCCATGAGATTTGCTGCTGATGCAATCTTTGGTAATAGCTTAGTTAGCGTTCAAAATGGAGAACTAAACGGTATTATCAGACAATGTAAAGATGATTTTATTTCAAAACTTGAAGGTGAAGAGGAATTACAGAAAATGCTCATCCAAAAGACTGCTAATAACTATGGTAATTCTTCAGAGGTTGCATCTTTCTTGTTTTCTCTTGCTGATAACGAAAAGATCAAAGCAAAGTCTATGAGTGATGCAGTTGATTTTAATGCGTATTTAATGCGTAATGGAAGCCAAAAGATAGTATTCTTCATCTTCTATACTTCTATTATTTATCACTTGGCTTATCTCATGAAAGCAAAGGGATTAGAAGTTCCCGCGAATATAGCGTTTAGCGGTAATGGCTCGAAAGTAGTATCTGTACTAAGTCCTAATAAATCTTCTCTTGAGAAACTAACAAGGCACATTTTTAAGTTGGTGTATGATTCTGATATTGATAAGGATATTAAGCTGATACTAAATTCTGAGAACCCGAAGGAAGCTACTTGTAAGGGTGGTTTGTTCTTGAGCCACGAACCAACTAATATAGAATCCGCGAAGAGTATTCTTTTAGGAGTTTCAAGGAACTTACTGTGTGAATCAGAAACATATGCTGATGCACAGACAATGTATGATGATGTTGTTAAAGACGTAAGAGCCTATTTTAACTTTATTGCTTTGAAACTAGCACGTATTCAGGGCTTTTCGTTAAGTAACGAGTTTGGTATTGATAAGCAACATCTTGATTTAGCTGCAAAGTGTTTCAATGAGAACCTGTCTACATATGTAGAGAAAGGTGTTCGTTTGAAATTGGATACTAGTGATGTCAGTCTTGATGATAAGTTAGAAGAGACTCTATTCTTCTATCCGATAATTGGTGTAATTAATGATTTAAGTAATAGAATTTGTGAAAATGAATAATTCAAAGAGGAGAAGCGGCTTGTTTTTGTTTCATCTGCTTGCATACAGCTTTAACAATACTCTTTTTGCCCAAGATAGTATCAAAGTTAAGCAAGATTCTATCTTTGAGGAATCGACTTCAAAGGTGAACTGTCTAGAAACATCAATAAGAGATCTAAGTAATAGCTTGAATGAATCCATACATCATAATCTAATTAGTGGCTTTCCAGACATATATTTGATTTTGATACTTTGTGGCATCGCCATTTTATTTAGTCTATATGCAATCTATAAAGCACACACTAATTATGCATATAGTCATTCTGATATGGATTGCGACAATAGTTTTTCATTCAAAATAAAAGATGAAATTGTACAGTTAAAGAATCGTATACACGCCCTTGAAAGTCAATTGAGTAATTCACGAAAAGTACAATCAAACTCTACAACAGGAGGTGTTAAAAAGAATGCTTTTCGTGAACAGGGTACTAATTCTATGCTACCCAACACAGTGAAGCCAAAAGATAATAATGACAAAGTTGCCAATAGGCAAGCAGAAACTCGTGAATATATTTGGCTTAAAGCTGTTGATGGAGGAAAGTTGTCAATAGCTCAATCTGCTGATGTTGCCATGTATAGAGCGTGGAAAAGTAATGACATTTATGCTTTTGAATTTTGTTGTGCAAAGACAGGTAAAGCTATTAATAACCGAACTAGCGTTATTGATCCTTTCTGTGAAGTTCAAACAAACGGAATTGATCCAGATCAAGCAAAGAGTGTAAATGTGAAGAAGCCAGGGAGCTTGTCTAGTGACTTTCAAGTTCTCACAAAAGTTATAATCCAATATTGTTAAGTTATGTTTGAAGTCAATATAAAAGTAGATCCGCAGAATTCTTCTGACATGCAGCATGCATTAGAATTCATTCTCAATCATCCTTGTATGAGTAGGTTCAAAGAGACATATTATAATAAATCGTCCTATCTTACAGGAAATTTGGCTGGTAATAGTAGAAACAACCAAGAACTCATCGATCAAATTAAGAAGCTTGAAAAAGAAATTCAAATGCATCAAAAAGAGAACGAAAAGAACCAAAAACTGCTTTCAGATAAGGATGCCGAGATTGAAAAACTTCAGCAATCATTAGAAGAGCAAACTAAAAAATTCGATGAAGAAAACAAAAAAAACAACGAACTTGAAAGTGGTAGGGTAAAAGCTCTTGATGAGAAAGTAAAAATTGAAGAAGAGTCCAAAAAACAGTTAGAAACATTAAAAAAAGAATATAACAAAAATCTAACCGACAAGGACAAAGAAATTTCTCGTCTTAAGAAGATGCTGGAAAGCTATTCTGTTAGTTTCGGCTCTGATGATCATTCCGAGAAAATCTATTTTGAAGTATCAGAAAATGGTACACTAGAAGAGAGCATGATTTCGTCTGATTCTCTATATTGGGCAAGCAAAAGTGGCAGTATTTACAAATTTACAATTAATACTGACGATGGTCCTATAATTAAAGCCATATCAGATGTTAATCGATATCTCATTCCGTATTGTGACATCCAAAATCAAATAGAAGGTGCCAATACAATCCTGATTCTTTCTATTGGAGAAGCAAAACTGATAGGGGGATCATTTCAAGTAGAAAAGAAAGCGGTTATTTCATTAACTAAGCAATAAACTATGTCTGTTCAATATTATATAGTAGCGATTGCCGTAGCATTTATCGTTGTCCTTCAAGTAACTGCATTCTTTAAGAACCTGTCAATTATTGGTAAACTTAGAGCATTGTTCCCTAATACAAATACATTGTCATTACATAAAGAAAGTAACACAATCGAATGCTCTCTTAATCATACAGAATTTGAAGGGACTTTGCATGATATTAATGGGTATCTAAATGAAAATAAGAATACGTCTGCAGATTATCAGATAATCAAGGAGATAGTTGAAAGAGATTCCCAAAAAATAGAGGAAGATGTTGATACAATGTTGTCGACCCCCCTTTATCTTGGTCTTATGGCTACAATTTTAGGTGCCGCAATTGGAGTTGTATCTTTTGCTTGGACAGACCTTGGAACTTTATTGACAGGTACTAATATTCAGGTCGAAGGAATTAAGACTCTTCTGACTGATATTGGTATTGCTATGATTGCAAGCTTTCTTGGTGTCATGTTTACAGCTATTTCTACCTCAAAGTACAAGGAGGCACGAGGTGAGATGCTTAAGATGAAGAACAAATTTCTGTCTTGGATTCAGACAAAAGTTATGCCTAATATGTCAGATGACCTTACCGGTGCACTTACAAAAATGGCAAATGACTTAAATAAATTCAATAGTACTTTTGCTGAAAATACCAAAGAATTAAAGGAAACCTTATCTCAAGTAACAGACAATTATGACAATCAAGTGAAATTACTTGATGCTATTGATAAAATTAAGATTGCTAAGATTGCTAAAGCGAATGTAGAAGTATACGATAAGTTGCAAGGATGTACAGAAGAGTTGGAACGCCTTTTTGAACATCTTGGAAATTCAGAAGAATATATAGCTCAGGTCGTTAAATTGAATTCACGCTTGGGTGATATTGAGGATAGGACTCGTCTTTCTGAAGAATTAGGTAATTATTTCAAGAGCGAGATTGAATATGTTCAAGACAGACAAGGAATGATGAGACAACAAATGTCTGGTTTGGACTCTGTTGTCCAAGAAGCTTTAGAGAATTTAGGAACAAGTCTAGCAGGAAGTATCTCTAATTTGACTGATGTTTTCCAAAAGCAGAATCAACAAGTTCAAGCATTGATTGAAGAACAACAAGAGAGCCTTTCAAAAGCACTTGAAGATCAACGTGTAGCTATTAATAATAAGATAGCAGAAATTAATGACCCATTTGGTGGACTAAAGGATACATTCAAAGAGGTAGGAGAACAATCTCGTCAAGGCATTGAGAGCATATCAAGTACTTTTGAAACTCAGAACACAGCAATCAAAGAAATGTTAGCTGCGCAAAAGGAATTGCTCGAAAATGAGATCTCAACTCAGCGCGAATCATTAAAGTTACAATTCGCAAATGTGCCAAGTCAAATGAACGAGCTGGCTAAAGTAATGGAGAAACTGAATCAAACAATACTCACTCAGCAACAAAAGATTGAGGAGCAAGGTGTTGCGATTCAATCTCTAGCAAGTTCCATTGGTACACCATTGGATTCTAAAGGAAATGCTAAGCGTAATTGGATGAATGTAGCCATTGCTGTTGGCGTTTGTGGTTCGTTTATTATGCTTCTTGCTATGCTTTTCGTTCAAATGTTTGATATTAAAATCTAACATATATGGCAAAAGGAAATAAGAAATCTTTGTTTTGGACAAGCTATTCAGATTTGATGACTAGCTTGTTCTTTACATTACTTGTGCTCTTTGTTGTAGCGATTATTGCAATGGGACGAGCACTCAAAAAAGCAAATGATTTACAAATTGCGACTCAAGCAGAAATCGATAAGATTCATAATATCGAAAATAGCATACAAAACATTGATAGTAAATGGTTTGAGTACAATGAATTGCATAAGAAACATGTGCTAAAGATTGATGTCTCGTTTCCAATAGGCCAATCTGAAATTACTCATATTCCACTAGAAAAAAGAGAAGAACTATATAGCGCAGGTCTGGCTATAGATCAATTCCTAAAGCATGCAGAAGAAGAGTATGGTGAGTCTGTAAAGTATTTGTTAATTATTGAAGGTCAAGCCTCCAATGATGGATATACTGGAAATTTTGATTTAAGCTACCAAAGAGCTTTGTCTTTGTATCGCTATTTTCAAATTAACCGCCATTTGGATTTAAAGCGACAAAATTGTGAAGTTTTAGTCTGTGGTAGTGGTACAGAAGGTGCTCTTAGGGCATATCCTGATAATGCTTCTAATACTAAAAATCAAAGATTTCTAATACATATTTTACCCAAACCAGGTATTATTAACTAGTATGAAAAAAATATCCATATTACTATTTTTTTGCTGTTGCACCACCCTCATTGGCTGTCGTAAATCTGCAAGAAATCAAAGAGAACGGTATCGTTCTACCGAAATAGTAACAGAAAGTAATAGAGAAAATTCTCCTATAAAAGAAGTTAGAGAAAGGCGAGCGTCATCAAGTCAAAAAAAAAGGAATAGCAAACGTTCTAATCAAAAGTTGGAAGGTTCTCAAGTTTTCGATAGATACGGTAATGCTGTATTTATGATTTTTACGAGTGATGGTAGTAATGGGTATCAAGGTTCAGGTTTCTTTGTTAGTAACGATGGACTTGCCGTTAGTAACTATCACGTATTTAAAGGGACTACCATTGGTAGGGAGCAAATAAAGTTGGCTGGCAGTAATAAATCGTATTCTGTAGCAAAAGTCCTTCATAAAAGTGAAAAAGAGGATTTTATCGTATTTATGGTAAACTGTCAAAATACTAATTACATTCCGATAGCAAAGTCTAAACCTAGAATTGGAGATAAGGTATATGCTATCGGTAGTCCACGAGGATTGGAAAACACTTTCTCTTCAGGAGAAGTTTCACAATGGCGTGCGGATAATTTAATGCAAATAAGCGCACTTATTGATCACGGGAGTAGTGGCGGTGCACTAATCAATGAGTATGGAGAAGTTGTTGGCATCACTTCCGGTTCTTTTGCTGATGGCTCTCAAGCTAATTTAAATTATGCTTGGAGCATAGATGTTGTTAAACCATATATAAAATAAATCCACATGAAGCCGATATTGAAACTTATAATCGCCATTATGCTGATTCTTTGCTTAGCAGATATGCCATATGGCTTCTATGAACTAGTGAGATTTGCAGCGGCAGGTGCATTTGTTTATCTATCATATGACTATTTTAAAAACAAAAAAGATGGACTTGGGTTCTTATTTGCTGGATTAGCTCTTTTGTTTCAGCCATTTTTCAAAGTTGTACTCGGAAGGGTCCTTTGGAATATCATTGACATAGTAGTAGCTGTAGCTTTAATATTCCTTATCGTGAGAGCCTTTAAGAAAGAACAATAAAGCGGATGGAAGTTGAAACCATTAAATATATTAAGTAGGCATTCAGTTTCAATTACCTTTCAGAATCAATATATTTGCAAAAACAAACCCGATAGCTTGACGAATCAAGGGCTACCGGGAGTAAACATTGTAAAGATATGTTTTTTCAAGAAAATGCACAAATCTTTTCGAGAAAAAAATCAATAGGTATAGACATGCAAAGCGGGTTTGTCCGACATTGGTACTTCTTGCTACTCCCTAAAACAGTTACGGTTACTCTTACTATGCCATCACTCAGATAGTGTTCACTCAGCTAATACGAGGGGCTGCGATTCTTCCTCTGCCAAAGGTTGTGGGAAAACGTAGTCGGTCGTTCGCTGATTAATAGAGGGTAATGCCCGGGATGTGTTGTTCGGGGCTGTAGAGCCATTCTCAACAGTTCTATCATTAGACAGGTCTGTTGACGAGGTCGTAGAACACCCAGAAGAACTTCCTTCAATGTCGGGCATAGAATGGTCGGTTCTATTAGTGGGCGATTCATTGGTGTCTGTCGGTTGCGATGCTGCATCATTACCAACTACGTTTTCTTCCCCTGATGGTATCAGTAATTCGCCATTATCAGAATAGACTGGTGGCTGTAAATCTAAAATAGGGAAAGAAATAGGTGAACCGCAAGGCTCGGTAGGTACAGTTTCGGACGATTGGCTACGGAAATTTCTCTTGGAATCGGTAGCCAAATGTTCCTCTCCGCTTGTGACTATCTTCTTGAAGTTTTGACTGGCATTTCTCTCATGGATTTGTTCAGAAGACGGTCTGTCTTTAATCTGAACATAGAAAGGATTGGTGGTGCGTTGTCCGTCCACCATCCAAGCCGAGATACATTTCAACGTATGTACGCTGGTTCGGTTACTCTGTTCGGTTGCGACAATTCCAAGCTGATTCATCTGGTCGAGCAATCGTGAGATAGTCTTCTTGTCATAGCGCAATCGGTTGGACAATTCCACTTCCGATATAGCCGCCTGCCCCACATGGATCGTGGTATGAAATCCTTTGATGTTATACTCCGTCTCTTTCAACGAGACAGACCTAATCAGTTGGTGAAGTATCTTCATTCGGTCAATGCCATACTTGCTTTCTGCCAGAAATTTGAGTCGTTCTGCGGAAAGCACTATACAATAGTTTACTTGTTGTTTCATCGTCTAAGTGTTTTTGATGATTAAAAACTGGTGCAGCCAAAAAGAGAAACATTAGAAGTACCTTCTGTTCGTTCTCTCTGGCAAGTAATACTCTCGGTCGTAAGAAATATGGTCTAGCACATCCTGCAACCTTTCCTGTTCGCTTCTGTCAAGTACACAGATAGCCGCAATTGTGATTTTGTGTGATGCCAAACGTCTGTGCTCACATTCGATTTCTGTCATCGGCTCATGCTTCGGTTTGCAAATGCTGTCAAGGTAGCTGTTCACTGCTTCTGTCTGTTCCTTGCTTGGAAAGGCGGCAGGGAAACGGTCTTGAACATACACAGCCATCTTGCTGACCGCATTTGCCAACAGCGGGTCACGGTGGGCTATAATCTTGGTGAGGTCTTCTACTCTTCATGCTTCTAATATTTAACATTGACTCATCTCTGCCTATCGGGTGGCAGCTTCCGCTCTCACCCCCTCCTCCGACATGGACTTTGCACCTCTCACCCAATCAAGCAGAGCTTTCTTCTCGAAGAAGATGAGCTTGCCTGCCGGTTTGAAGAACGGCAACTGATTCGTGTGAGTCATCTTATACAAGATGCTCTTGGCAATGCCGAGAAAAGCCGAGGCTTCCTCCAGATTCAACACTTCCTTAGCTGAAAAGCAAAGGTCTTCCAAACGAGCCACTCTTTCTTGGAGTGATGCAATCTTACGCTCGTGTTCAAGGTTCATTTTTGATTCGTTCATATTTCTACTATTTTCTTGTTTTCATTATCAATTGTGACCGCAAAGATATATGGAGATTTTTCATTTCCAATGGGTCGTTTCGCTTTATTAAAACATTGAATATCAATTATGTCTGGTTATCTAATCAGATGCTGGTTTGGCTGATTATCCGGCATTTGTTCAGATAGTGGAATTTTGTATTGACCTGTTCAATACCCAACTTAGACATCTAAAGATGTAGACAAATATGCGGTCATTTGACCACACAAGTATCTGGTCTGAGTAGCCTATAACTGACCAGACAATGTAAAACAATCTTTAATAAACGGCATTCAGCCAAACCAGAGAAAAGGCAGCATAAAGTGTGAGAAGAGTGAAACCTACCTGCATTATCCGCAGAGGAAAAAGCCTCAAAGAAAATCGTTTGTAGATGAGAGAAATACGACAAAATATTAGTTTTTGACGGGACAAATTCGTACTTTTGCAAAGACGGTGCGAATGCACCGCAAAGGCATTTTCAGTCAAGAGCGTTCTTGTATTTATTTTCCTGTGGTTTTGTTCCGTTTTTGTCCTGCGTGAAATTTTTGACGAGGAACAGAATTTTAGAAATCACTGATATTTAATAAATTTTAATCTATTTTAAAGGTAAAATTGGCGTAACCACCAATAACCACCAGAAGATAATGACAGAGATTAGTATGCGGTCTTTCATTGACGGGCGATCGGTCGAACAATCTCACCGCTTCGTTCTCCGTGCTATCTTTTGGCAGATCTTCTTACTTTCCCGTTCAAGTATCTTTCCGGAGTTCTTACTGACATTGACCGTACTTGCCTCGCATAGAAGAGAGCTTCGTCCATTTCAGACAAGGCTTCCGAAAGTATGTTTTTGAATTTTCCAAGTTGACATTGAAGATACGGACGGCTTTATAATTGTTTCCGATATGTCAACCATACAGTCTTTTTCTTATATTTTTTTGGCAACCGGAAGAGCCTCATTTGGTTCTAAAAAAATCATATTTCTTACTCATAGGCTGTTATCTTTTCCGTTCCATCTTCATTTTTGTCAATCATCCTTGCCGCTTCACATGCTTCACACGTGCAATGGCGTGATCCATTTCCGTTTATCCTTATCCTTGCGTTTTCCTCAAGGCAGGACGTCGAAACCGCTATTCCGCAGCGACTTCGGAGCTTAGGAAGCGGACGGTTTAGCGGCTTAATTGCCGTTAAACCGTCCGGTTTTCGTTTAACGAAAACACAACTTGCTG